>ENA-UPTL01000250-UPTL01000250.1-marine-metagenome-genome-assembly--contig:-NODE-250-length-13352-cov-5.613146_pt1 | contig 13352 bp, 11 predicted proteins | sample MGYA00238170_ERZ767106 | MGnify/ENA primary metagenome ERZ767106 (study PRJEB28938, sample SAMN06267160) | marine metagenome | isolation source: Columbia River Estuary | place: USA:Columbia River Estuary...
GTATGAACCATCGCCCACCATCACGATAGGCATCGCACCTGCGCGGGCTGCACCTAAGCCAGCCGCAATTTCATAGCCCATGCACGAGAAGGCATATTCAACGTGATAACCAAGAGGCGAACGCACGCGCCATAACTTATGGAGATCACCAGGAAGTGAACCTGCCGCGCAAATAACTGTATCTGTGGCATCGGATGCAGATTGCACTGCATGAATAATTTCAGTTTGGCTAGGTAGCGCGCGCTTTTGATCTACAAAGGCGGCATCAAGTACAGCATCCCATTCGCGCTTCTCTTTTGTAGCGCGCGCTGCATAGTCAGGCGAAACTTGGAAGGAAGAGAGAAGCGATGTCAGCTCTGTCAGCGTTTCGCGAGCATCTGCGACCACTGGCAGCGCGCTGCCGTGCTTGAAGGCATCAAATGAGGCGATATTGATATTGATAAAGCGCACATCAGGATTTTGGAAGGCGGTACGACTAGATGTTGTGAAATCGCTGTAGCGAGTACCGATTCCAATTACGACATCAGCCTCTTTAGCTAGTCGATTTGATGCAGTTGTACCTGTGGCACCGACTGAGCCTAAATACTGTGGGTGATCCCAGTTGAGTGAACCAACTCCAGCTTGTGATGCGCTGACCGGAATCTTTGTCTGCTCGACAAACTTTTGCAGAACTTGATGAGCATCGGAGTAGATAACTCCGCCGCCAGCGATGATGAGCGGAGCTTTAGCAGATGCAATAACGCGGGCGACTTCGGCAAGAACTGAGCCTTCCGCCCGTGGACGACGAATGTGCCATTCACGATCTGCCAAGAACTCTTCAGGAACCTCAATAATCTCTGCTTGTACATCTTCAGGAAGACAGATTGTGACAGCGCCAGTTTCGACAGGATCTGTCAGAACGCGCATTGCACCTAAGAGCGCAGAGAAGACTTGTTCAGGTCGCTGCACGCGATCAAAGAAACGTGAAAGCGGCTTGAAGGCATCGTTGACAGAGATAGTTGCATCGTGTGGCACTTCAAGTTGTTGCAACACTGGATCAGATGAGCGATTGGCAAAGGTGTCAGATGGAAGTAAGAGCACTGGTAAGCGATTTGTCGTCGCAACTGCGGCGCCCGTCAACATATTGGTTGCTCCTGGGCCAACGGATGCTGCACATGCAAAGGTGGCGCGACGGCGCTTAATGCGCGCAAAGGCAGAAGATTCATGCACCATCGCTTGTTCATTGCGCGCTTGGTAATAAGGCATCAGCGATGGGCTATCAACAGAGAATTGCTTAAGCGCTTGACCAATTCCGGCGACATTTCCGTGGCCAAAGATTCCAAAGATTCCAGGAATTGTACGTTCGCGATGGTTGCCATCGACTGTGTATTGATGAGCCAGGAATTCAACAATCGCCTGGCTGACAGTCATCTTGCGCGTTGCCATATCAACTCCTTCCTAAGCTCCGTAGGGCAATCTTGGGTCTGTTTGCTGTGATTGCCAAGTCTGTCGAATCCATGCTTGGTCAGGATGATCGGTCGCATTCCATGCGCGTTCTGGGTCAGGACCGGCCATCACATTAAAGAAATAGAGGTCATAGCCAGGGCCTGCTGCAGCGGGGCCATGCCAACCATAGGGAACCAAGGCAACATCGCCAGAGTGAATCTCTTCTGCAACATCATAAGGACGGCTATCTGCAGAAGTTCCGCGGAAGTAACCAAATGGAGAAGATGCGGCTGTTGTTGCACCACGAGTTACTGCGCTTTCGAAGTAATAAATCTCTTCGAGCGTTGACTCTTTTCCTGGCACATAACAATCATGTTTATGAGAAGGAGAGCCAGACCAATTTCCTGCAGGGACAATCACTTCGCAGACAACCATACGATCGGCATCAAGAGTGTCAGGCATTCCTAGGTTATGCACCTGTCTAGATTCACGACCTGCACCACGTATAGCTACCTGCACCTTATCTTTGGGAGTGAACTGAACCGGCATGGCAACTGTTGCTGGCGTTTCACCCACTGCAATACGACCTGTGCCAGTAATAGTGGCTGAAGTATTTATCGGTAGATAGAGAAAATCTGCCGGTCCATGAAAGACAGATGCGCGACCAGCCAGAACTTGGCTAGCAGCAGGATTGCCAGCGACTACATATTCAACAACGGCGTTGGCTCCTTCAAGGAGAAAGATGATGCGCTCGTTGTTATCTGCTGGAAGAGTCAGCGGCTTTGTAAGAGTGCCGATACGAAGGCCGGTGTATTTCCAGCCTTCTGCAGGTGGGTTTGCCGCATCGATATGAACATCCCAATCACCGTGAGCGAGTTCCGATGAACGGAAGAACCACTTCTGCGATTGAGATGGCATCTATCGAACTAGTTCTGTGGGAAGCCGAGGTTGATTCCGCCGTGGCTTGGATCAAGCCAACGAGATGTAATCGCCTTGCCACGAGTAAAGAAGTGAACGCCTTCAACGCCGTGCGCCTTGGTATCACCGAAGAGTGATTGCTTCCAACCGCCGAATGAGTAGTAGGCAACAGGAACAGGAATAGGAACGTTGATTCCAATCATTCCCACTTCAATCTCATTCTGGAAGCGACGAGCTGCGCCACCATCGTTGGTGAAGATGGCAGTGCCATTACCGAATGCGCCGCTATTGATGAGCTTTACGCCATCGTCATAGCTCTTCACGCGAACTACTGAGAGAACAGGTCCGAAGATCTCTTCGGTGTAGACCTTAGAGTTAGTTGGAACCTTGTCGACCAGAGTTGGTCCAAGCCAGAAACCATTTGGCTCGCCATCAACCTTTGGATTACGACCATCAACAACAACTGTTGCGCCATCTTTTTCAGCAATATCAATGTATGAGGCGACCTTGTCACGGTGTTCTTTAGTGACAAGTGGGCCCATATCGCAGCCACGGCGACCGTCACCGGTGCGAAGCTTGCCCATACGTTCAACAATCTTAGGAATCAACTTATCTGCAACAGGTTCAACTGCGACAACAACCGAGATTGCCATACAGCGCTCGCCGGCGCTGCCGAAGCCTGCATTGATGGCTGAATCTGCAACGAGTTCGAGATCTGCATCTGGAAGAACGAGCATGTGGTTCTTGGCGCCGCCGAGCGCTTGAACGCGCTTGCCAGAACGTGATGCGGTCTCGTAGATGTATTGCGCAATCGGAGTTGAGCCAACAAATGAAATTGATTCAACATCAGGGCTAGTAAGAAGTCCGTCTACAGATTCCTTATCGCCGTTGAGGACGTTGAAGACACCATCAGGCAAGCCTGCTTCTTTCCAGAGCTTGGCAATCCAGATTGATGCGCTGGGATCTTTCTCAGATGGCTTAAGCACCACGGTGTTACCGGCCGCGATAGCGATTGGATAGAACCACATTGGCACCATGGCTGGGAAGTTAAAGGGGCTGATGATTCCGACTACGCCAAGTGGCTGACGAGTTGAATACACATCTACGCCGGTTGAGACATTTTCAGAGTAGAAGCCTTTAAGTAAGTGGGGGATACCTGTTGCAAATTCAACGACTTCTTGGCCACGGGTGATTTCACCGAGGGCATCTGAGAGAACCTTGCCGTGCTCGCTGGTAATGATTTCAGCGAGCTCTGATTTCTTATCGTTGAGAAGTTCACGGAACTTAAAGATGATTTGTTGGCGCTTGGCAAGTGATTCATCGCGCCACTTAGGGAATGCATCTTTGGCGGCCTTGATGGCTGCGTTAATTTCTGCCTGATCGGCAAGAGCAACTCGCTTTGTCTCTGTTCCAAGTGCTGGGTCATAGACCGGAAAAGTTCTTCCTGATTTACTGACAAATTCAGCCCCATTAATCCAGTGATTGACGGTTGTGCTCATGTTTCCCCCTTGATTCAAGGCTCTGATAATAGAGGTCAAGTTGCGATACCCGTAAGTCGCACTTAGACTTCCCAACGTTTAAGGGGAGTACCTAGATACAGCTACCTCGTCAATACGGTGTAAAAACCCGGGGCGCTGGCCGAGAGTCAATTTCGGTTAGGAAGACCTTGACCACGTTCTCATTCGCGCGAGTCAAGGAGCCTTTTCATGGATGTATCACTACTAGTTTGGTCACTCACTGTCGGAGCAATTCTTCTGCTCGTTGTGGTCGATCTCTTAACCGTTAGCGCCAAGCCCCACGAAGTTAAATTTAAAGAGGCCGCCAGCTGGTCTATCTTCTACATCGGACTTGCTATCGCCTTTGGTATCTGGGTCTGGAACCAATATGGCAGCCAGATGGGAACTGAATTCTTTGCCGCTTACTTAGTTGAGAAGTCTCTTTCAGTAGATAACCTCTTCGTCTTCGTCATTATTTTGGCGCAGTTTGCAGTCCCTGGTATCTACCACCAGCGCATCTTGCTCTTTGGAGTTATCTTGGCGCTGGTCTTGCGCACAATCTTTATTGCAGTCGGTGCAGCAGCGCTCGCAGCATTCGCCTTCACCTTCGTCATCTTCGGAGCAATCTTGATTTGGACAGGCGTTGGGCTCTTTAAGCACTGGGATGAAGATCCATCACCTGGCGACAATAAGCTGGTCAAGGTTATGCGCAAGCGCATTGCCATGGTCGATGAATTCCACGGTACAAAGCTCTTTATCCGTCAGAACGGTAAGCGCTATGCAACGCCGATGTTTATGGTGATGGTTGCTATCGCCTCAACCGACCTGCTCTTCGCCCTTGATTCAATTCCAGCTACTTTCGGCGTCACCTCTGAGACTTTCTTGGTCTTCTCGGCTAATGCTTTTGCACTGCTCGGCCTGCGCGCCCTGTACTTCCTTGTGAAGGGGCTCTTGGACCGGTTGGTCTACCTATCTCTCGGGCTCTCAATCATTTTGATGTTTATCGGAGTGAAGTTGATCATGACTTATCTTCACGAAGAATTCACCTCTATTCCTAAGATTCCTACCTCTGTCAGCCTTGCTGTAATCGGTATGATTCTTCTTGTAGCGACAGTGGCTAGCTTGGTGAAGACAAAGTCTGATCCATCTGCCAAGGCACACGCCGGTCGCATTACAGGAAGCCATGATGATGAAGAGAGAGATAGCTAAAGGCTGGAAGTTAATTCCATCTGCTATTCGCAAAACAATAGTGTCGGTCATCGGATCGACGCTAATTGTTATTGGCTTACTTCTCTCGGTACTTCCTGGACCATTCACAATCCCGTTGGTCATTCTCGGGTTGCTCGTTCTTGGCCTTGAATTTGCGTGGGCACAGCGCACACTTGAAAGAGTGAAAGAACAAGGTGCAAAACTGAACCCAAAGAAGTTCTTTAAGAAATAAGAGCTTCTACCAAGCCATCAGTCGCACGTTCAATCATTTCAAGTACTTCCTGATAAGCCTCAATAGTTTCGCCCCAAGGATCAGGAACTTGTAACTGTTCTGCCTCTGGTGAAGTTGGATTGATATGGCTCAGTGATGAATCAAAGGATCTGAGCATAAAAACTTTGGCCTTATCAGCATCGCTACGAGCCCCGTTGAGAATATTGGCGCGATTAGTTAGATCCATAGGAAGAATCAAATCTGCCTCGTCAAAGTAGTTCAGGCGAAACTTTCGCGAAGTATGTTCAAATGTGTAACCAGCAGCCTTCCAGGTTTTCTCCGATAAGTGATGTGCACCTTCTCCATCATGCCAACCAGAAGTACCACTGCTAGTGACAATGAATTTTGGGTTGGTAATTCCTAAAGTCTTGTTATGCAGGACCGCAGCTGCCATAGGTGAGCGACAGATATTGCCGAGACAGACCATTTCCACGCGGATCACATCTTGCGCGGTAAGGCTCTTTAGATACTCGTTCTGCACCAGGTGACCATATCCAAGTCGCGCTAATTTCTGCCATCATTTACGGCATGACATCCGCAGTCTTGGTTGAAGAGCTAAGTGAAGACCAATGGCAGCGCTATCGTGATCTTCGGATCGCCGCACTTGAAAATGACGGGCATGCATTTGGCAGCAGTTTGGAAGCAGAGGTGCTTTACAGCGAAGAGGAGTGGCGTTCTAAAGCGCGTCAGTACGTTGGAATTGTTGCATCTGTTGCTGGCGAAGATATCGGCATCATGACAGTCGAAAACCTTAAGGGCGATTTTGGAGCGACGGCCTGGGTAGGAAGTTGTTGGGTTAATCCTGAATATCGTCAACATGGAGCCTTGCGTGCTCTCTTTCACTACATGGATTTACAAGCCAACGAACGTAACTGGCAGAAGCAAGGTCTGGGAGTCTGGATTGATAATGAGATTGCGATAAAGGCATACGAAAGGATTGGCTTTGTCACTATGGGAGAGCCTCAAGAAAGCACCCGAAAACCGGGGTTGTTCTACCAGCGAATGATTAGAGAAGCAGTGCTGTAGCTACTCTGCAATATCTTGCAGTTGGATGCGATATTGACGCTTGCCAGAGTCAAGAACGTAGGTGTCATACAACTTGCGTGCGACCGCGTTATCTTCATCGGTGTTCCAGTAAAGACGTGAACATTTCATTTCAAGCGCATATTCCTTGACATATTCAATCAGCGCGCGTCCTGCGCCTTGTCCGCGAACTGATGGATCCACAAAGAGATCTTCGAGATAGCAATGACCATTAGGGGACCAGGTTGAATTCTGTAAGTTATATGTTGTAAACCCAATGACTTTTCCATCAGATTCAGCAACAGCGCACTTCATGTTGAACTCCGGATCCATGATGCGATTCCAGGTGCGCTCAGTTTGTTCAGGAGCTACGGCAGTCTTATAGAAATCTAAATATCCCTGCCAGAGCACCAACCAGCGCTCTTTATCGCTAGCTGTTATTGGACGAGTCGTTAAAGTCATTAGAGTCCGAAAGATGGGTACTTATCTGAGACGAGAAGGAATGCATATCCATTAACACGATTCCAGAAACGTACTGTTGAAAGAACGAACTTTCCAGCCCACTTTGGATAGTTGCCTGTAGACCAAGTCATAATCCAAGCAATGAATGTCATGCCGAGTGCAATGATTGAGTAGATCAAGCCAACAATAATCAGCGGGATAGCAAGGAACCACTTCACTAGTGGTAACCAGCGGTTGAGAGTCTTTCCACCCTTAATGTCAGGGAAAATCACCGCAATATCCTTGTTACGTTCGATGGATGGGTAGTCATCTGTGAGCAAGAGCGCGTAGGCGACCACGCGAGTCTGAAGTTCGAGTAGGGCATGGTTGAAGGTCAGCAAGTAACTTGGGTAGACCTCACGCACAACGAGAGCAAGGAGCGCTGGGATAACAATAAATCCAGCCAAAAAACCTGAATTGCTATTAACCGCGAAGGCGCCAATAAAGACAGCAACTGGAAAAACTAGGATTCCACGCCAGAAAACAGTGGCCTTATTGCGCTTCTTATAAGCCACTTCAATATCCGTTTTAACTTGTTTGCTCATAGTTCAATCTTAGCCTCTGCATATACCCTTACCTAATGAGTACACGTGAATATGCGGTGATAACAGGAGCAAGCAGCGGGATTGGCGCAGCAACAGCGCGATTACTTGCTGATAATGGCTATCACGTCATCGCTGCAGCAAGACGCATTGATCGCCTTAATGAACTTGCCAAGAGCAATTCAGAGATTGAAGCGTTCTCACTTGATGTCACAGACCAAGCAAGTGTCGATGCTCTCGCGAAACATCTATCAGGTAAGCCAGTTGCAGTTGTAATCAACTGTGCAGGTGGAGCATTTGATTTTGACCCAGTCACTGAATCAGATCCAGAGATTTGGAAGAAGACCTTTGATATCAATGTCGTTGGCTCAGTTCGCATAGTGAAAGCGTTAACTCCGCTGATGATTTCTCATGGACGTGGACACATCGTCTTGATTTCATCTACAGCCGGCCATCGCGCCTATGAAAACGGTGGAAGTTATGTCGCTGCCAAGTTTGCCGAAACTTCCCTCGCCGAAACCCTGCGCTTGGAACTCAACGGCAAGCCAATTCGCGTCACCGAGATTGCGCCAGGCATGGTCAAGACCGATGAGTTTGCCAAGGTGCGCTTTAGCGGAGATGCCGATCGCGCAGCCAAAGTTTATGAAGGCGTAACACGACCATTAACTGCAGATGATGTTGCTGAATCTATTCGTTGGTCAGTGATGCTGCCTGATCATTTCAATATTGATTCAATGACTATTCGCCCATTGGCACAAGCTGCGCAACATAAGGTCTATCGCCAGCCTCTGTAAAAGTTAAATCACAACCCTAAATTGAGTAAGTGTGGAATCAGTGGCGTAAGCGATGCGCACGCCAGCAGCACGCGATGCCTGTAACCCGGAGACAATCTGTTCGGTAAGAACTTCACCTGGCGCAACGACTGCAACACCTGGGGGATAGGGCGCAATCAAATCTGCAGAGATGCGACCAACTGCGCTCTTAGCGCTCACTAGCTCTGTCTTTGCGAAGTAGGCATCGCGCATCGAAGTTGCCCTTTGTGGGATGACTGACCAACTCAAAGCAGTTGCACTTTCACGTCGTTGCTCTTGGCGCTTCTTGAGAATCGGAATTAAGACATCGGCTAAGCGCTCAAAATCTGCTGTCGTATCGGCAATCGTGGCGAGAAAGACGATGGTGTCGCGATCAGCCATTTCAACCCGGATACCTTGTTGCTGTAAATCTTCCTCAATATCGACGCCAGATGCACCTAATTGCTGCACTCGTAGAACTAACTTGGAGGGATCAAATCGTCCTGCTGGAAAATCACTGGGATAGAGAAAGATAGGTAGCGCAAATTCTGCCTGCACCGTCTCTTTAAATCGGTGGATATTTTCTAGCAGCTGTCCAAGTAACTCTTCACCGCGCGTTTGCAGAAGCGCGCGCACACCATCGATAGAGGCAAGGGGTGCACCTGCAGGAGATGTGGTGTGAGTAGTTTCAAAGCTCTGTTCAAGTCTTTCGGCGCTCAGCAATTCTGTGCGTGCAAGTAATAACGCAGAGGCGCTGTATCCGGGAAGTGCTTTGTGCGTACTTGTGATGAGGGCATCTGCACCCATCTGAAAAGCATGCTGCGGCAATTGTGGGTGGAACCCAAAGTGGCCACCCCATGCTGCATCCAATATGACAGGTACTTTCTGTTGATGCGCCACCTTGATCAGAGCTGGTAAATCTGAAATTGTTCCAAGGTATCCAGGTTCGGTGAGCAAGATTGCAATTGGTTTTTCTGCAAGAGCTTTCTCTAATTCAGCGACAGCAATTCCAAGTGGCACGCCCGTTGCGCTATCAATTTCAGGGCTCATCCAAATCGGTTCAAGACCTGCAAGTACAAGAGCGCTTAAAACAGATCGGTGCGCGGTTCGCGAAACTGCAACTCTGTCACCTGGTTGACCCAGTGCGAAGATAATCGCCTGATTTGCATGGGTTGAACCACCCGTTGAAAAGCGTGCGTAATCTGCGCCCCAAAGCTTTGCAGCTAGCGCCTCTGCCTGTCGAAGCGTCTGGTTGGTGAGTTTGATTTCATCAAGCCCTCCATAGAGTGGAGTATCGGAATCAACAACTGCGCCTAGGCCCGCATCAAGCGCGCTCGTCTTCTGCTTGTGGCCAGGAATTGTGAATGGGGTACGAGCCTTCTCGAAGTACGAAAGGTAGGCATCCAGCAGCGGTGCGCTCTTTCGCAGGTTACTCATGTGGCAAGCCTAACTTGTACCAAGCGGTATGACGGCCCGCACAAACTTTGTAGGGGCTTAGAATTATCGGTATGACAGCAAAGGATCCTCTCCCACAATCACGCCATCTGGCCACTGAGATTCCAGGGCCACTTTCGACTGCAGCGATGCAGCGTCGTAAAGAGGCGGTTTCAGGGGGACTAGGAACTGCGCTTCCAGTAATTGTCAGCCGCGCGCAAGATGCCATCATCGAAGATATCGATGGCAACCGCATCATTGATTTCGGCGCAGGTATTGGCGTTGTCAACGTTGGAAACTCTGCACCTCGCGTTGTGAAAGCAGTACAAGAAGCGGTAGCAACATTTACCCACACCAACTTCACCACTGTTCCTTACATGGGTTACATCGAAGTCTGCGAAGCTCTCAATCGACTTACTCCAGGTGACTTTAAGAAGAAATCACTTCTACAAAATTCAGGTGCTGAAGCAGTTGAAAATGCCATCAAGATTGCACGCCATTACACAAAGCGAGCAGCAGTTGTTGTCTTTGAGCATGCGTATCACGGCCGCACTAACCTGACGATGGCGCTGACTGCAAAGAACATTCCTTATAAAGATGGATTCGGTCCATTTGCCAACGAGATCTATCGCATGCCTCTTCCTTATGCATACCGCTGGTTAGGCAACCCTGACACCATTACTGCAGATGCGCTTGATATGGTCACACATAAGATTGAGAAAGAAATCGGCGCACAGAATGTTGCTGCCATTTTGATTGAACCTGTTGTCGGCGAAGGCGGATTTATGGTTCAGCCAGAAGGCTTTATGCCGGGGCTACAAGAGTTTGCAACGAAAAATGGAATTGTCTTTATTGCAGATGAAGTTCAATCAGGTTTTGCCCGTACCGGAAAACTCTTTGCAGTAGAACATGAAGGCATGACTCCTGACATGATTATTACCGCTAAGGGAATTGCTGGTGGACTTCCACTTGCAGCCGTTACCGGTCGCGCTGAGATTATGGATTCATCTCACGTAGGTGGCCTTGGTGGCACTTATGGTGGTAACCCAATCGCTTGCGCAGCAGCTCTTGCTGCAATCGAGACAATTCAGGAAGAGAAGTTGGTCGAGCGCGCAGCCCACATTGGCTCAATCCTCTTTGAGACTCTCAATGGCCTGAAAGCTAAGTACCCAGTCATCGGCGATGTCCGTGGGCGCGGTGCCATGGTTGCAATTGAATTAGTCAAACCTGGAACAAAAGATCCAAACCCAGAAGCGATGGCAAAGGTCGTTAAGTATTGCCATAGCCACGGTCTGCTTATCTTGACTGCCGGCACCTATGGCAACGTCATCCGCTTCTTGCCGCCACTTGTTATTACCGATGAACTCCTGCGTGATGGCCTTTCGGTTCTCGCCGAGGGTTTTGCGACTCTCTAGCCTTAAAGAATCACCGCGCTTTCTCACCCCGCTTGGGGTGATTCTCTCTTCCTTTACGCGTAAATCTGTATCACCCTAACCCTATGCCGAAGAAAAAGGGTGAGGGCGCCTTCGAAGTCGCTCGCGGGGTAACGCTTTCGCGCACCTTGATTCCAGTGCTGCCCCCAAATTACATCTCTCGAAAGAGCCTCTTTCCGCTTCTAGAAAATGGACCCGGAAGCACCACCGTTGTTATTGGACCTGCAGGTTATGGAAAAACTTCACTCGTTGCCGAATGGGCTCTTTCACGGCAAGAGAAAGTTATCTGGTTAACCCTCACCGAAAGAGATTCGTTGGCTGATTTGTCTGCGATCTTTATTCAGGCGACTCGAAATGTAATTCCAGGATTTGGAGTTTGGTTTGATTCTGAGCCGGGTATGCGTCCGATAGAGATTGTTCGTAGATGGGGAAATGATCTCTTAGCTACTGGAGAAAACTACATTTTTGTCATTGATAACTTGCGCGAAAACACTTCAAGAGATGTAGATATTTCCGTCAAGTTAGTTGAGCAATTTCCGCAGAATGTGCAGTTCATTTCCGTTCGACGTGACTCGATTGAGAATGTCTATGCCACATTCTCATCACGCGGCGTGCTCAAGGTTATTGCGAAGAGCGATTTGGCGCTCTCTGACGAAGAGATTTCTACCCTTGCTTCAGGATACGGAGTAAACCTTAAAGAGCCGGGCATCAATGAATCCATTAAAGCTGCCATGGGCTGGCCATCTGCAGTCTCAATGCTCATGTATCAAATAGCAAAGAACAAGCGAGCCGTTGATTTCGAAAAGATTGCAGCTTCTCAGAATGACCCGCTAAGAAGTCTGGCTATCTCTGTTATTGAAGGACTTGATGCCTCCGCGCGCTCAATCATTACAGCGCTGGCAGCGCTGCAAGAGTTTAACCACGAGCAGGCAGAGGTAATCCTCCGAGAGGAATACTCATATGACCAGATTAATCGACTGGCTTTAGATGGTAACTTTTTTTCACAGACAGGTAGCCCCGAGCAAACTTTTGAGTTCTCTAAATTAATGCGAGAGATACTCGTTGCTGACTTGCGATTAGATGCAGCGAAGAAGAAGCGCATTCATAGCGCACTCCTTGCCTATCACGAGGAGCGGAACGAGCCTTTCTTCGCCCTCGAGCATGCCTACCTTTGCGAGAACTTCGAGAAAGTTGGTGCGCTCTTTCCTGATGCTGCGCGAGTGCTGCAATCAACTGGACGTGGAAACGAATTGATTCGTTGGTCAGTATTCGCTGGCGATAGCAGTCCGCTCGGCTTGCTTAAGCGAGCAACGGTAGATTTGGCTGGACGACTAGCAAATCAAGATTTTAGTTCTGTCGTAAACATGGCAGATCGAATGGTCTTTGAAGCGCAGGGCACAGAGTTGCAAGGCTTTATTGATCAGCTCACTAATGCGGGACGTGCCTATGTGAATTTCTCTCTTGGCAACTTTACGTCTATGGATGAGAATATTGAGCTGGCTCTTTCACCGGTCAATGATCCGCTAATGCTTGGTGTCGAAGAGCAAATCGCTTTATTGCGTCTAGCGGCAATGCGCTACTTCATAGTTGAAGAGTCCGAAAAGCTGGAGGAAGTGCTTAAAAGTGCAAGAAGCCTTGCAGCAACTTCCAAGATTTCGCAGAGCCATCTCATGCTCTCATCCATTAATGCCATGCATCTCTTCCAAATCGGAGATTACCGACGAGCCTACGAGGCAGCTTCAATCTGCTACTCCCAATTCAGCAAGCGCAATTATGTTGGAATTTTTGGACCACTAGATTCACTCTTCATTATTGCGCGCTGCTTACTGGAGTTTGCAAGACCAGCTGAGGCCCACGAGAAGTTTGTTCAGATTCGCGACCTTGCCGAGCAATGGAACTTGTGGAGCTGGCACTTCTATGCCGATGGCTATCTGGCCCGAGAACTGGCAATCAATGGTCAAGTTACTCAATCAATTGAAAGTATCAAATCGGCACATCAAAGGGCATTGCGAATCGATTTTTCTCATCAGCTAGAGAGCATTCTTGATATGAGTGAAGTATTTGTAAGGTTCCAAGTGAATGATTTTGAAAGACTTGGCGTCTTGCTAGAACGGGCACCTCAGGTGCGAATTGTCGAACAGATCAGGCTCTCCTATGACGATCGCTTGGGTAAGAAAGGAGCGAGAGATGCCTATATGCGCTTGCCCTCAAAAACACCGAGAGAAAAAATCTGGAAGTCACTGGTTGATGCCAGCGAAGTAATTGACCAAGAGAATTTAGCGGCCAAGGAGTTAAAGAAGGCGCTCGAA
>ENA-UPTL01000251-UPTL01000251.1-marine-metagenome-genome-assembly--contig:-NODE-251-length-13275-cov-5.636536_pt1 | contig 13275 bp, 10 predicted proteins | sample MGYA00238170_ERZ767106 | MGnify/ENA primary metagenome ERZ767106 (study PRJEB28938, sample SAMN06267160) | marine metagenome | isolation source: Columbia River Estuary | place: USA:Columbia River Estuary...
CTGGATGATATTATTGGATAGAAGCTGAAGATTGTCCGGCGCAATGACAGGAAACGGGAGATCTGCATCAAGCTTGAGTGCGTCGCCCGGCGTGTCGGTGAAAAGGTGGCCGCGCGATCCCCTAAGCAGCTTTTCGCCCACGGCGGGATCGTGCTGCAATGAATAGCTGACGAGTGAAACACCCCGTTCCCCGATGTCTCCACTTGCGGTGAAGCCCTTGGATTGGGTGAGGAATGCGATTTCGTCATTACCGGACTTGGGCTTGAACTCGATCCTCACGTCCTTGCGGACGAGCATCTGTGACAAATCCCGGTTGATCCGATCAAAAGTCTTGCGGGCGATGGCGTCGTTAGAAGATTTGCTTTCCGTGAGTTTGATCGAATTTCTAGCGGACTCGGTGACTTGAAGTGCCATCGTCAGGATGATGGTGAGGATGGCCATGGTCACGATCAGCTCGATGAGCGTGAAGCCCCTTTGCCTTGATCGGTTAGCTGAAGGGTGGTTCATGGTTGGAAGGCGGAAACGAGTTCGACTGCACCGGCTTCACGTCCTGCGGGGGCGTTGGAGGGCCAGGTGGCACGCAAGTGAAGCTGGAGTGGCCCCGGGGCGGCCGCTGGCGGGCTTCGGAGTGTCCCGATGATGCGACACACCGTGGATTCACCGGCGGTGGAGACTTCGCCGTTGTCTTTGATTTTGAAGTTTACGGGAGTGGTCGTTCCGGCGGTTGGAGGCGTGAGACCGTAGCGCAGGCTTTTGGTCATTTTCGCCGTTGATGCCAGGGCCAGGTCATCGCGGATGGCCTCCATGGTGGTCATGGCGAAGTTCTCGTTGGAAGTGGTTTGCACTTGCTTCATGCCGAATGGCATCACTCCCATCAGTACGGTGACTGCAAAAACAAAGATGCCAAGGGCGACGATGACTTCGACGAGCGTGAAGCCTGAAGCACTGGAAGGTGAAATCGAATGAGGGATTTTCATGAGCACTGGGACTCGATCTATCGCGAAAAATCCAAAGTCTGGCCGGTCAGGCCGTTGAGCTGGACGGCGGCGACATCCTTTTTCAGCGACTCCGCCACTTGCCCGCGGCGGGTGGCTTGCAAGCCAAATTCGGTCCATCGCGCCAAGACGCCAGGGTCGCTGGGTGGTTTCAGTTTGATCCTGCTCTCAGTCGCCACCGCTGGGATGATCCGCGCCTCACCCGAGGGGCTGAAGCGGACCCAACTGGCCTCGCTCGCTTGAGCCGCAGACGGGACTGAAGGGCGGACGAGAGATGGACTCAGCGAATTGCTCAGGCGGAAGTTGGGGAGGCGGGGCGCGGACCAGATTCCTTTGACTGTGGTAGTTTTATCGGTGCCGTCGAGCGATTCATAGACACCGATGAAAAAGTCGTTTGGCTCTTCTGCGACCTTGCCTAACCTCACCCAGACGTAGGTGTTCTTGGTGATTGCGTGGCTTCTCGCTCTTTCAAGCTGGCCTGAAATCACAGCCGCCGCCGCTGACGGGCTCTGGGATGTCGCAAGGCTGTCAAAAACCGGTCCCGCCGCAGTGAGCAAGAGGGACATCACCGCAATGACGACCAGCATTTCAATCAGCGTGAATCCGAGATGTCGGGGCGTGGGAAAATAGGGATGAGCGGATGTCTGAGTCTGTAAGCGGTGGCTCATGTTTGTTGGACTTGTCGGGAGTTGTATGACTCCGTCTCAGTATTTACATGGTCGTCGACATTTGTCATGTGACGTGTTTGCGTCACATGACAAGTTGCAGGGGCAGTAGAATAGTCGGCAGATTTCATTTACCTTTTCATGAACCGTCTCGCGGAGAATCTGGACCGGGCAAAGATTGTTGACTTGGGAAGCCTGACGCCACTTTGCAAACCGCTTTTATTAATCATCCGGCAAACCAAAATAATACTGATACCATTTTTGCTCCTGAGCGTTCAGCGGCCGGTCAGGGTCGCCAGGCGGAGCCAGTTGGCGGGTCCAATCGCCCAGTTTTGCCGCGAGGGTCTCCGCGATTTCTGGATGCTGCTTGATGAGATTCTTTTTTTCCTGTTCGTCGCTGGTCACATCGAACAGATACTTCGCAGCGTTGCCAGCCTGAATGTATTTCCATTTGCCACTCCGCACGGCGGCCTGATCCCAAAAACGCCAGTAGAGCGCCGCGTGCGGCGAGGCGGCGTTTTTGCCGGTGAGAAACGGCATCAGGTTCACGCCATCCAATCCGTCATCGTGCGGCAGACCAGCGAGGGCGACGGCCGTGGAAGCAATGTCCAGTGTGCTCACGGGTTGATCATAAATTTTGCTGGCGGGCAGTTGGCCCGGCCAGTTCATGATGAATGGAACACGAATCCCGCCCTCGGCCAGCATCCCTTTTTCACCCAGCCAGGGAGTGTTCAGCGAACCGTCCCAGGCCGCTCCCGGTTTGTTCACCGGCAGGACATCTGCCAATGGCCGGCCATCATGCGCCCCGAGTGGCGCACCGTTGTCGGAGGTGTAAATGATCAAGGTGTTGTCGCTAATGCCATATTGCTTGAGCGCGGCAGCGATCTGTCCCACGCCATCATCAATCGCGGAGAGCATCGCCAGCGCGTAGCGACGGCGTTCGGCCATCGAACCGGGGAAGCGGGAGAGATAATTGGTCGTCGCTTCCAGAGGAACGTGCGGGCCATAATACGCGAGATAGAGAAAGAAAGGTTTTCCGTCCTGGCCATGGTGACGTTGGATGAATGACAGTGCTGCCCGAGTCTGAACGTCCAAACGGTAACCGGTTTCGTTTACAGGTTTGCCCTGCGGGTTCAGCGTATGGCCAGCCAGATCAAACGTGGCGAGGTAGTGTTGCATCTCACCCTGAAAACATTCATCGAAACCCTGGGCCAGCGAGGAAAATTGACGCGTATATTTTTCAGGAATCGTTATCCGGCCCTCTGCGTTCTGTATGGCATCCGGCAGATGGGTGCGCGCCCACTTGAGACAGAGCTCATTGGGATCAAGATGCCATTTACCGACCATGCCGCTGACGTAGCCGACGCGCTTGAGCCGCTCGGGAATGGTCACTTCCTCCAACGGCATCGGAACGTCGGGAATCGTGTCGAGCCCAAACTTTTGCTGATAGCGTCCGGTGATCATACCGGCGCGGGAGGGGCAGCACTGCGGCGCGGTGACGTAACCGGATGTGCAACGAATGCCGCCTGCCGCCAGCGCATCAATGTTCGGCGTGCAAACATCCTTCACTTGTCCCTGCACGCCGAGGTCCGCGTAACCCTGATCATCAGCCAGAATAACGATGATGTTCGGTTTGGCGTTGGTTTGCGCCGCAGAGCACGTCAGAATATTACAGGCAAACAGCGCGCCGACCATGATGCGACCCGGCCGTTTAACTTGTGCCAATTGAAGGTGGGTCATTTTGGGGCGGTGGTGGGTCATTTTGGGGCGGTGGTTGGTAATTTCGCGAGCAGGGAATCCTTGAGTTTTGAAAAGGCGGAACGCATTTCCTCAGGTGTGCCCAACGCCAGAGCCACCTCGTATTCAAAATAATTTTTGGCTTGATTGAACTCGGTGAAAATTCTTGCGGCAAGTGTCCGGGGTCGGCAAGACTTTTGTGGTGAAAAGCACCGATTTTTACCGTCAGATTCTTGGGATCTCCGCTCCGTGGAAGATCGTGAACGTGGAACTCAACATGGAAGCCAAACGGGTTGTCATCACGGCGGAGGTGGACCGGGCGACCAAGTGGGCGCATCCCGAGACCAAGTGGGCGCATCCCGAGACCAAGTGGGCGCATCCCGAGACCAAGCAGGCGGCATCCCTGCACAAGTGGACGGAGAGGACTTGGCGGCACTTGGACACCTGTCAGTTTGAAACGGTCATCAATGCAAATGTCCCCAGTGTGAAGCATCGGGACGGGAGCATCGAGGAGGTCGCGGTGCCTTGGGCGGACCGTTACCAGCGCATTACCAAATTGCTGGCACAGGCGGTCATCATCTGGCTGCAGGCTTGCGGCAATGTCACCAAGGTGGCTGAAATCATGCGCTTGGACTGGCAGACGTAAGCGTAGTCCGAAGCGCCATGAGGATGGGTTTGCTACGGCCATTGCGTAGCAGTCATATTCTTCGGTTCTATGACCGCTATGCAATCAGGCTGCGTTGTGTCCGGACTTTCCCCGGCTGGCTTTCTTGGCCATTAGCCATTTGGTGGGCGTGAGGCTGGCGGCCTCGCTGGCTTTCATGGCGGGTAGACGGGTGAGGACGTCTTCGAAGTATTCCCTCGCGTCGATGCCGAGACGGCGGCAGTTCTCGACGAGGGTGTAAATGATGGCGGATTTTTCTCCGGCGTGCTCGGCTCCGATGAAGAGCCTGTTCTTGGCACCAAGCTTGGTGGGGCGTATGGCGTTCTCAACGAGGTTGTTGTCGATCTCGACCCGGCCGTCCCGCAGGTAGGTTTGTAGGTTCGGCCATTGGTTGAGGGCGTAGGTGATGGCTTTGCCTAAATTGCTTTTGGGAAGGATGGACCTGCGGAGGGCGAGTCGGTCGATGAGCTTTTTGAGGCGCTGGTGGATGGGGCGGCTTTGGGCGGCGCGGACTGCTTCGCGCAGGACGGGACTGGATCGGGTTTCGCGAAGCCGACTCTCGATCTGGTAGAGGTGGGCGAGCTGGCGGAGGATCCAGGCGACGAGGCGCGGGGATTGGTCCTGGGCTTCGAAAAATTTCCGCCGGACGTGGGCGTGGCAGCCCATGAGGGTGATGTGGTCTTTGCCTTTGGCCCACGCCGGATAGGCGCTGTAGCCGTCGCTTTGGATGACGGTGGGATGCGCGGCAGCGCTTGGATCGCTGTCGAAGAGGTCGGTAATGCCGCCCTGGTCACGACCTTTGCGCCAATGATAGATGACGCTGCCGCCGGGGATGTTGGAGACCCAGAGGTAGCCGGTTTTGGTTTTGCCGTGACCGGGTTCGAGATAGTCGATGGGGGTTTCGTCGAGCTGGCGGTAGGTGCATCGCCAGTGTTCGTATTGGATTTCGCGGTAGATGATGGCGAGCCAGTCGGCGGCTAACAGCGCCCAGTCGCAGAGGGTCTTGCGGTGGAGGTTGACTCCGAGGCGGGCGAACATTTCGGCTTGCCGATAGTAGGGAAGGTGGCAGACGAAGCGGTTGTCCAATACTTCGGCGATGAGGGAGGGTGTGGCGATGCAGCGGTCCTGAAGGTTTGGCGGAAGCGGGGCGATGACGGGCTTGGTCAGCGGGTCGCCGATCCTTACATACTTGGGCCGGACGTTGCGGATGCGACTGAAGCTGCCGCGCTGATAGTGGAGTTGCTCGCGGGTTTCCTCGCCGATGCGTCGCCAGGCGGAGGGTTCCGCGAGAACTTCGGGAGGCGTGAGGATCTGCTCGGTGACGGGCAGGTGTTCGGGGATGCGCGGGGCGCGGGGTTGCTTGCTGGCCTTCTTCTGATGGGTGGGGATCTCAGCCGCCGGTCCGGGGTCTGCGGGGGCGGCGGGGGCTTTTTTTGCGAGGTCGGATCCTAGCAGGAGTTCGAGCTGGGCGGGATCGAGGGTCTCGCTCCTGGTGCCGAAGATGCGGCGGACGAGGGTGTCAATGGTCTGCTTGAGCTGGGCGATCTCGGCTCGCAGGCTCGCATTTTCATCGAGCAGTTGTTGGCGTTCGGCATCTTCCATTTACGACAGGTGCAGTAGCAGGAGGCGTGCCGCAACTAGCGGAATTTTATGTTATTTTAGCCCAATTGATACCATGGTCGCTCGCATCCGTGGCGCATGTCGATGCCATCCAGCAACATCGCGAGAGCGGTGGTGTTGAGCCGAAGCTTGCCGTCCTTGATGTCGGTGCCTTTGGGCCAGGCGAAGGTACCTTTTTCAAGCCGCTTGGCTAACACCCAAAGGCCGCTGCCGTCCCAGTAGAGGATTTTGAGCAGAGTGCGGCGCTTGTTGGTGAAGGCGAAAATGGAGCCGCTGCGCGGGTCCTCCCGGAGCGTGGTCGTGACTGCGTCGTGAAGGCCGTTAAAGCTGCGGCGCATGTCGCAGGGCTCGACGGCGACGAAGACCTTGAGGCTGCTGGAGAAGCTCAGCATGGCCGCGGATTGGCGAGTTCGCGGATGAGGGCGGCGGCCAGCGGGATGTGACCGGGCGCGGTGATGGCGAGTTTCGCGCCGCCGGGTAGGATGAGTTCCATGGCTCCGGTGTGTGGCATCGCGGGGAACTCGGCCTCGACCAGTAAAAAGGGGGATGGAGGTGTCTGTCGGCTGACCGCAGTGGAAGCGGTTTGTTTGCGCTTCTGAAGCCAGCCGGCGAGGGTCTGGTAGTTCACACCGTGAAGCGCGGCGAAACGCGGACCGCTCAAACCGCTGGTTTGGTAGGCTTCCACCAAGGCGGACTTCTGTTCCTTGGAGTAGCGGAGTCGGCCCCGGCGGTCGGACTTTAGGATAGCGTGGTTCGTAGCGGTCATAATCCGCAACGCTATGACGGCTATGTTACGCGACCGCGAGAATCTTCAGATGGCGCTTCGGACTACGCTTACTGGCAGACAGTTAACAACATCATGAAGGCGGCCGTGGAGCGGGGCTTGCTCCGGCGAGAAGACGCGGTCATCGAACACGCGGGGATTGACGAGAAGAGCTTCCGGCGCGGCCATGTTTACGCGAGCATTCTCAATGACTTGGACAACAACCGTGTCTGGGATCTGGTAGAGGGCCGCAAGACGGACAACGCGCTGGAATTGCTAGACACGCTGACTGGCGAGCAGCAGCTCGGCGTCAAGGCGGTGGCGATGGACATGTGGGCGGCATTTGAGAAAGCAGTCAACCTGATGCTGCCTAACGCTCACATCGTCCATGACAAGTTTCACATCAGCGCCTACCTGAACAAGGCCGTCGATGACGTGCGCAAGGCGGAGCACCGGGCCTTGATGAAAGAGGGCGACGAGACTCTGAAGAACAGCAAGTTCGACTGGCTGCGCAATTTACCCGACCTGCGTTGTGAACCCACATTCCAAAGCCTCTACAACGCCAATCTGGAAACCAGCAAGGCATGGAGATTTAAGGAAAGCTTCTCCGGATTTTGGGATTATATCTATGAGGGATCTGCGGTGAAGTTCTTCAAAGACTGGTGCAAGCAAGTGAACGGCTCCAACCTCGAACCGGTAAAGAAGGTCTCTAGAATGTTGGAGAATCGGCTCCAGGGACTGCTGAACTATCTGAAGCACCGGATCACCAACGCCGCTTCCGAAGGGATGAATTCACTGGTTGCCCGAATCATCGCGAATGCGAGGGGGTTGCGGACGTTCGCCGCCCTTCGCATCCGGGTCTTGTTCTTTCTTGGCAAGCTCGACCTCTCCATCGATTGAAGGAAAAACCACCGGATTCCACGGACAGCCTCCAATATTACAACAGAAAATTACTATAAAAGGACTGTCTCTTTTTACAAATCTTACAGGCGATTTGTTTATAGATGAGGAACTGATCAAAGTGAGCCCCCCATTCCGCCTAGTTTCACACAGGGGGCTCACTTTTAGACAATCACCCTTAATTTGAACGTAGCCTATAGAAGGACGCCAAGTCTCCCCCCTGCCACTGTTTGTACGTCCTACCTTGAGGGTCTTTATTGTTATTATGTTTAAGTGTGCCAAGAAACGGAGTTGACCACCTGGAATCGGCCGAGGTGTTCGCGGCGGCGGCTAAGCCAACATAATAGGATGGGGATGGATTTTTAACTATCACCTCTCCGAAGAGGTACGGCTCAGTTTGACCCTCATACTGAACGTAAGCTTTAATTACGTTATATGTCAGATCGCACGAAAGCTGTATATCCGCATATTTACTCTTATATTTATAATCTGTGAAAGATGTCGCCCCTGTGGGCCGCGGCACTGTAACTGCAGCACCACCCTTTTTGTCCCGAACCGAAAGCTGCGGGCCCTCCTCATTCGTTAGCGCGATCATCACATACGGCGAATCACATTCCAAGGTAGAACGGAGCATCAGTCCAACTTTTCCTTCGGCTACAGCGGACCTATACCCTTGCACGACACTGCCGACTTGTTCAAGAGAGCGTTCTTGACCACGAAGGTTGCTTACCCGGATAGCGAAGACATTTGGCCTAGCCGAGGTTTTTGTTTGCTGATAAACGTATGTGAAGCTATCAATATTCGCCGGCTTCCCCTGGCCATCCTGGCTGGTGGGGAGAAAACCACCGTAATTACGAATTTCGAATTCGTCTCTGTTGTATGTGCCATTGAAACCGTAAATGTTATAATCAAGGGAATCACCCTTAAGGTGGACTAACGCTTCACTCCACGTGACGCGCGGAAACTCCCCATTCCATCGGATGGTCTTAGAATACCATGAACCTTTGAGAAACTTCGGGGTGTCTACCGCTGTATAGATTGGAGTAACAGTGGTTTGCGCCTGTGCGGGGCTTCCTGAGAAGGCGGTGAGTACGCTTGTGGCAGCGATCAAGAGTAGCTGTTTTTTCATCATTTTCTGAATGCTAGAATTTTGAAATGTCAGTAGTAGTTTCATAGTCTGTTTTTTATTTGGTTTGGTTGCGAAGCGTTTTTTGCCATCATTTCGGGCTAGCAATGCACAACTAGACAGGATCCGACGTTGTTGTCATGTGACGCAAATGCGTCACATGACCCTGGCCGGAACGAGAGAGCTACAGTTGCAAGATTCTGGGTTCTTGCGGATCATGGAGTCACCATGAGGCGGGCGAATTTTTTCCCATCGGGACCTGCGAGTGTGGTGAGGATGACGGTGTCGTAGCCCGCAGAAGTATTCTTGACGACGGTGACGCCGATTGCCTGGGTCTGCGCTCCGTCGGGAACGATGTAACTCTGCGGCCAGGTAATCAGGTCGGTGCTGACCTCTATGGCCACGTCGGTGGTGCCGTCGATGGAGGTCGCGGTGCCTTGGGCGGACCGTTACCAGCGCATTACCAAATTGCTGGCACAGGCGGTCATCATCTGGCTGCAGGCTTGCGGCAATGTCACCAAGGTGGCTGAAATCATGCGCTTGGACTGGCAGACGTAAGCGTAGTCCGAAGCGCCATGAGGATGGGTTTGCTACGGCCATTGCGTAGCAGTCATATTCTTCGGTTCTATGACCGCTATGCAATCAGGCTGCGTTGTGTCCGGACTTTCCCCGGCTGGCTTTCTTGGCCATTAGCCATTTGGTGGGCGTGAGGCTGGCGGCCTCGCTGGCTTTCATGGCGGGTAGACGGGTGAGGACGTCTTCGAAGTATTCCCTCGCGTCGATGCCGAGACGGCGGCAGTTCTCGACGAGGGTGTAAATGATGGCGGATTTTTCTCCGGCGTGCTCGGCTCCGATGAAGAGCCTGTTCTTGGCACCAAGCTTGGTGGGGCGTATGGCGTTCTCAACGAGGTTGTTGTCGATCTCGACCCGGCCGTCCCGCAGGTAGGTTTGTAGGTTCGGCCATTGGTTGAGGGCGTAGGTGATGGCTTTGCCTAAATTGCTTTTGGGAAGGATGGACCTGCGGAGGGCGAGTCGGTCGATGAGCTTTTTGAGGCGCTGGTGGATGGGGCGGCTTTGGGCGGCGCGGACTGCTTCGCGCAGGACGGGACTGGATCGGGTTTCGCGAAGCCGACTCTCGATCTGGTAGAGGTGGGCGAGCTGGCGGAGGATCCAGGCGACGAGGCGCGGGGATTGGTCCTGGGCTTCGAAAAATTTCCGCCGGACGTGGGCGTGGCAGCCCATGAGGGTGATGTGGTCTTTGCCTTTGGCCCACGCCGGATAGGCGCTGTAGCCGTCGCTTTGGATGACGGTGGGATGCGCGGCAGCGCTTGGATCGCTGTCGAAGAGGTCGGTAATGCCGCCCTGGTCACGACCTTTGCGCCAATGATAGATGACGCTGCCGCCGGGGATGTTGGAGACCCAGAGGTAGCCGGTTTTGGTTTTGCCGTGACCGGGTTCGAGATAGTCGATGGGGGTTTCGTCGAGCTGGCGGTAGGTGCATCGCCAGTGTTCGTATTGGATTTCGCGGTAGATGATGGCGAGCCAGTCGGCGGCTAACAGCGCCCAGTCGCAGAGGGTCTTGCGGTGGAGGTTGACTCCGAGGCGGGCGAACATTTCGGCTTGCCGATAGTAGGGAAGGTGGCAGACGAAGCGGTTGTCCAATACTTCGGCGATGAGGGAGGGTGTGGCGATGCAGCGGTCCTGAAGGTTTGGCGGAAGCGGGGCGATGACGGGCTTGGTCAGCGGGTCGCCGATCCTTACATACTTGGGCCGGACGTTGCGGATGCGACTGAAGCTGCCGCGCTGATAGTGGAGTTGCTCGCGGGTTTCCTCGCCGATGCGTCGCCAGGCGGAGGGTTCCGCGAGAACTTCGGGAGGCGTGAGGATCTGCTCGGTGACGGGCAGGTGTTCGGGGATGCGCGGGGCGCGGGGTTGCTTGCTGGCCTTCTTCTGATGGGTGGGGATCTCAGCCGCCGGTCCGGGGTCTGCGGGGGCGGCGGGGGCTTTTTTTGCGAGGTCGGATCCTAGCAGGAGTTCGAGCTGGGCGGGATCGAGGGTCTCGCTCCTGGTGCCGAAGATGCGGCGGACGAGGGTGTCAATGGTCTGCTTGAGCTGGGCGATCTCGGCTCGCAGGCTCGCATTTTCATCGAGCAGTTGTTGGCGTTCGGCATCTTCCATTTACGACAGGTGCAGTAGCAGGAGGCGTGCCGCAACTAGCGGAATTTTATGTTATTTTAGCCCAATTGATACCATGGTCGCTCGCATCCGTGGCGCATGTCGATGCCATCCAGCAACATCGCGAGAGCGGTGGTGTTGAGCCGAAGCTTGCCGTCCTTGATGTCGGTGCCTTTGGGCCAGGCGAAGGTACCTTTTTCAAGCCGCTTGGCTAACACCCAAAGGCCGCTGCCGTCCCAGTAGAGGATTTTGAGCAGAGTGCGGCGCTTGTTGGTGAAGGCGAAAATGGAGCCGCTGCGCGGGTCCTCCCGGAGCGTGGTCGTGACTGCGTCGTGAAGGCCGTTAAAGCTGCGGCGCATGTCGCAGGGCTCGACGGCGACGAAGACCTTGAGGCTGCTGGAGAAGCTCAGCATGGCCGCGGATTGGCGAGTTCGCGGATGAGGGCGGCGGCCAGCGGGATGTGACCGGGCGCGGTGATGGCGAGTTTCGCGCCGCCGGGTAGGATGAGTTCCATGGCTCCGGTGTGTGGCATCGCGGGGAACTCGGCCTCGACCAGTAAAAAGGGGGATGGAGGTGTCTGTCGGCTGACCGCAGTGGAAGCGGTTTGTTTGCGCTTCTGAAGCCAGCCGGCGAGGGTCTGGTAGTTCACACCGTGAAGCGCGGCGAAACGCGGACCGCTCAAACCGCTGGTTTGGTAGGCTTCCACCAAGGCGGACTTCTGTTCCTTGGAGTAGCGGAGTCGGCCCCGGCGGTCGGACTTTAGGATAGCGTGGTTCGTAGCGGTCATAATCCGCAACGCTATGACGGCTATGTTACGCGACCGCGAGAATCTTCAGATGGCGCTTCGGACTACGCTTACTGGCAGACAGTTAACAACATCATGAAGGCGGCCGTGGAGCGGGGCTTGCTCCGGCGAGAAGACGCGGTCATCGAACACGCGGGGATTGACGAGAAGAGCTTCCGGCGCGGCCATGTTTACGCGAGCATTCTCAATGACTTGGACAACAACCGTGTCTGGGATCTGGTAGAGGGCCGCAAGACGGACAACGCGCTGGAATTGCTAGACACGCTGACTGGCGAGCAGCAGCTCGGCGTCAAGGCGGTGGCGATGGACATGTGGGCGGCATTTGAGAAAGCAGTCAACCTGATGCTGCCTAACGCTCACATCGTCCATGACAAGTTTCACATCAGCGCCTACCTGAACAAGGCCGTCGATGACGTGCGCAAGGCGGAGCACCGGGCCTTGATGAAAGAGGGCGACGAGACTCTGAAGAACAGCAAGTTCGACTGGCTGCGCAATTTACCCGACCTGCGTTGTGAACCCACATTCCAAAGCCTCTACAACGCCAATCTGGAAACCAGCAAGGCATGGAGATTTAAGGAAAGCTTCTCCGGATTTTGGGATTATATCTATGAGGGATCTGCGGTGAAGTTCTTCAAAGACTGGTGCAAGCAAGTGAACGGCTCCAACCTCGAACCGGTAAAGTAGGTCTCTAGCAGCGTGCGGTCGCAACCGGCGGACGGTTCGACGACATGCGGGAGGAACTTTTCCTTTGTCTCCTCGTCGAAATAAACGAGCGATTTCCCAGCGCCCTTTTCGTGCACGCCGAGGTCGTAGTCAGTCCGATAGGCCACGCCTTCAAGCTCCTGCACGCCGAACGGAAATTCATATTCGATGTCGTAAGTCTTCTTCGAATAGAACGCGCGTTCGCCGTCGGGAATGTCGTTGATGTGGAGCTTGGCGCGCGGGATGCCGATTTCTTCATAGAACGAGAGGCGGGTTTCCGGCCACTCGTCAGTGAGGCGCATGCCATCGTCCGGATGGCAGAAATACTCGATCTCCATTTGCTCGAACTCGCGCGAACGGAAGGTGAAATTGCGCGGGCTGATCTCGTTGCGGAACGACTTGCCGCACTGCGCGATGCCGAAAGGCAGCTTCACGCGGTTGGAATCGAGCACGTTCTTGTATTGGCAGAAAATCGACTGCGCGGTTTCCGGGCGGAGGTAGGCGATCTGGTCGCCGGTCGCGCCGAAGTTTGTTTGCAGCATCAGGTTGAACTGCCGCGGCTCGGTGAGCAGCGAGCCGTTGTCCGGGTTGAACTGCGTGGTGCCGGTGACTTCCTCGCGGCGGTCTTCCGTTAGTTCCAGTTCCTTCGGGGAGAGTTGTTTGTTAGGATTGAACTCGGCATAGTATTTCCGCGCGGTCTTGTGCGCCTCGCCGACTTCCTTGCCGGGAGCGACGAGCACCGCGAAGGGGCGCTCCACGCTCCAGTTAGTCGCCGGATGTTTAGCACCGCTGAACCACACCGCCGTGCCGTCCTGCGCCGGGATCTGGTCAGCACGGAGACGGGCCTTCGAGAGAAGGCAGTCGCACATCGGATCGCTGAATCCGCCGACGTGGCCGGAAGAAACGAGCACCTGCTCCATCGTCAAAATCGCGCCGTCCATGCCGAGCACGTCATCGCGCTCCTGCACGGTTTTCCGCCACCAGTAGTCCTTCAGGTTCCGCTTCAGCTCCGCACCGAGCGGGCCGTAGTCCCAGCAACCGTTCAGGCCGCCATAAAGCTCTCCGGCCTGGAAAATGAAGCCGCGGCGTTTGCACAGCGACACGATTTTTTCCATGCGGGCGG
>ENA-UPTL01000259-UPTL01000259.1-marine-metagenome-genome-assembly--contig:-NODE-259-length-13044-cov-3.611902_pt1 | contig 13044 bp, 8 predicted proteins | sample MGYA00238170_ERZ767106 | MGnify/ENA primary metagenome ERZ767106 (study PRJEB28938, sample SAMN06267160) | marine metagenome | isolation source: Columbia River Estuary | place: USA:Columbia River Estuary...
GCGTTCGTCATCGAGGAGGCGGGATGAACGGCCGGCTCGGGATCCGTGTAAGATCTCCGGCTGCGCCATCGTTTTTGCTTTATCCCGGCGGTCCCTTGCCGCCATCATCCTTGGACCTAACCACCAACTGCCACCATGTCACGCCCCGTCACACTCTTCACCGGCCAATGGGCCGACCTTCCGCTCGAAAAACTCGCGCCGCTCGCCTATGAAATGGGCTACGACGGACTGGAACTCGCCTGCTGGGGCGACCACTTCGACGTGGACGCCGCCGCCACTAGCAAAAGCTATGTGAAGGAGCGCTGGGAGCTCCTCGCCGACCACGGCCTGACTTGCTACGCGATTTCCAACCACCTCGTCGGCCAGGCGGTTTGCGACCTCATCGACGAGCGGCACAAGGCGATTCTCGCACCGGATGTCTGGGGCGACGGCGATCCCGAAGGCGTCCGCAAGCGCGCCGCCAAGAAGATGATCACCACCGGCAAGGCCGCCCGCGCGTTTTTCAACGCCAAACCGGACCGCAAGGGCAAGGACGAGTTCCCGGCCGTGGTCAACGGTTTCACCGGCTCCTCGATCTGGCACTCGCTCTACGCATTCCCGCCGACCTCGCAGGCGTATTATGAAAAGGGCTTCAAGGACTTCGCCAAGCGCTGGCTGCCGATCCTCGACGCTTACGACAAGCTCGATGTCAACTTCGCGCTCGAAGTCCATCCGACGGAAATCGCCTTCGACATCGCCTCCGCCCAGCGCGCTCTGGCCGCTGTTGGAAATCACAAGCGCTTCGGATTCAACTACGACCCGTCCCATCTCGGCTATCAGGGCGTGGACTACGTGAAATTCATCCGCGACCTCGGCAGCCGCATCTATCACGTCCACATGAAGGACGCTTGGTGGAACCACGGCGACGGCAGCGTCGGCGTGTTCGGCGGCCATACGGATTTCGGCGACTCGCGCCGTTTCTGGGACTTCCGCTCGCTGGGCCACGGCGACATCGAGTTCGAGGACATCATCGTCGCGCTCAACGACGTCGGCTACAAAGGTCCGCTCTCCGTCGAATGGGAAGACATCCGCATGGACCGCGTCCACGGCGGGGAAGAAGCCGCGGCTTTCGTCCGCAGCGTGGATTTCCCGACCAGTAAAATCGCGTTCGACGCGGCGTTCGACAAGTCCAACCACTGAGATTTCCCGGTCGCCTTCACTTCGCGGCAAGCGGCGTGGAGGCGGCTTCGTGGAGCTCTTCCGCGGCTTCCAGTTCGGCGCGTTCCCTGGCGATGACGCGGACGAGCTTGCGGGCGGCTTCCTCCCAGTTCGCGAGCAGGGCCGCGGCTTGGACGCTGCCGGTGCGGTCGTGGTGGAGCTCGATGAGCGCCTTGACCTCGGCGATGTCTTGAGCGCGTTTGACCGGCAGGGCGACAACCATCTCGGAGTTGACGCGGGAGAAAAACTTGCCGTCCACGTCATAAACGTAGGCGGTGCCGCCGGACATGCCGGCACCGAAGTTTTTGCCGGTTTTCCCAAGAATGACGACGCTGCCGTTGGTCATGTATTCGCAGCCGTGGTCGCCCACGCCTTCGACGACGGCGGTGGCGCCGGAATTTCTCACCGCGAAGCGCTCGCCCGCGCGGCCGGTGGCGAAGAGCTTGCCGCCGGTGGCGCCGTAAAGGCAGGTGTTGCCGCAAATCGTGTTGGTCGCAGCATCGAATTTCGCGTTTGCCGAGACTCGGATGACAATTTCGCCAGCGGCCATTCCCTTACCGACGTAGTCGTTCGCCTCGCCGATGAGTTCGAGCTTCACGCCGGAGACGAGGAAGCAGCCGAACGACTGGCCGGCGCTGCCGCGGCAGGTGATGTGGATCGAATTCGCGGACAGGCCGCGGTCGCCGTGGATTTCCGCGATGCGGCCGGAGAGCCGGGTGCCGATGTTGCGGTCGGTGTTGACGACGTCGTAGCTCAGTGCGACGGGAGGGCGGTCGGGCAAGAGTTTGATCGCGTCGAGGATTTCCGGGGGGACGGATTTTTCGCCGTATTCGGGGGATTCCGGGGCTTGACGGTTGGAAACCGCCGCCATGAGGTCGTTGAGGATTTGAAGATCGAGCGCGGGCTTGGCGAGCCCGTCGTTGCGGTCTTTCGCGCAGATCCGTGAAATGGATTCCACGGGCTTTCCCGAGTGGCTCGCGACGGTGGGCACGACGTCTTTGAGGAGGGCGCTGAGATCGAGGGTATTCGCCTTCGGGTGATTTGGAATGTGGCGCTGCTGGAGAAATTCCGGGCGACCGATGACCTCGTCGAGCGAGCGGACACCGATACTGGCCATGTGGCGGCGAGCCTCCTCGGCGACGGCGGTGAAATAATTGATGACCATTTCCGGCGTGCCCTTGAACTTGGCGCGGAATTTCGGATCGGTGGTGGCGATGCCGACCGGGCAGGTATTCAAATGGCACTTGCGGACGTAAACGCAGCCCATGGCGATCATCGCCGTGGTGCCGAAATTGAACTGTTCGGCTCCGAGGATCGCGGCGATCACGACATCGCGGCCGTTGCGGATGCCGCCGTCGGTGCGGAGGACGACGCGGTCGCGCAAGTTGTTGATGAGCAGGGTTTGCTGGGCTTCGGCGAGGCCGAGTTCCCATGGTGAGCCGGCATGTTTGGTGGATGAAAGCGGTGACGCTCCGGTTCCTCCGTCGTGGCCGGAAATAAGAATGTTGTCGGCCGAGGCTTTTGCGCAGCCGGCGGCGACGGTGCCGACGCCGGATTCCGCGACAAGCTTCACCGTGATCCGGGCGCGCGGGTTCACTTCCTTGAGGTCGTGGATGAGCTGGGCCAAGTCCTCGATCGAGTAAATATCGTGGTGGGGCGGGGGAGAAATCAGTTGCACGCCCGGTTGGGTGTTTCTCAAACGAGCGATCAAAGCGTTCACTTTGTGTCCAGGCAGCTGCCCGCCTTCGCCGGGCTTGGCTCCCTGCGCCATCTTGATTTCCAACTCACCGGCATTCACGAGGTAGTGAGCGGAAACGCCGAAACGCCCAGAAGCGACTTGCTTGATGTAAGAGCGCGCGAAATCGCCGTTCGGATACGGTTTGTAGCGCACCGGATCTTCACCTCCCTCGCCGGAATCCGACTTGCCGCCAATGCGGTTCATCGCGATTGCCAGCGTCTCGTGCGCTTCCGGCGAAAGTGCTCCAAGCGACATCGCGGCCGTCGTGAATCGGCGGCGGATCGACTCCATCGGCTCGACTTCTTCCAGCGGGACCGGGCCGGTCAAGGATGGCACAAATGCAATCAAGTCTTTGATCGCTACGGGATTGGATTTCAACGCGACACGCACATATTCCTCGTAATCCTCGGACTTGCCGGATTTGACGTAAGTGTGGAAATTCTTGATCACCTCGGTGGTGTAAACGTGGCGCTCGCCGGCCTTGCGGTAACGGTTGTAACCGGGGTCGCCGAGGTTCAGCGTCTCACCGCTTGGAACAACGGTTTCGAACGCGGCCTTGTGACGAATGATCGACTCCTCGGCAATTTCCATGAAGCCGACGCCGCCGATTTTTGAAGGAACTCCGGTGAAGGCGAAATCGACGACTTCATTGCCGACGCCGATCGCCTCGAAGGTCTGCGCACCTTGGTAGGAATTAAGGACCGAAATGCCCATTTTCGACATGATCTTGAGAATGCCTTTCTCCAGCGCTTTGCGGTAGTTGGTCATCGCTTTCTGAGCGGTGATTTCGCCGAGCTTGCCTTTGCCCGCATCGGCCGCGACGAGTTGGCGGACGGTGGCGTAGCCGAGGTAGGGGCAAATGGCGGTGGCTCCAAATCCAACGCAGCAGGCGATCTGGTGCACGTCCCGGATTTCGCCCGACTCGATGACGAGCGAGGCGCGCATGCGCTTGCGAATCCGGTTCAGGTGATGATGAACCGTGCCGATGGCCAGCAACATGGGGATTGGAACGCGCCCGGATGACGTGGCGCGGTCGGAAAGGATCAGGACATTGCGGTTTTGCTGAACGGCTGATTCCGCTTGGAGACACAGTTCGTCGAGACGGATCTTCATGCCGCCTGCTCCCGAGGAAACCTGCCAAGTGCAGTCGAGCACGAGGGCGGGGAAGCCCTGCTCGTCGAGGTCCTTGATTTTTTCCAACTGGTGTTCGAACAAAATCGCGCTGTCGAGGCTGACGGTGTTGCAATGCTCTGGCGTCTCCTCCAGGAGGTTCCGCTCAGCTCCGAGACTAGCCCCCAGCGACATCACCGCCCATTCGCGGATGGGATCAATGGGAGGATTGGTCACCTGGGCGAACAACTGTTTGAAATAAGTGTAGAGAAGCCGCGGATGCGTGGAAAGCACGGCCAGCGGGATGTCATCACCCATCGAAAAAACCGCTTCCTGAGCACCCTTGATCATTGGCGGGAAAACCATATCAATTTCCTCAAGTGAAATACCATGAGCGACTTGCTGACGCGAAAGATCGAGAGGCGAGAAGTCGATTTCCGGCACGTGAGCGGCGGGGGACACGAACTTGCGGAGTTCCACGCGGTTTTCATCGATCCAGCGGCGGTAAGGCTTTTGCTGGGCAAGCTCCTCCTTGATCTGGCGATCATATTTAAAAACCCCGGTCGCCGTATTGGCGGAAATCATCTGTCCAGGGCCGAGGCGGCCTTTGCGGATGATGGTCGCATCGTCGAAAATCACCGCGCCCGCTTCCGAGCCGATGTAGAGAATCCCGTCGTCGGTGATTTTGTAGCGCGAAGGTCGCAAGCCGTTGCGGTCCAACGAAGCGCAGAGTTTCGTACCATCGGTGAAAACCAACCCAGCCGGACCATCCCACGGCTCGGAGAAGGAGCGGATGTATTGGTAAAAAGCCCGCAGTTCGTCGGAAATGTCCTCGTCATTGCGGTAAGCCGGCGGAACCAGCATGCACATCGCGTGCTCCGGAGAGCGCCCCGAAAGAATGAGCAACTCCAACGCGTGATCCAGTGAGGCCGAGTCGGATTCACCGTGACGGATCAGGTTTTTCACCAGCTCGATGTCGTCGCCCCAGACCGGTGATGCGAAAAACTCTTCGCGCGAGGTCATCCAGTTGCGGTTGCCCTCGACCGTGTTGATCTCGCCGTTGTGGCACATCATCCGGAACGGCTGACCGAGCGGCCAAGCCGGAAAAGTATTGGTGGAGAAGCGCTGGTGATAAAGCGCGATGCCAACTTCGTAGTCCGGATCGCTGAAATCCAGGTAAAACGCCCGCAAGGCGGCCGGCATCGCGAGGGCCTTGTAGGAGATCAAACGACTGGAAAACGAAGGCATATAGAAATCGCGGATTTCCGCGGTCCGATGCTCGATCTCGCGTCGGCAGAGATAAAGTTGGCGCTCGAATGCGTCGGCATCCATCCCGGCGGGACGCTTCATGAGCAAGTGCTCGATCTGCGGTCGACTGGCCAACGCGATCTTCCCGAGAGCGTCCGCGTTCACCGGCACCTCGCGCCAACCGATACGGGAGATACCTCGCTTGTCAGTGACTTCGGCGGCGAGCGCTTTGATCATTTCCGTTGCCGAAGTGTTTCCGGCCGGAAAGAAGAATACCGCCACAGCTAGATCAGCCTCATTTTCAATGATATGACCCAGTTTTTCAGCAGATTTCTTAAAAAGCGGGTAGGGGATTTGAGTGAGCACTCCGGAACCGTCGCCGGTTTTCATGTCGGCATCCACCGCACCACGATGCGTCATGCAACAGACGGAGGTCAGCGCGTGATCCAGAATTTGATGAATGCGTTTGCCGTGCAAATGAGCAATCGCGCCCATGCCGCAATTGTCGTGTTCGTGAGAAAGTCGATGCAGGGAGCCAGGGACCAACGGGGTGCTTGAGTGGTAAAACGAGTTCATCAGAAGTTCAGGAAATCCAGACCCCGCGCTGGATAGCAGAACTTGTGCCTGCGGCGGCCGTCAATTTACGCGTGTTCTTCAGGCGGCAAAAGGCCGCGATCCACCAAGAATCGATCCGCCGCAGCGACCGTCAGCTCGAAGTTCTTGTGGCTGACGTTGAAGTTGAAAAAGCTGTGATCCGCGCGGACGAAGTCCACCAATTCGCACGAATTGCCACGCCACCGCAGCCGGCGCCGGAATTTCTCCACTTCGTCGAACGGCGTGATCCGGTCGGATTTGCCGTGGAAGAAAAGCATCGGCGGAAGTTTCCGGCGGATGAGCTGGGTCGGGCTCAGGCGTTTGGCCGTCTTCGCGTCGGGAAATCGATCGGCAGCGGCCCCTTTGGAAGCCGTGTTGATCAGCGCGCTGAAAAGAATCAGCGCTTGGGGGAAACAATCGAGACCATCGACCGGAGGCAGGTTTTTCGGCTTGGGCAGAGTTGCAAGCAGCGCCAGATAAGCGCCGCCGCCGGCACCGCCAATGGTGATTTTGTCGGGATCGAGATTGAAAGTATCTGCATTGTGGCGCAACCAGCGGATCAGATCGCGGGCGTCTTCGATGGCTTCCAGCGGGCCGGTACCGTGTTTCGACGAGGTCCGGGTCTCGGCCGCCACCGAGACCGCGCCGCGGCTGGCGAAATGGAGGCAGTGGGGGACAAATTGCGTCGGAGTGGGGGAATCCCAGAAGCCGCCATGGAAGAAAACCACGACAGGACGGGGCTCGGCCTTGGCTTTTTCAGGGAAAAAGAGGTGCGCCAGCACATCCCCTTGGGGCCGCTGCTCATAGATATAAGTCGCCGCATCCTTCAAAATCTCCCGATCGCGCGCCTCGCCAATCGGCGCCACTCTCTGCAAAATACTGCTCATAGCTCAATTCCGGCCGCACTCAATTGATTCGGCATGCGATTTGTTTGTTGTGGGATGGGCTATCTTGTCCAATCGTTTCGCCGATGAATCGATTGATTTTTGCGCTGCTGCTGATTTCCGCCACCCTAGCAGGTGGACAGGAAAACCTGCGTCCGACCCTTGAAACCACTTACAGCGCTTGGCGCGAATCGATGATTCGTCGTGACCCGGCGGCATGGCAACGGGTGACCGCCGAGCACCGGCGGGTGGAGGTCCGCAATCGGATTGTCTCCGAAAAACTGCCGTTTCCAGCCAAGGTTTTCGATCTCCCGGCTCCGCCGCCATCGATCGAAGGTCTCAAATTTCTCGAAGTGAAAAAGAACGGAGCGACGGCAAAGGCGTCCTATTTCGGGAAAATCGACTTCGGCGTGGGCGGCGAGCCGACGGATAACTTGATCGTCCTTTCGTTCGTCCAAGGCAGCGGCGGCTGGCTCTACGACCGGGCGGATTTCGTCAATTTGGCCGCGCTTCCCGCAGTGCGAAAGGAATTGGCGCAGGGAGATCTTAAGTATTTGAAGGAGACGCCGGAGGCTCAGCCCAACGGCCAGGTCCCGCCAACACCGATCGCCGCGCAGCAGGCCAAATACGTGGCCAAGGTTTACGTTTTCAGTCCGGGTCGCGAGGTTCAGGTGCAGATCAACAAAATCAGCCGCCATCGGTTCGCGAACGCCAAGGAAGCCGAAGTCGTCATCGGCGGGGCAGTGGACGGTCCGAACGAGGTGCAATTCAGCGTGAAGAAGCTTGATGGCAGCACCGGCAAAGAGGTTATGACGATCCGCGTGTATCTGATGCCCGAGTTGGCCGGTGCGAAGCCGATCAAAGCCTTCGAATATCAAATCGCCGCCGGAGAAAAGCCGGAATCGGTGGCGACCAAGATGTTCAATGTCGACGCGGCGACCGTCGCAAAACTTGTCGGTGGCTAAATCGTGAATTCGGCGACCGGAAGGCCAGCGCAAGAACTCTTGACGCTGTGCAATGGGACCCCGGGATTTGTCGTGGCGAAGGCCATCCGCAACCGGTCGAACGATCAGCCGCGGGGTGGTCATCGGCTTTATTGAATTCCGCATTACATATATTGTAACAAGTGAAGTTTATTGGAATTGTGATGCTTCAATGCTGGATGAAACCCTTCAAACCGGGTTGGATCGCCGCAGATGAACCAGATTCAAGGCGACATTGCCGAACTGATGGCCGATACGAACGATCGGATCGGTAAAACACGCCGCCCGCTTTTCCGGATTTACGAAATCCATGCGGCGATTCGCAGCGGCACCTATCCAAATTGCAACCAGCTCGCCAAGCAACTCGGCGTCCAGCGCAAAACCATCCAGCGCGATGTCACCTTCATGCGTGACGAACTCAAACTGCCGCTCGTTTATGAAGAAACGCTGCACGGTTATTATTACGACACGGACGTCTCGGATTTCCCGATCTTTCAAACCACCTCTGAGGAGCTCGCCGGCCTGTTTCTGGCCCGCACCGCCTTGGAATCCGTCCGCGGCACCCCCTTGGCTGAAGTCATGCAAAAAGTCTTCGCCAAGCTCACCCGCGGGATGCTGGGGAAAATTCAGTTCGCCTGGAGTGATCTGGACGAGGCCTTTTCCCGCAAGACAATCGAGTCCAGTCCGCGCGATGTGAAACTCTTCGGTCAAATCGCAGATGCAGTTTTAAATCAACTTGTTACAACCTTTTATTATCGAAAACTGGGCGCGGATATATCTGAACTTCGGCGGGTCAATCCGCTGCATCTCGGCGAGGTTGATGGTGGCTGGTATTTGATTGCGCAAGATCTGGAGCGGAACGCCCTGCGCACATTCGCACTACCCAGAATGACTCGTCTCAAGATCACGCAGAAAAGCTTCGAGCGTCCTCAAGGATTCGCTGGAAATGATCACTTGAAACGATCGTTCGGCATCTGGAGTGTCGCAGGCGATTACTCCAGGCAACTGGTCCGAGTCGAGTTGAAGAATTACGCGGCCAGACTGGCTCAGGAACGCCGCTGGCATCCGACTCAGGAAATTTTCCCGCTCAACGCGAAGGCAACTCGAGTGGAAGTCCGGTTCGAAGTCGGGCGCCTCGAAGAGGTTTTGCGCTGGGTTCTGAGCTTTGGCAGCCAAGCTAAAGTCCTCGGTCCTCCGGAGTTGGTCAAAATTGTGCGGGCGGAAATCGAAGCGATGCGTGGCTGAGTTTTCGCTAAATTTTCAGACGATTCAATTTCCCGTTGCCGTTTCACTCACGTGCCTTAAAGCCAAGATCCCCGACAAGAGCCTTACATCCAACGATTTCTACTGATGCGCCGATTCCTCACTCCTGTTTTCCTAAGCCTGCATTTAGTCGCCGCTGGTGCTCAGCCGGCCGAACAAACCGCGCCTCCGGGGGCCGAAGCCGCGAAGGACGCACCAGCGGCCAAAGTGATCGAGCCCGTCGTAAAAGAATCCATCGTTACCATTGACGGTAAAAAGGTTGCATACAAAGTCACGACTGGAAAATTATTCCTCAAAGAGGATGACGGCAAAGCCCGTGCATCGATTTTCCACGTCAGCTATGAGCGCACCGACACCAAGGATGCGTCCACTCGCCCGGTGATGTTCGCTTTCAATGGAGGCCCCGGATCTTCGGCGGTTTGGTTACACATCGGCGTGCTCGGTCCGAAGATCATCAAGCTCCCCGGTGACGGAACGCTCGCCCCGTTTCCTCCAGCCCGGGTGGTGGACAATCCACTGAGCATCCTCGATGTGTGTGATCTGGTGTTCATCGATCCGGTTTCGACGGGATACAGCCGCGCCGAAAAAGACGTGAAACCCGGTGAATTCCACGGACTCGATGAGGACATCTCCTCGGTCGGAGATTTCATCCGCCGCTGGGTCAGCGAGCACGACCGCTGGTCATCGCCGAAATATCTTCTGGGCGAATCCTACGGCGGCATCCGGGCTGCGGGCCTTTCCAGCCATCTCCAATCCCGTTATGGAATGAGCATGAACGGCGTCGTCCTGCTGTCCTCGCTGCTCGACTTTTCCACGCTCCAGCCAGCTCAGGGCAACGACTTGGCGTATCAGGTCTTTTTGCCCTCGCTCACGGGCACGGCACGTTTCCATGGGAAAATCCATGGAGATCGCGATGCGTTGGTCAAGGAAAGCACGGAATTCGCCTTCGGCGATTACGCCACGGCGTTGCTCAAGGGGAATGACCTCGATCAAACAGCCCGGACCGCCGTGGCTGACAAATTGGCCCGGCTGACAGGCATCGATGCCGCCATCTGGCTGGCGAACGATTTGCGACTCGACTCCACCGCGTTCCGCGCGGAACTGCTGCGCAAGGAAGGCAAAGTACTCGGTCGCTTCGATGCCCGCGTCGCGTGGGATGCCACCGACAAGGCCGCCGCACGCCCCGACTACGATCCATCCTATTCCTTGGCCTACGGCGCGTTTTCCTCGGCGTTGCTCGACTACCTGGGGCGCGAACTCGGCTACAAAGAGGATCAGCCCTACGAAATTCTCACCGGAAAGGTCCAGCCATGGCGTTGGAATACCAATAACGAGGTGGTCAATGTCAGTGATCGTCTCGCCACCGCCATGAGGGACAATCCGCATCTCAGAGTGCTCCTGATGGGCGGTTACACCGACCTCGCGACTCCACCGGCAGGAACCGCCCACTCGGTCCGGCACATGCTCAACCTGCCCGTGAATGTCCGGAAAAACATCTCGACGACCCTATACGACGGCGGCCACATGTTCTATCTGAATCCGCCGGACCTGATCAAATGCCGCGCTGACATCGTCAGGTTCATCGAAGCCGGGAAACCCTGATATCGATGCACGCTCACTCGTCCGGCAACTCCCCTGCCCCGCCCCCGATTCCTGCCTATCAGCCGATTTCGGAAGAAGACAAATCCCTCGCCATGCTGTGCCATTTGCTGGGGATTTTCACGGGCTTCATCGGCCCCTTGATCTTGTGGCTGGTGAAAAAAGACAGCAGCGCTTTTGTCGGCCACCACGGTCGCGAGGCGCTTAATTTCCAAATCACCCTGATGTTGGTGATGCTCGGCCTCGGCTCGGTCACCGTCGTGCTGATGTTCGTTGTCGTCGGAATCTTTCTGGTTCCAGTGATGTTCGTCGTGCCGATCCTCGCGCTCGTGGCGGAAATCATCGCCGCCATCGCCACACAAAAGGGCGAATGGCATCGTTATCCATGCTGCATCCGCCTGGTGTGAGTCAGTAAGTCGCGAATTTAGCCGCGGCCACCACCAGCACGGCGGCTAACACGCGCTGGAGCGCGGGAGTTCGCGCGCGCTTGCTGCCCCATGAGGAGCCAAACCAAGCGCCGGCGAGGACCACCGGGAGAAGAAACCACGCAAGCTGCGGAATCGCCCCGCCTTTCGTGACAAAACCAGCGAGACCTGAGAGTGAATTGACGAAAATGAAGGCCGCGGAGATCGCCGCGGCGGGTTTCGCCGGGGTCCAACGAAAGAGGACAAGCAGTGGAGTTAGAAATATCCCGCCGCCGATCCCGATGAGGCCGGACAGAAATCCAATTGCAAGTCCCAGAATCAGGATTGCGGAAAGAGGCGGCTCGCGCAGACCCTGATCTTCCACATTCCTGTTGGATACGAGCCGCCACGCACCGAAGAGGAGAGCTGCGGCGAGAATGAGTTTGAAAACCGGATCCGGAGATTGCAACCACCCACCGATGAACGCCGCGGGCACTGAGGCCGCCGCAAACAGCCAGAATAATCGAACCCGGAAATGACCTGCGCGGGCGAACGCGATGAAAGCCAGCAACGAGACGGCGATGTTTAGCACTAGCGCGACAGGTTTCATTTCCACAGGTGCCATCCCGATGAGACCCATCACGGCGAGATACCCCGACGCACCTCCATGACCGACCGATGCATACAAGGCGGCCGCGAAAAAAAACGCGAGGCCGAGTGCCAACGGTGAAGCGACAATTAGAAGATCAGATGACATGGATCGGCGCGCAAAAAATCATTTCGCTCTGCGCCCCGACACATTGCCTGTGAAAACCGGAATGGCAACCTTCAGAAGCAAAGTATAAACGATCAGCCCCGCGGCCCAGATGCCGGCCATGATTTTCCACTCGGCAGCGCTCGGGATGTATTCGACCCACTCGTGCAAAGTCGATGGCACGAAACCAGGAATGATCAGACCCATCCCTTTTTCAATCCAGATTCCCACGAATGCGAGCACGCAAGCCACGTCGAGAACCTTGAGATGCTCGTGCACCTTGGGACGCATCAACAGCACGGCGGCGGTGACCATAAAGGCCAGCGAGAGCCAGGTCCACGGAACCAGCGAGTTCAGATCGCCATGGCCGAAGAACAGATACCTTATGGCTGTGGAATGCGCGCCGCCGGTATAGAGAGCGGTGAAAACCTCCGAACCCAACATGAGAAGGTCGATCAGAATGGTGATCCGCATGATCGCGACCAAGGTCTGGATCGAGCCCGGGCCGACCTTCATCTGGGTCATGCGGCGGATCAACTGCAGCACCACGATGATGAACGCAGGTCCGGCGACAAATGCGGAGGTGAGGAAACGCGGCGCCATTAACGCGGTATTCCAGAACGGGCGACCACCGAGCCCGCAGTAGAGGAACGCGGTCACCGTATGGATCGAAATCGCCCAAGCGATGCTCAGGAACACAAATGGCACATACCAGCGCCTGTCCGGAGTCTCCCCGAGGAAGCGTTTGTAGAGCATGTAACCGCAAATGTGAAGATTGAGTAACAGGTAGCCGTTCAGCACGATCACGTCCCAAGTGAGCATCGAGATCGGCCAATTGAATTTCCCGATGAACGGCATCATGTGCCAGAAGCGATCGGGGCGGCCAAGGTCCGCGACGACGAACATCAGACACATCACGATCGAGGCGATGGCAAGCAATTCGCCAATGATGACGGTGTCGTGCATGTCATTGTCGTGATAGATGTATGCGGGAATCACCATCATCACGCCCCCGGCGGCGAGGCCGACAAGAAAGGTGAAGTTCGCGATGTAGAGCCCCCATGATACATGGTCGGTCATCGCGGTGACGATCATTCCTTGCGCGACCTGCGTGGCCCAGGCGTGAGCACCGACGAGAAAAACGCAGCTCAAGACGAACATCCACACGTAAAACGTCCAGGTTCCCTCGGTCGCAAGCCGGAAGGCGAGGCGAAGGAATTTCAAATAACTCGTGGCGTGAAACTTCGCGTCGTGAGGATTTTCAGCGTTG
>ENA-UPTL01000260-UPTL01000260.1-marine-metagenome-genome-assembly--contig:-NODE-260-length-13010-cov-4.659591_pt1 | contig 13010 bp, 9 predicted proteins | sample MGYA00238170_ERZ767106 | MGnify/ENA primary metagenome ERZ767106 (study PRJEB28938, sample SAMN06267160) | marine metagenome | isolation source: Columbia River Estuary | place: USA:Columbia River Estuary...
TATATAGCCAATAGTCGATCCAGAGCTTAATGAAACAGAAAATGCTTCACCTTCAACAATGCCATCTGGAACAAGTGTTTTAGTAAAAGACCCAATTCCGCTTGTAACTGAAAAACTACCAGATAATAATGAATCGGTAAAATCTGCTGTGCTCATAGTACCAGTGACGTTATTGACTGTGTAATATGCAGTCCCGGTAAAACTTCCAGATACAGTAACGTCAAAAATTACGTTACCGTTACCGCCGCCGCCACCAACGCCTCCGCTGCCTTCTGTAACATTGAAATTGCTAGGAGTAATAGTTCCAGTAGGAGTCTGACTCGTGTCATTTATAGTTAATGTCTGTGGAGCTCCTATATTAAATCCATTGTATGACAGTTGTGCGATTAAAGTTTCTGATCCTTCAGTAGTTGAATCGTTAACTATGGTGTATGCTGATCCAATGCTTGAAACGCCAGGGTTTCTGACAGTTGTTGAAAATAGTCCAGCAGTATCAGCAGCGACTGCAGTGCCACTATATGAAATATTAAAAGTCCATGATGACCAAGTTCCACAATTTCCAAGCATAAAAGATAAGTACGTGTTTGATGTACCTTCATTGGAGCTCGCAGGACTCCAACCTATGCTAGAAACTGTTAATGTTGGGATTGTAAATGTCCCCGAAGTATAAACAACCGTTCCAGCAGTACTATTTGTGCGTATTTGAATTTGATATGTTTTAGCAGTTTTACTAGTATTTCCAGTAAAATTTGTATTGTATGTAAAACTGCCCAGCTGACTACTTGCAAACTGTGTGAACTGACCAGAAACTGTAGAACCACCAAAATCAGCGCTTGTTGAATTGCCATGCAATATAGTCCAGTATAGAGTAGTATTTACTGTAATATTTGTTGTAGTAAGTTGTAAAGTAATGCTTGAATTTTCTAAAACTGTTCCCGAGTTTGTACTAAGGCTTACATATGTTGGCGGCAAGATCACCAGCGGCCAGGTTGAAGAGTTTCGAAACTGATCAAACGTATCAAATATACCATTAGCAGCATTTGATGTAACAGTTTGCTTTGGCCCTATCATTCCTGAATTTCGTTTCATATTTAAGTCTCAGTATAATTATTAATATTAAGCAGGAGTAATAGAGAAAAAACCACCAAGACCAGTGGTACCACCTACTGTCCATGTTGTACCACTACCGGCGGTAGTGCCTTGCCATCCACCACTAGACCAAGCCGAAATATACGCAGTACCACCTGATTCAAGTCTGTATGAAGTACCGCCTCCACCTGGGCTTTGACTAGGAGTATCACCACCAGCTTTGCCACCATAATACCCGCCGCCTCCACCAGGACAAGCACCCCCACCGCCACCAAATCCACCGTGACCAACACCACATGGGGAGTTGCGTCCACCTAGGCCACCCCAAACAAAGTGTTGAGCACCAACGTCACCTTGTACACCCGTAACACTACTAAAGCGTATTGGAGAGTATACGTTTGAGAATGCTGCGCCACCATCGTAAACGCCAACGCCGGGACTAGGACCGTCGGTAGCTATACCTCTACGAATGGTTGGGTCATCAGTAGTTTGCCCAGCCCAAGCTTGTGTTGTAACTGTTTGATCATATCCGCCACCGCCACCGCCAGCTACTAAAATTGGAATAGCACTTGTGTACACGTCAGTAGCTGCATTTCTTAGTGCAATTGCTGTCATGCCACCACCGCCATAAAGGCCAGTGCCATAGTTGCCAACTAGTGCTACAAATCTAGAAGCTAAAACTACTACCATAGTAGCATTTATAACTGCTCCAAGACCATGATTATTTCCCGAGCCTTCTGCCCCTCTAATAACTACAGTATATGTTCCTGGTAATAAATCAAAATAATGATAGCCTGATATGAATACGTAGTTAGCGCTGGCTGGAATAACTGTACCTGCTGACGCTGCGTATCCAGCTTGAGTTCCTGGTCCAGATGAGCTACTTCCATCAGTTGCAAAGTTAATTGCTATTTGAGAACTGGCAACAGGAGCTGCCCGATTAAGTTTAGCATAATCAATATCATAAACTCCAGTCAAAGTAGAGACTTTAGTAGATTTAATTATTCCGGTGTTGTCAGTATAATATGGCATGATTAGGCGTAGATTTCTTCAAAACTAATAATTGCGTTTAGCGCACTGTTAGCACTTGCTAACACGAATATAGCATCACCTTCTTCCAAATAGATTTGTGTGTCTTTGCTTATTACAACTAGTGTAGCATCTGCTGGCACCGAAATAGTTTTAGCGAGACTATAACCAGTAGAAGACGAAGCATCAAAAAAAGTAACACTTACATCAGCAGCACTGGTGCCATCGACGTTGGATATAATCACTGAGTTTACTTTGTAAATTCTATTGGATGGAACACCTCCAGTCACATTGACGTTGCCTGTGGTTACTGCGTGACAAATTGTTCTGCCATAAATGTTGGTTGCTGTCGCTATGTTTGGGTTTGCCATTTTGAAATCCTTTCAATTATATTTATCTTGCAAAAACTAATGATTTGCCAAAAGTTAAACCGCCGCCGCCACCTGAGCCATTAGATGCAGAAGTAATACGTCCTTGAGCATCAACTGTAATGCTGGCTAATGTATATGACCCTGCAGATACCCCTGTATTTGTAAGAGATATAGTGCCAGATGTAGTGATAGTACCGCCAGTCAAACCAGTACCAGTTGCAACCGAAGTTACTGTTCCAGTGTTTCCTGTAAGCGTTGTCCCGTTTGCAACAACCGTTGTTCCATTAAAAACCATCGTTGTATACCCACCCTGGCCAGGTGTGATTGCTCTTAGAACTGCGTTGGTCCCTCTAGCAACTGCTGTAATGTTTTCAGTTGCAACAAACTCAAGACCAGCGCCACCTGTCCAACCTGAACCAGTATAACCAAGTGCTGCTATTCTATAAAGCGTTGTACCATTTAATGTTTGCGTTGGTGAAGCAATTGACCCACCTGAGGTTCCACCTTGAATGCCAGCACTAGTACCTGCGTCTGTTGGAATGCCATAATTGTCTTGACGTCCATAAGACGTAATCAATCCAGCACTAAAATTTCCTGAGCTATCTCGTGCTACTACTTTGGAAGCTGTGTTAGAAGACGTAGCATCAACCGCTAAAGTTCCAGTTGATGTAATAGTTCCACCAGTTAAATATGATCCAGCTGCAACGCTTGTCACTGTGCCTGTGTTCGTGGTATACCCGGCACCGTTAGTTAATTGATTGTTGTTTGTTACGTTAGTAGCACCAGATGCAATACCGTCTAGTTTAGTAGCATAAGCACCAGTCATGTAACCATTAACACCAGATGACGCTGCAGCCATTGATATTGCTGGAGCTGTTCCACCTGACGAAACAACAGGTGCTGTACCTGTAACACCTGTCACAGTTCCACTGCTAGTAGCTACTGTAACCGCACCAGTTTGACCGTTTACACTAGTTACACCACCATTGGCCGCCGTAGTAGCTGTAGCTGCATTACCACTAAATCCAGTGCTACTAAAAGTATAACTTTGACCAAAGCCATTAGTTCGTAAGACAACATTACCTGGCGAATTTATGTAAAGTGTAGCGTCACTACCACCACCACCAGTAAAGCCCATATTTGATGAATCGGCAGAATTGCCATTCAAGGAAATAGAATTGTATGTGGCTGCTGTGCTGTTTCTACCAATAAAGATATTATTTGTAGCACTGGTAGATAGTCTTAAATTACCTGTTACTTGTAACTTATCAGTTCCATTATCTGTTCCGCTTCCTAATACTACGTTACCAGAATACTGAGCAAGTTTAACAAGACCTGTGTCAAGAACTTCAATGCTTGGAATACCTGAAACGTCATTGGCACTAAAGATAGTGCCAGTCATAGAGTTGCTGATGCTAAACAACTGACCAGCAGAACCTTCAAAGCTCAGTGTTCCATTGCTTGTTGGATATACTTGCAGCGTAATATTCTGAGGACCAAGCGACGCGCTAGCTCCCGAGAATACTATCTTTGGATCTGCGGTAGTCGAACTAATGTTCGGCGTAATTAATATGTTCTTATCTGAATGTGCCATTTGTTGTCCTGTGACTTTATAGTATATTTATTAGATACCATATCTAGTTTTAAAAGCGGCAAAATTTTGTGCAGACTCTTCTGCAGTAATAGATCTGTTGTAAACCATTATCTTAGACACCTCTCCTGCTAGTTGCCAGCCGCCAGGGTATAAAAACCAGTCAAAATAAGTCCAAGCACTAAAGTCTACACCTTTAGCTTCCCACATGTGGTATGCACCATTTCGATATCCTTCTGTGACTGGATTATACACTTGTTGTAAATCAACCCAGTTGCTAGGTGAGCCAGCTGAACCGTGATAATAACTGTTACCAGAACTGGCGCTTAAATATCTTGCATTGTCTTGATTACCACGCACCCACAGCTCTGTAGAATCAGTTGTTTTATAATATATCACTACAGTGCAATTATTTGTTACACCATTAAGTGCGCTGCTTCTAACAAATCCGTGATTGGTTCCATCTAATTGAAATCTTGTTGGAGCAGAAGCAGTAGGAATATAACCAGCATTCAAGTAATGATGATTATTTCTTCCACTGCCGTCCATCAACATAGTAACGCCATTATTGACTAGTTCACTGATAGAAGGTTCGCTACCATCACATAAATCGAGTCTTGGATCAGCAAAGTTTAGTCGTGTAGTACTGTCTCCACAATAATAGTGATAGCAACGATGTTGTGTCCATGTACTTCCAGGACCCCATTTTAAATCGCTGACAATATTACAAAATCCAACACCTCTGACTTTAACGTTACTGCCTGGAAGATAATATCCAGTGTCTGGATGATTTCCAGTATAGGTAGTGTTTGATGGATAAATGTGACCACAAACTAAATACCATTGATTTTGCTCGAGAGATCCTGTACCCACACATTCCCAATAAGGATTACCTTTTTCTCCACCGTCTTGTGTAGAAAATACACCACCATCAGAACCTGTACCTAGATAAAACGTTCCACCAGATGTTGCGCTTGTACGTCTTACCCAAACTGAAAATCTATAGAGTTTACTACGATCTATTCCAATAGTACTAGTGTTCCACCCTCCATCAGCATTTCCATCACCACTAGGTCTAGTTTCCCATAGTGTACTAGTATTGCCCCACGGATCAGTACCAGATATTCTACCGTTTTCACCGGCAGATCCGTTGGCACTGAGTTCGCCCACGCCGTCAGTTTGACCCACTGCCCATGCATTAGTATTAATAAGTGACGTCGATACGCCTCGTAAATAAGTCTTACGATCCGCAACATCAAGGTCTAGAATAAGACCGTTAGTAACTAGGTTTGGTCCTGATATTGAAGCCATCAGCAATCCTTACATGGTTGTCTATACAGCGAATCTTGGTATAGTGAGTCCATATCCGATTCTTCATATTCTTGGAGACTATCAGTTAGTGGAGAATCAGATCTAACTAGAGCGTACTGCCCATCAAATGAAAATATAATAAACTTAGCATCATTAATTAATGCTGCAGTAAGTTGGTTACCATAAATTTTGTAAATCATATACCGTATCTTCCACGTTGTGCATTAAAATTTTGTTGGACTTCTGTTGCTGATAACCCACGATTGTATACTCGACCAACATTTATTCTACCGTTAAAATAGTAAGGCGCATCGTTTTGATCCCTACCTACTTGTATCTCCATTGCAGCCCAAGGATTTGTTCCGCTCCATCCTGCAACTGGGGTACCGGATGCTCTAACTACTCCATCTACATATATTGCACATGAGGAGTCCCCGTTTTTAACTGCCACTACATGATGCCAATTATTATCATTAACGTTTACCCCTGATGTTCCAATATTAACAAACGTTGTTACATCCGTTCCTATTATAAAATAAAGACTACCGTCGCTGGCAGCATTAAATCTAATTCCATAAGTAAAACCCCATATTCCATTTACGGACATTCCAGATCCAAGCCCAGGAGTTTTAATCCATGCTTCTAATGTTAGACTCGGCATTGGAAGAAAATTGTTTCCACTACCTAAATTTAGAGTTGTTGATCCAGAACTACTGAATGTAAAAGTTCCATCACTACCATATGTAGGGCTGCCACCTACCGAAACAGTTCGTCTACCTGTTAAATCTAAAACTGCTTGTGTGTTTGAACGAGTTCCAGCAACAAATGGAGTCGCAAAACTACCTGCTTCACATTGAGCATTTGCTAAAATGAAGGAATGTGTGTATGTAGTGTAATCATCTCCATCTTGCATAAACCACAATACTCGATCAGCACCTGCTGACGTTGTGTAAGTGTAAAATGCAGTCTGCCAACCTTCTTTATCAGTTAGCCCTAATTGAACAGTTGTAGGAAACACTGAGCCTAAAGGTGTGCCGCCATTATAAGACTGTAGTTGAAATCTTAGTGTAGGTGCTCCAAATACTTTTTTGTATTGAACTGAAAATGTATAAGTTGTACTACCCGCAATTCCAGTAACATACGTATTTTGGCGTGTATTAGCTGCAGTGTCTAATATTATACATTCATAGGTACTAGTAATAGTTCTAGTACCTATGGAGCCTTGTCCAGATCCGTCAATGCTCCATGCAGCCCAACTCGGGTTAACTAAATTTGTAGTTGGCGCACCTTTCCACGACTTCTGACTGTTGGCCATGTCGTAGTAAAAAACTAGTCCGTTTGTTACAACTTGAGGTGAATGATTAAGTGCCACAGTATTCTCCATTACACATAATATGTTCCGTTCCATGCTCTTTTAATAATTCGAACATTTCTTAAACTACCAAATTCAGAAGGAGAATAAAAAGAACTGTCAAAATAAACAGTTTGACCTGTACCATAGTTAGTAGAGTATAGCAAAGTTGATCCGTTATAGTGTCTAATATACCCATCCGTCGCGTACACTATGTAAAACTTTTTTGTCATATCCCATGTGAGACCAGTTCCTATTCCAGAACCGTTATTATACACGTGATAGTTCGATGTTATGTATGGATATGATGCATGATCAATAGTTCCATAATCAGCATTTGTTGCAGGATCATTATTCCACCCAACCATAGTATATGATAAACCGTTATCAGATCCACCTGAGCCCGCTAACTTATTAAACTCAATTGTGCAAGGTGCAGTATACGGAACTGAATAGTATGCTTGTGTATCCCATCCATTATTACCCGAAAGATTTTTTGTCATAGTCGCAGCAGTCGAACCATTGTACACTATATTCAATGTTTGACTACTTCCTGCAGTACTAAAGGATAGTGTTTCAGCTACTATAGAAGGTCCGTAACTAATAGCCATTACTCACTCTCCACTACTAGCTTATCAATATCAACGCGCTCACCATATACAACGAAGAAGCAATTGATCTCACCCGCAAAGAAACCATCATTTGCAACAGTAACTACATTATCTGCAATATCTTCTACATAAAGTTTCTGATGCTTACCAATAGGTGTTAGTGTAACTGTGATAGAATCTGGATTAACAAGCTTTGTCCAGTATTCTGGCAACTCGATCTTGTTCTTACCTTTCAACTTACCTCGTATATATACACCATTCTCTGGACCTTCAAGAGAACCATAACGTAGTTGCATCCCTGGCTTAGTTGGATGAGGAATTAAGAATGATTTAGATGCAGCAGCAAAAGAACCTGCAATCTGCATATTGCCAGATGTAGAATTTAATGATGCAATAGGAGCTACACCATCTCGTCCCCAAGTAAATCCTCGATTAACAGAACCAGCGTCCATTTGCATTTTAATGGAGTAATCTGCGACTGTACCATATTGATATAAACTTCCAACACCCATTGAAATCTTATAACTAGAACCGTTGCCCCAGAAACAATATCCTGTCCCATCACCAGCAGGAACACCTATGTTACCAGATGCGGTATTACCTCGTCCAGTTACACTTGCAAGCGTATCTGTTTCGCTATATCCAGTAATATACCCAGCACCGTTAGTTAACTGATTGTTGTTAGTAACGTTAGTTGCACCAGATGCAATTCCATCAAGCTTTGTTGCATATGCTCCAGTCATATAACCATTAACACCACTGGAAGCCGCAGCCATACTAATTGCAGGTGATGTTCCACCACTTGAAACAACAGGCGCTGTACCAGTTACACCTGTTACAGTACCAGTATTAGCAGTTGCACCTGTCGCAATGCCGTCTAGTTTAGTGGCGTAAGCACCAGTCATATAACCATCAACACCACTAGAAGCCGCGGCCATACTAATTGCTGGAGCTGTTCCACCTGACGAAACAACAGGTGCTGTACCTGTAACACCTGTCACTGTGCCGGTATTAGCAGTTGCACCAGTTGCAATGCCATCAAGTTTAGTTTTATCAGCGGAACTCATACTGCCTGCAGCACTAGTAGTAGCAGCACTGATAGAGATAGCAGGAGCAGTACCGCCTGAACTAACAATAGGCGCTGTACCAGTAACACCTGTCACTGTGCCGGTATTAGCAGTTGCACCAGTTGCAATACCGTCTAATTTAGTCGCATATGCTCCAGTCATATAACCATCAACACCACTAGAAGCCGCGGCCATACTAATTACAGGAGCAGTGCCTCCAGATGATGCTACAGGAGCAGTTGCTGTTACACCTGTTACAGTACCAGTATTGGAAGTCTTATTATTAAACGTTGTCCAATCAGCAGAACTTAATGCTCCTCTGTTTGTGGCTGAAGCTGTTGGGATATTTAATGTAATTACTGCTGTCGTAGTTCCAGTAGCAACTGTAGACGTAATATCTGTACCAGTTGTCCCAAGAGTTAAGGCTGCAACTGAAGTGACAGTGCCAGTGTTGGTTGTATATCCACTAGGATTGGTTGCATTATACGGTGTAAATCCTAACGCAGTTGTAACGTTGCCACTGGTAATCTCACCGCAAATAGTTGCACTGGACTTATTTTCTACGTTAGCTAAACCTACGTCTGTGCTAGTTAGTGTAACTACACCTGTTTTACCAGCAACAGAGTCAACAGCTCCAGATGTGATAAACACATAAGCAGAGCCGCTCCAACGATATGTTTTATTAGTGTCTAATGCAACATAAATTTTACCAGTTTCACCTGTTACTGGCAGCGCTGCAAAATTAGCAGCTTCAATAACATCGTCTACATAACTTGGTAGTCGCGCTGCGTCAATAGTGCCACTAGTAATTTTAGCAGCATCTAGTGAAGGAATGTCTGCAGCAACTAGCGCACGAAATGTAGGAACACCCGCAGAACCATTTGGTGCAATCAATAATGTATTAGCAGTCTGACTAGCAAAGTCTGACGCGGTTACTGCAAGAGTTCCACCTAATGTTAAGTTACCAGTTGTAGTTACAGTGCCAGTAAGTGTTAATCCGGAAACTGTACCTGTTCCACCGACGCTAGTAACTGTACCAGTATTAGTTGTATATCCGCTAGGGTTAGTTGCTGCATATGCACCTAAACTTGTCAACGCTGCACCAGCCGTAGTTGCACCAGTGCCGCCATTAAGAATGGCCACAGTTCCAGTTACGTTTGCTGCTGTACCAGTTGTATTTTGATTTAATGTTGCTACACGTGCAGCGGCCAGTGTGCCAGAAGTAATATTGGTTGCATTGGTAGTATCAGTGGTAGCAGATGCTGCTAAACCAGTAATCTTTGATGTTGCTATAGCAGCAGTTGCACTAATGTCAGCATTGACAATAGTACCATCTACAATACGTGCTGAAGTAACACCAAATGATAAATCGCTATTTAAACTCATATTTTACCTTTTATCTATTTGGTAGTTGTGGCCATTGTACATTAAATGGAAAGCCCGCTTGCGCTGGCACATTAGCTAGTGCCTGTACATATATATCAAGCTCGGCAATATCATCAATTTGTGGCTGGTTTAGACGGACTAGTCTAGCATGTCTCTCAAAGCGCCACTGCACTTCTTTAATCAATATATCCCTATTAGCACGTTGGCTGTTAGACACATTAAGTGTACGAGTTGCTATGACATCTTCTGGAGTTGTCATATCTTTTTGCCAAGTTACTCTCCACTCACCTTCAATTAATTGCGGTGCTTGAGCAGTGTAGTCGTATGCATCAGTTACAGGTCTAGGATTTACTATCACATTAACTAGACCTAACTCTGTTAATTTTTCTGCAGCAAAAGGAAAATTAAGACCGTCTTCCACTGCCTGTTGATAAGTCTCACCAGTTAGTGGATACTCCGTTATAACACCATCTGTTATTTTAGCTAAATTCATTATGTTTCCTCATTAACCGTAAGTGTAGTAACTGAATGATCGCATAGTCACGCTGGTATTAAATGTACATACGTTTGAGCCTGAAGCTGCAGTAGCACACTGAGTATCGGTCATCGATATAGCGAAGTATGTTTTACCAGAACTACTTTTAGTCTCGTGTACGGTACAGTTGACAGCAGTAGCTGTTACACTAGAAAAATCTACTACTACAATACCAAACCATGCTTTGTTGCTATAATAACTAGGTGGCCCGCTCCAACCATTCATACTATTAAAACTTGATCCAGAATAACTGCTTGGTGTGCTAGACTGTATCTGGCCAGAACTTGGGCTGACATACTTAGGTGCTATAGCAAATCTAACACCACCACTGCCGGAGTTAATGCTAATTGTTGAGCCTGAAAGTCCTGGACTGGAATCAGTATTAGTGTATGTGTTAAATGTACCGCTGTTTGAGTACATAGACCACATACCATTACTAGGTTGACTACCGGTATTATAACTTGAATCTTCGCCACCAACAAACAACTTAACATATGCCATGTTGGTGTTGGTGCCATCATATGCTGTAGGAACAGATAAACTAGTAATTCCGCTTGTAGTGCTAATCATGCTGTACCAGCCAGGAGAACCTCCAGCAGTTGCTACTGTGGCCCAACTCAGAGTAGTGCCGTCAGTGGTTAAGTATTTTCCTGCATTGCCCGTCTGACTTGGCAGCGTTGTTCCACCACCTACACTGACGTAATTTGCACTAACAGACGTTATTCTGCCGTATGCATCAACTGTAATTTGCGGTAAGTATATATAGCTTCCGCCAACATAATTATTACCATATGTACCTGCTGACGCACCTGATGTGGCTAAGCTAACAGTTTTTGCCGCACTACCGTCAAACGTTGTGCCAGAGTTAAGTGATAAGCCAGTGCTGAATGTAAGCGCGTTAGTAGTTGTTCCACCTCCACCAGCTTGAAATGCCCCACCAGAACTAACTATAATATTGTCGCCTGCTACACGAGCTTCAGTTAATACGACTGTAGTACCATTAGTAGCAGTGTAGTCTGCAGCAGCTAGTGCAATACCATTTGCGAATACCTGCACAGAACCAACTACGTATCCATTAGTAATTGTAAAAGTAGTTTGTGCTGCAGTTGCTGTAAATTCTTGTTTCTTTGCTGTGATAATATCGCTAGTCAATGCTAGAGTACCACTTGATGCAGGCATTGTAATAGTAGTAGATCCTGCAGCGGCAGCAGCCTTAAGTATAGTTGATCCTGATGTGGAACCATTGTAAACTATACCAGTACCACTTACGTTTACTGCACCAGCTATACCAACACCGCCTGCTACAGTCAATGCACCAGTTATAGTGCTAGTTGATGCAGTAGTTAATGGAATACTGATTCTGTCGGCCGCGCCACCAACAAACTGCATTTGTGTTGCGCCATTATGCTGAAAAGTAAATGTTCCGGGCGCGTAACTATAAATGTAAGTATTAGTACTACCGTTTCTACCAATCTCTAGATTTCCAGATGAGCTCTTAATGGAAATGTATTTATCAGTGGCGTTTGATGTATCACCTACTGCCAACAATTCGCCCGACGCCAATGTTCCAGTTATTTTACCACCAACGTTAATTGCACCACCAATACCGGCACCGCCAGTAACAATTAGTGCACCTGTTCCTGTAGTAGTTGATGCAGTGTTATTTGTTAAACTAATAGCGGTTGCAGTAGTTGCTCCACGACCAGTGACTGTTGCAAGAGTATCACTCGCAGCAGCTCCACTTGAAGCAGCAGTAAGTCTACCTTGCGCATCAACCGTGACGCTAGCATTTGTATAACTACCTGCGGTAACCGCAGTATTCGCGAGTGATATTGTTCCAGAAGCGGTAATAGGTCCACCACTTAATCCAGTTCCAGTCGCAACAGAAGTTACTGTGCCTGTATTAGCAGTTGCTCCCGTTGCTATACCATCTAACTTTGTTTTATCATCAGAAGTCATTACACCTGCTAATGACGTGGTTGCTGCGCTTAGTGTAGCACCTGTACCTGTTGAACTTGTAATTGGAACTGCTGTAGTAGTTCTACTGCCTTCAGCAATATTGGTTGCTGGTATATTAACCGTTGCAGATGTTACGCCTGTTACATGCCCGAAAGTATCAAACGTTAAATCTTGTATGAATGTGTTGTCACTATTATCAACGTTAGTAACAGAACTGGTGTCAGTGTGAGAAAACTGCGATCCAGTTAATGTTAATCCAGAACCAGCAGTATATGTTCCCGCACCAGAGAACTGAGAGAATACTATTGCACTTGTACCAACTGTAGTAACAGGATCTGGCATAACCCAACCAGTATCATTATATAATGTACCCTGTTGAACGAATGTAAAATCACCACCAGCTATTTCTATAGGTGTATTAAAATCAGCAGCTCTTGTTAATACAGTGCTGCTTGTGTAAGTGTAAATGCCATTGTGTGCAGTATTGGTTTCAGCACGAACAAGAATTCGAGTTCCCACTGTTGCGATATTAACGCCATCAATAACGCTATATGTTCCACCCGATACTGTGAGAGTTGCGTCAACTCCACTTGTTCCATTATCATATGTTACTGTTCCACCAGTAATAGATGCTAGCGTTCCAGGAGTGGCTGCAAGACTTGGTGCATGTACATGCAAACCTTGAGCAATGCCATCTACATATTGTTTTG
>ENA-UPTL01000263-UPTL01000263.1-marine-metagenome-genome-assembly--contig:-NODE-263-length-12978-cov-2.966339_pt1 | contig 12978 bp, 12 predicted proteins | sample MGYA00238170_ERZ767106 | MGnify/ENA primary metagenome ERZ767106 (study PRJEB28938, sample SAMN06267160) | marine metagenome | isolation source: Columbia River Estuary | place: USA:Columbia River Estuary...
TGTTCAAGGTTCTGGCTTTATAAAGATATTGGCTTACGTGATTGCTGGAATATTATCGGTTGCACTTATTCTATTAGCAATTGACCAATGGATCACACCTATATTTCAAAGGAGCCCAGGATCAGCTGGATATATACCAATACCCGGCACGGATACATCACAAGTTTTTTGGTTAACTCCAAGTGATGTTGATACTATTATAATAGGTGCACCCCCACCTTCTTCTGGAATTGCTCCTCTATCAACTACAGTGATAGAAGGTCAGGATACATATGGTATAACAATGGATGTTCTTATACAGGATGAATATCCTCAAACACTTGGAACTGGACAAAATCAACGTATATTTTTTACATTATCTCAAAGACCCGAAAATCCAAGTCTAAGAATTTCGCTCGATAACAATAAAAATACAGTGAATATAACATGTTTTGATACAAATGGCCTACAACAGACAGTTAAATTAGATAATGTCCCAATCCATGAACCTTTCCGGGTAGGTTTTACTATATCTCCTTTCTTACTTGAGGGCTATTTGAATGGTCGTCTTGTTCAAACAAGGCAATTAAATAGTGTTCCCAAGTCTCCAAGAACTGGTGATAAGATATTTTCACCTGCCGATATTATCATAGGTGGCAATGTTATGTCCACTGGTATTAAAGTATTGAATATAAGATGCTTTGGATATAAGACACCTTCTTCGGAAATGTCGGGACGAATGGGAGATTTAATAAGTAAGCGCACTTTTGACAAGAAGGCTGTAAGGGCTTAGTATAATATCAAATTCTGAAGTTAATGTCGCAGTGACTGCTATAGATAGCGAGTGCGACATTAAACACAGTATACCCCGACAAATTAAAAAGCAATATTAGATGAACACTTTTACTTGGTTAATAAGTGCATTAGTATTATCATTTATGGTATATATTTTTCTTGTCTTGGTAATATTCCCAAGTCAAATTCAGAGTATTGGAAAGAATGAATATAATTTAAATGTACCAACATCTGTAATATCAAATGAGCAACTGAGAGGTCCATGGACGTCAGGTTCCGGTTCTTCATTAATTTTTTACATAAATCCCAGGATTATTGATAGGACTGCCCGTTCAGGAGATCCTGGAGAAGAATATGCAAAGGTCGTTCAAATAGGAGAAAAACAATCATTTCAGATTTTAATTGCGCCTGATGCGGGTCGTGGTTTATATAAGGCGCCTGCTCGGCTCCAAATATTCGTTAATGGCAAAGATAGGCCTGAATACGCAGAAATACCTAATTTTCCTCTACAGCGGTGGACCGCTGTTGTCATAGTGAAATTTGGCCGCAGGTTTAATATATATCTCAATGGAAAATTAGTCGTTACGCACGTATGTTCATCAATGCCATTGTTTGATACCACTCAATCATTAAAAGTAGGTGATCGAAGATTATCTGGCACTATTTCTTTAATGTCTCTCTCATCTTCAGCTATGACAACAGATGAAGTGCGTTCCTTAATAAGAGATACGACAGACACATCAGGAAAACCACGTATGCCATTTACTCTCTCGAACTTATTTTCTTCTGTTTTCATGACTTTACCCCATGGATGGTGGTGTTCCGGTGCATGTTGTAAAAAGTCATTACCCATACGGCCAATGGAAGAATGGTCCACACCTTACGCATAAAGTGTATTATATAAATAGAATGGATCCATCTTTTATAGTGTATACTCTTATTATTCTACTTGTCTTATACGTAGGATTAAGTATAACATACAGATGGTTTATTGGAAGTAGTGATACACAAGATATAGTTATTTATCCAGGAACTTTTAGCGATGGTCTTACAAGTAATGGTAAAACCTCTACTGTATATTCCGGTGCACAAGTCCCTCAGATATACGGTGGTGGAGAATATTCTATAAGTACTTGGATCTATGTGAATGACTGGAACATAAATAAGGGTAAAAATAAACCCTTTTTACTGTTGTCCGGTGGAAGTAAGGCACGTTCCAGTATACTGACACTAGTCATGTATCTTGGACAATTTACAAATAAGTTAGGTGTTCGCGTAAGCTCTGAGACACAATACGATAAAGGATTAACATCCGATGATAGTTACGCAAAGATTGTAGCTGGAACAAGTCCTTACAGCGACTCTTCCGCTGACTTTCAGAAATGCGATATTGAACGCGTGAATTTACAAAAATGGGTCAATATTACAGCCGTTTTATCTGGAAGAACGCTTGATATATATATAGACGGAAAACTATCTCGTTCATGCTTGCTAGACGGTTTATTCAAGGTTGATGGAGATAATCCTACCATAAGACTTGGTGGACCAGATGCGTTTGGTGGATTGATTGGTAAAACACGTGCATCTAATTTCGCGTATTCTCCGGATAAAGTCTACTATTGTTATCAAGAAGGGCCGTTTTCTAGATTTAGCTTATCTAGCTTAGATCCTGGACAGTATTCTATAGATATTAAAAACAGAGGTGCAACGATATTTAGTTCAAGCACCAATTAATATATTACTAAACAATTACATATGTAAATGTTATTGTAACTTTTACATATGTTAGATAGATGGAAGATACCAAGGGAAACTCTAATTCAGAGGCAGGTTCTGGGCCCTTAATTAACGTGCTATATGCTGTTATGTTTGCTCTTATCCTCTATATTATATTGTACGTACTCGAGGTATTCTATGGATTTTTTATAGGATCTTCCTCAAATCACATTGTTCTTTTTCCTAATACATATGTTTCCGGTGCTAAAATGTATACCGCTATACAAAACCCAAGAAACCCACAAGCCAAAACAGTATATTTTTCTGAGAACCAACGTTCCGGTGTAGAATTTAGTTATTCCATGTTTATTAATATAAAGAGTGAGACCTTCTCTTCCGGTGAACGTAAGCTATATCATATATTACACAAGGGGTATAATCAATTATATCCTCTTCTAGGCCCAGGTATTTTCTGTTGGGGTGACGTAAATACTCTTCGTGTATACATGAATTGCTTTGAAACATGGAATAATTATTGCGAGGTTGAAAATATTCCAGTTGATAAATGGTTTCATTTATCATTAACATGCAAGGGTAATGTTCTTTATTTATATATAAATGGAAATCTGAAGAAGAAGATGTCACTTCCAAACAACACCCCACCATATCAGAACTATGGTAATGTATATGCTTTCAGTTCTCGTAGAATTACATTAAGCAAGACAATTACTACATCCCTAGAGGCCGATGACGAATTTAAGTCAGGAGGTGCAACAAATCTTGTGTTTGACGGTGCTGCGAAGGGTATGATTAGTAGAGTAAACTATCACGCGTATGCCTTAACATATACTGAAATTCAGTCTTTAATGAAGATGCAGCCTTCAACAGTTATCGATAGTCCCGATATGTCTCTAACACCTTATTTGTCCGACACATGGTGGGCAAACAGACAGGGTCCATAAATAGTTCCACGCTTAAACTTGTACCTCTTATTGTTTCCTAATAACAAGAAGAGATATGCCAGGTGGTGGATTGTTTATCTTAGTTGCATATGGCGCACAAAATGTAATTCTAAGTGGAAATCCAGATTATACTTATTTTTATACAACTCTGAAAAAATATAGTCATTTTGCGTTCGAATCTGTTACAATACCCTTTGAGGGAACTCTCCAAGATTTAAATTTTGACGAACCAATACATCTTCGTGCGAAAATACAGCGCGTTGGCGATTTACTCTCTGATTTATATTTTACATTTACTTTACCTGATATTTATTCAAAATATTTCGATCCGAATTTACCTGGCCCTACAAGAGGTCGTTCTCAGTACCAGTTTCAGTGGGTAAGATATATAGGAGCACAAATTATTCAAAATGCCACATTTTTGATTGGAGGAACACAAGTTCAGCAATTTGATAGTGACTATATTATATCGACCGCTTTTACTGATCAGGATGAAACTCAATACAATAAGTGGCAACAATTAGTTGGCGATGTTCCAGAATTATATGACCCTGCGAATGGTCAGTATTCCGGCGGAATAGGTAACTCAGTTATACGTACACCAGGATTATACCCTAGCGTCTATACAAATTCTGACCCCACAGTCCAGACACAGAATAACTTTCCTTCCATTCCAGGGCGCGATATTACATTACCACTATCATTTTGGTTTTCTCAGAATTCAGGTTTAGCATTACCTCTCATTGCACTACAATATCACGAATGTGAGATACAACTTACTCTTAGACCCATAAAAGACTTGTATACAATTTTAGATCCTAACGGATACAGAGTTCGTCCAGATGTCATGATAAACGCATCAGCTACGCAGCTACAGATAGGAAATGTGGGCTATATACCAAATTCTGAACCTGGGCTTTACATAAATCAATATCTGACAGATATTGGATTTACTCCTCCATCGATAAATAGTTGGCCACTCAATCCTAGATTACAAGCAACATACGTTTATCTAACAGACGAAGAAAGAAAGACATTCGCAACAAAACCATTAAATTACATTGTTAGACAGATAACAAAGTACCCATTCTCAAGTATTTCTAACAGACAGCTATTTGACCTTTATACACACAATCCAGTCCCTCGCATTATAGTCATACCAAGACGCTCAGATTCAACCCGGTATTTGAATGCGTGGACCAACTACACGAATTGGTGGCGATATGGACAAGCTCCTTTTATTCCTGCTTTTTCAAGTGTGCCGACCGGTGGATATTCTGGAGTAAATACAGTTTCTGCCCAAAGAGATATTATACGGAATATTCGCATTGTATGTGACGGAAATGATGCACAGGAAATTAAACCATTACAGTATTTTAATGAATTAAGTTCATGGAAATACGCAACAGGAGTATTCCCACCTGGTTTAGCTATTTACAGCTTCGCATTAGATACATCCAAGTGGACAAGACCAAGTGGCACATTAAATACCAGTAGAGTTAAGAATTTCCAGTTAGACATTGATATGTGGCCATTAGCACAAAATTCCATGTATTTGATAGACTATGTTGTATATGTAGAAAGTATTAATTTCCTAGTAATCGAAGGTGGTATGGGTGGAATGAAATACGCAAGCTAGTATGCCCCGGTAATTCTTTTAATTATAATTTAATATTAATAAGATAGATGAGTCTATTGAGACAAATTACTAACAAGATAAATTATGATATGTCAAAGGTATTAAATGATCCTGAGGCAGATGCATATGCGAAACAACAAGCAATACAGGCAAAACAAGATGCTGAAGTAAAAGCAAGGGAAGATAAGGAAGAAGCAAAATCAAAAACAGTTTCCGAGGCCAAGGCTAAGGCAGATGCGAAGGCCAAGTCGCTTGCTGAGAGAAGTTCTTTCAGCGTTGGTAGAGCGGTAAGAAATACTGCTTCGGGAATTATTACAGGATTTATGAGCCTTATTCTTATATGTTTCATTTTGTATGGGGGGCATTTGGCTGCGAATGAAGCAATTGGATATAAAATCCCTTTTCGTATTCTGAGTTTTATATATGGTTGTGTTTTTTTCTTCATTGAAATACCAAAATCATTTATACGTAGATACTGGTATCAAATACAAATACCATATTATAGTTATTTACCGCTTTCAACATATCAACCGGTGGGTGATTTTGAAACTCTCTTACTTGGAGGTTTCTGTTACAAGGAGAATGAAAGTTCTAGCGCAGCAAGGTCCGCAGTAGGAACACTTTACAAGTCTGCATTCGATAAAACCCAGATAAAGACAGAGTAATATAATATAATAGATGAGTAATTTACCCCTTGTAAGTATTGTAACGCCGACCTATAATCGCCGACGTTTCATTCCTTCTCTCATTAAAATGGTTCAGATACAGACATATCCTAGGGACCGAATGGAATGGGTAGTATTTGATGACGGTCAGGAGGAAGTCCGAGATTTATTTGAACAAGCTACATCTCAATTACCTACTCTTAAATTTATCTGGTCTGAAGATAAGATGACCTTGGGTGAGAAACGCAATCGATTAAATCAAGAAGCCAGGGGAGAAATTATAGTGGCAATGGATGATGACGACTTTTATTTTCCAGAAAGAGTAGAAGAAGCTGTGAAAGCTTTACAGGAGAACCCTGGGTTTAGACTTGCAGGTTCTAGTGAAGTCTATATGTATTTTACAGATACAAAGGAAATCTGGAAGGCAGGGCCTTATTTTGTAGGACATGCGACCAATGGAACAATGGCCTGGACAAAGACATACGCAGACACTCACCAGTATGATGAGACAGTAGCCTTCTCAGAAGAAAAATCCTTCTTAGAGGGATACAAAAATCCTTTAGTTCAATTAAATCCTAAGACTGTAATGTTAGTTATGAGCCATTCAGATAACACATTTGATAAAACGGAGCTCAGAACTAAGACAAATCCTCTTCTAGTTAAGACAAATCTGAAAATGAAGGATTTCATCAAAGATCCTGAGTTATTCAACTTCTTTAGTACACTGTGAATACATCTCATATAGTTTCTTGTCATAGTTATCTGTCTTATTATAGACGGTTATCTCTGCTGTATATGATACATCCAGGAACCACATATTATAGTCAAGTAGGGTCTTGCTAAGATCAACAAGAGGTGTCTTGTGTGACTGAGAAGGGGTACCTGTAAACAATACGGTATCCCTTGGAATTGGGGTTTCTGAGAGAAGTTCTTTCAAGGTTGTAGTTTCCTTGGCAACAACATCATATATTAAATCACCATAATGAAATTGAACTTTTACACTCATATATTATAAGATAAAATAAAGTATTTAGATAGGTCTAAACAACTCACGGCACCTTCTTATAGAGTTTTCCTATAGAATGGCGGCGAGAGATGATTCATTGAATAGGATACTAGATGTATATGAACAACCCATTTTGTTCTCCGTTACAGATACTTCTGGCTACGCTTCTCAGCCAAAAGAAATCAAGGTTCCTCTTAGACCCCATCAGTTGGCTATGATTTATGCGATGCATCAAAAGGAGAAAACTTGTATCGATGGATTTGAAGTAAATGATGAAATTCATTATAGTCAAGCTGCTGTTTTAGGAGATAAGGTTGGTTCAGGCAAGACCCTCACAACTCTTGGTTATCTGGCATATAAAAAGGCAAATCCTATTACCTCTGTATTTAATCGTATAAATATGAGGTCTCAGACAACATTTTGGAGTAAAAAACCTATTTGCACTACTGAATGTTCAGGCAATACTCTTATAATTGTGCCTCATACTCTTTTTCATCAATGGAAGCATGCTATAACAACTCAGACAAATTTGTCTTTCTTTGAAGTGAAAACAACAAAGGCCTTAGAAAAAACGGATTTCGCAGATCTTATTAAAACTCGAGATGTAACTCTAATGTCAAATACGATTATAAAGACCTTTATGGCTACACAGCAACGACATAATATACAATGGTCTACTCTTATTTTTGACGAAGTCGATAGTATTCATTTTACTTCTACTGTTCCCATGCCAAAGGCTAATTTTTATTGGCTAATAACGGCAACATGGCCAAATATACTATTTCAAGGCCTATATATGTATATTTCTAATGCGTTTTTGTCCCAAAGAGCAGCAAGTGGACTTCATCCTGAATTAGTAGAAATGCTTCATCAGGATCAGGTAACAAATGGATCCAACTATTACTCTAGATACGATGTAAAGAGCGCAAATTTTTTCTCGGAATTCTTATCAAAGCATCCTTCGAGAGGCCACTTAGTCCTGAGAACAAATGGAGCTTTTATGGAACAAAGTTGGCGTTCACCACCCATTGAGGAAACACGTATAATTTGCGAGGCACCGATATCACACAGAATTATAGCACAGTATGTTAATACAGAAATCCAGGAACTCTTACATGCAGGAGATGTTCAGACCGCTCTAGAAAGACTGGGAGTAAAGAATACTTCTCAATCCTCCTTAATATCTGCCTTGTGCGAGACGAGAGAAAAAGAATTAGATAGATTAGAGAAAACTCTGGCGTTCAAGGAAACTATAGAATACTCAACGCCTCAAATTAAGGAACAGGCAATCAATTCATTGAAATCTAAGATTACTTCTATAAAAGAACAAATTACATCATTGAAACAACGTATCTTACATGTGAAAGATGAATTGTGTGCCATTTGTATAGAAGAACCCAAGGTTCCTACATTTGTTCTGTGTTGCGAACGCTTATTCTGCGGAGAATGTATTATTAAATGTATTCAGCGAAATCCATCTTGTCCTCTATGTAGAGCGCCTCTTGATTATAGGCGCTTAAGACAATTAAATTCAGAAACAGATGAATCTGGAACTCCTACAAATGAAATTATTTCTGATAGAAAACCAAAAAAGAAAGATGCCCTCTTAAAACTTATTAAAGAAACAAAGGGTGGACGGTTTCTGGTATTCAATAGGTATGATAATCCCTTTTTGGAAATAGAAGGAGAACTTTTACAACTTGGTATTCGTGTGGCCACGGTGAAAGGAAATAAAGATCATATTTCAAGTACTTTGAAACAATTTGAAAAAGGAGAAATTCAGGTTCTCTTAATGAATAGTATGCAAGCGGGTGTAGGAATGGATTTAAAATCAGCAACCCATGTTATCTTAATGCATTTAATGAAGACTGAAGAGGAGAGGCAGATTATCGGTCGTGCTATTCGCCTTGGAAGAGTAGAACAACTGAATTTAGTTCGTCTATTACATGAAGGAGAGGAACGTGCTATTTAATCTTTATAAATACATAATTGCTTAGGTATACTTATAGAATCTATTTTTTTTGCTTGGGCAGCTGGTATCTTAGTTTGTCTTGCTTGGACTACTTGGTTCAGAATAATTGGAATATCTTCAATTTGACAACTATGCTCATCTGAAAATTGTACCATTTGTTTCCAGGTATTATACATTGAAGATTGTCGCGTTAGAACTTGCGTAAATTGTAATTGAGATGGAGGTATTACATTTTCAACTGGATATTCTGAAAGAAATGCATTTGTAATTTTGAGTTTTAATTGGAAACTTGGCCTTAGTAAATTCCAATTCTGATAAAAAAATGCCCAGTAATCTGCCTTGTCGCTCAAATCAAATAATGTGAGAAATTCTTTAAAGATACCCCAAGAATTTTCTGAAGAAGCAAGTCTCTTATGGATATTTTCATGAACACATAGTCCAGATAGGTTTCCTAAATTATTCTCAACCTCAGGTATAACAAGTGGGTCCCATAAATCGTATAAACATGATTTACTAAATCTTAAGATTTCCGTGCTAGGTTCTTCCTCGGGGATTTCACCACTACCTATTTCAGGGATATCACTTTCCATTTTTTCATAACTCAGATTAGTTTCACAACCCTGAAGCGATCTTAAGATTACACGCAAATCTGCGCTTGCTAATACTTCAGGTCTGATAGTCTTTCCTAACCAGGTTTGAACTGACTGTGAAGGAAATTCCATTTGTATATGAGTACTTAGACGAACAATATGTTGATATGCACGACCCTTAATTTCATTACAAATTAAGAGTAGTGGATGAGTTGTCTGACCTACTTTCCATGATCTCATGTAATCTAGCAATTCACTCAGACCACCTTTTTCTCCCAAGCTCAACCCGTCTATCTCATCTAAGAGAACAGCTAACTTATATTTATTACTAGCGGGAGACATTGATTCTAAAACAGATTTTTCTACCAGCAAAGGAATAATCTGTTTCTTAAACGCCTGACCAGAACGTGTATGACTTGCATTTAATTCTACAATTCGGTACCCTTGTTGTTTCAGAATTTCTCTAGCTAGGGTTGTCTTACCTACACCAGGTGGACCTACTAATAGAAATGCTGCGGTTGTAGGAGTTTGTAACCATCGTCTAAGTGTGTCTTCTACACTCGGATGAAGGCTTGTGTAATTCATCTCCTTTGTTTCTTGTCATACTCTTTAGACTATAGTTTTACGCAGAATTATATCGACGCTACACAACGTTCTTTTCTAGCTGCGTCACCTTCGTGTTTAGAGATGCCAACACAAACATCTCCATCCCAAACACCTTCCCATGTAACTCCTGCAGTCTGGCAACGTTCACATATTCTAGTAAGCGTATCTGATTTTGTAGCATCCTTAATATCATCTGACGTAAATTCAAATACCTTTTGCGTATTTGTTCTTTGTACACTGCCGAGTTCTGATGGCAATGTCTTAATCAATCCGGCCGATTTATTAGTAATACCTGACATATCAACGCAGCCAGATATTCTTTTGACGTATGTAAGATAGTCCGGACACATATTTATAACCGGTGGCCAGTTTTTCAAGGGACTTGTTTTAGAAACCCCAAACCAACGAACTCCGTAATATACTAAAACAAAAAAAGCACAAATAGCAAAAACCGTCCCTCTTGTTTTATCAACTTCGTACACAGTCCTCGTACCGTAGACTAATCCAAGCATTGCTACGACTAGATATAAGATAAATCCCCAATTTAGAGTTCTAAAGTTAATACCAAATACAATCATACTACTACTTTACTACAGAAAAAGTTACACTAAACATTTAGCCATTAAATGGCAGAATGTTTAGAATGTGTATTAGCTAACTTATTTAAAGCAGGCCAGGCATGTAGGCGACGGGGGCGACGGTGCTGCCCGCAACCGTCAGCTGGTTACCTGTGGCAAGCTCAATGTAGCCCGTTAGGTAGGGGCCGCTTGTAGTATCGAGGCCGTTGACACCGCCCGCAGGGGAAGGTGAGATGAGCTGAACCTTGCGGAACGTGCGGTTAGATGAGACAACCGTCTTGCCCATGTCACGGAGCAGGCCACCCGCGGCGACGCCGTTGATCGTTGAGACACGCGCATCAGTGGCAATCCATGACGCAGGTGTGAAGCTGCCAGGGAGGAATGAGCCACCCGCACCAGCACCACCTGAATACTGGAAAACCCGAGCCGCGGCGCCGCTGCCCGCGCAGTTGCCGAGGGGGACGAAATAACCGCGAGTTTGCTTAGGACCTTCAGAACCAGAAGCCATTTGTTTTATACTTCCGGCCTAGAAAAAAAGTTTCAATAACTCCGAATTTTTACGCCGTAGGGAAACTTGCTACCAAGCAGAATGGAATCCCAGGATGCCTTTGTTTTTCCGAATACGAACTCCGCGCCGGTAGGTGGAATGAATGGACGTGTAAATTTAGCGGCCCCTTCGGGTGCCGGTGGCCATGCCGAAGTACCTGGATTTTCTCATAGAACTAAGGCGGAAGCAGTCTTTGCAAATGACGCACTTCGTGGAAACTGGGAAGTGAATACTTTGTCAAAGGCTTTCTTCAGCAAAGAGAATGCCGTAGTAATCCAGAATGGAATTCGCAAAGCCGTATACGATAAATCTGGGCCGAAAAAATACGTAATTGATGATCAATCTATGGATGAATTGACAATCATCATGCGCACAATGTATCTTCAATACGCACAAAACTTACCATATGATATTGCCGGTCAGGTTACCGATCTCAATGAAAAAGTAATGAATTGGTCAGTTCCCCATATCTTATCCGCCGTAGATCATTACCATTATTATTTGAAAGACATTAGCCATATGCCGGTACCTTTGGCGAGATCCGTAAGCCTTAGTTCGGCGGGAACCAAGTCATTGGCTCAAAATCCCTTCGTCTAGAGCGCAAGCGCTCTAGGACTTTACTACGCCTTAGATTTCAGCTTGAGAACCTTTTTCACAGGATTATCTGATTTAGCAGCCTCGCGCGTCACTTGTAGTGCCGCCCAAGACTTCTCGAATAGATCAAGGTCCCGGAGCCACAGGTTCTCTGCACTCGTCGCCTTCAGCAGCTCAAGAGCAACCTTCGCAGCCTCCACATGCTTACGTGCTTCCTCCACTGCAGAAGCCTTTACACGATCCATACGCATCTTCAGCAAATACTCGTAGCTATCGACACTGTCAGGCTTATCCATGGAATCGAGTGCCGGTAGCTTCTCCGCCTTCAACTCAGCAACAATCTCCTCATCCGACTTCCGCCGTAGGTCCATCCGACCCTCCAACAAGGCCGTAAGGAACCGTGCCTTTGCGTCATATTCGACTAGTTCCCGCTCCAGCCTTTGTAGCTCCAGGGCCTTACGGGTCTCGTAGCCCGTAAGGCGAACCTGATAGTAATCCTCCATCATATCACCCACCGTGCCGTAACGTTTAATCTTCATCTCAGGGCTGAAGCAAACCATATTGGTGGTATGCCAGGTACTGCTGAGCTGCAGCATCTTATCTGCCGCCGTAGCATCCGTCCTCATCTCAAAGTAAGTGTCTGCGTCGAAATACAGCACAAATTTGACCTCCGTGTCATTGTAGAGATCATCAAACGATTCAAGGATAGGCTTAATTCCCTTCTCCTTGTCACCTGTGCATAGTGTGTCAAGATATGCCTTGTAATCCTTGGTCCATGTGCCCACAGGCAGTTCCGTTACCGTAATCGTGTGCTTCACATCATCCCAAGTCGCCTTACCCTTGGTTACCCAAGTAGTATCAGTGGTCCTGTGAATGGTGCCGGTAAATCCATACCACCAGGGTTGTAGAACAAGCCCAGCGAGAGTAGGGCGACGCAAGAATAGACGGTCTCGCAGAAGAGACAAGACATCGCTGGGATTATGAGGAGGAATGTTGCTAGAGAAACCAGTTCCAATCCCTAGAGCCCCGTTGATGACGAGAAGAGGCACTACGGGCTGATAGAACTCAGGCTCAACGATTTCGCCGTCATCATCGATGTGCTTCAAGATACCCGCATCATCCTTCTTGAACATCGCATCCACGATTGGCTCCAAGTAGGTGTGGATGTATCGAGGCTGAGCTGCGTCCTGGCCACCCATCAGACGAGAACCAAACTGGCCATTGGGAACCAGCAAGTTCAAATTATTGGAACCGACGAAGTTCTGAGCCATTCCAGTAATGGTGGAATTCAGAGAGGCCTCGCCGTGATGATATGCTGCATGCTCGGAT
>ENA-UPTL01000274-UPTL01000274.1-marine-metagenome-genome-assembly--contig:-NODE-274-length-12771-cov-5.378735_pt1 | contig 12771 bp, 10 predicted proteins | sample MGYA00238170_ERZ767106 | MGnify/ENA primary metagenome ERZ767106 (study PRJEB28938, sample SAMN06267160) | marine metagenome | isolation source: Columbia River Estuary | place: USA:Columbia River Estuary...
AACTGCGAGACGTTTTATTTTCTCTAGGTTGGCGGATTCGCTTTCTTGAGGGTTTCTTAAGGAGACAAGCCCCACTTCACGAAAGAAAAAAGAAGCCGACCCATTTTCTAGGATCGGCTTCTTGTTAAGTGGGTTCTTCTTTAAGTTGATTTAGAAAGCGAAGCGAAGACCGGTGCGAACGGCAACGGCATTCTCTGGATCAATGGTGGAGTAGACGTAGCGGGCATCGGAAAAGAGTCCGATGTTGTCCGTCACGCGATATTCCAAACCACCCCCGACGTGACCGAAGCCATGGCCGGAGCGTTCGCCACCATAGGCTGCGCCACCGCCGACGACGGCGTAAGGTGCCAAGTTGAGCGAGCAGATCGGCAACCGAAGAAACACGTTACCGGCTGTGGCCCACTCGGTGTACCCCTCGGAATCGTTCTCTTTACGTCCGAACATATCCTGCTCGATACCGACACCGATGAATTTCGAGAAGAAGTAGTTAATGCCAAGCCCGCCACCCCAACCTGGGCGACCTTCGTTGTAGAACGCTCCTAAACCGAAGGCGTCGATTTGAAGCTCTTGATCCCGAAATTTGCATTCGGAAATGGGGGCGACGGTTTCTTTGAACGTTTTGGATGAAGTGCCAGCGTAGGCACCTGTCACCATGACGGCGACTGTGAGTAATGCGACTGTGAGTTTTTTCATAGTATATGTGTTGTTGAGACGATTCCGGTTAAGTGAACCGTCAAGCCGCAATCTTTCTGATTTGAGATTCAAATCAAACACTTATTACCCAATAATGGGTGGGGTCTTCACCCCATATCCCGCGTTCAGCTATTCGGTTGCTCTGAGCGGATTTTATTTTTCTCGAACTCTCTTTTTTCTTCGAGGCGGAAGATCTCGGATGCCAGCTGTCGCCGGATTTCGTGCTGTTCATGGGGCGCGGCTTTAAAAATCTGCTCTTCGAGAAAAATCTTTTTTTCTGCGATCGAGGCGGCGATCCGGATATCGACATCGGCAATGCGGTGTTTCTGTTCCTCGGTGAGCGTGCTTGCCGGCGACTGTTTTTCCAAGCGACCCATGGCGAGTTCGTAAGCGGATTTCATCTTTCGAAGATTAACAAAATCCCGTTCTCGGACACAGAAAAATTGCGGAAGGCGGGTGGGGAATGTGTAGTGTGGGATTGGAATGTCCCATTTAAGGTTACTGAGCACAGATTTTGACGGTACGCTGATCGAGCACTTTTCGGATGGTCGCTGCACGCCGAAGTTCGCGGAGGTCCTTCTCCAGCATAAAAAACAGGGTGGTGTCTGGGCTGTGAATACCGGTCGGGGCCTCGTGCATGCTATGGAAGGTGTGGAAAAATTTCAGGCGCCCGTGCAGCCGGATTTTCTTCTGACCAATGAGCGTGAGATTTTTCACCGATCACGGGAGGGGGATTGGGTGCCAGAAGCGGGGTGGAACCAAACCTGCTATGCACGGCATGATGAGCTGTTTGAAAACTCCCAAGCGATTTTCGATTGGCTCCGATCCCATGTCGATGTGAAGTCGGGGATCAGTCTGGCTGAGGAAAATGGCCAGATCTGCGGGGTCATCACTGACACCGAAGCCGATATGAACGCCTTTGTGGAGTTGCTGGAAAAGGAAAGCGTGTTGATGCCGGACTTTTCTTACCAGCGCAATACGATCTACCTCCGGTTTGCCCATCGCGATTATCACAAAGGCTCCACATTGGGGGAGCTTTGTCGGGTGCTGGGTATCAGGCATGACGAGGTGATTGCCGCCGGTGACCATTTCAACGATGTGCCGATGCTGGACGGGCGCTATGCCGCGTATCCGTGCTGTCCCTCGAATGCGATTCCTCAAGTGCGCGAAACCGTGCTCGCTGCGGGAGGTCATATTGCCTCGCAGCCAGCCGCGAATGGCGTGGCAGAATCCTGGCACTTTTTTCACGCGGAGAGAGCGTCATGAGCCCGAAAGCGATTAACAAAATCCGCGCCAAGCTGGGCGCCGCGTCTGTGATCACGGATCCAGGTCCTGAGTATGCCTCGGACAAATGGTTCGCGAAAGGTGTCCCTGCCGCTGTTGTTTTTCCGTCCACCACAGAGGAGACCGCTTTTGTGATGCGGGAGGCATCGAAGGCGGGCATCTCCGTGACCCCACGTGGCGCTGGTTACGGATATGTCGGCGGCTGCACGCCGGTGGAGGGAGGGATTGTGATTTGCATGGATCGCATGAACCGCATTCTCGAGATCAATGGTCGGGATTTTGTTGCGGTCGTGCAGCCGGGCGTGATCACAGGTCAACTCCAAGAGGCCGTTCGTGCCCAAAATCTTTTTTACCCTCCAGATCCGGCCAGCCTCAAGGATTGCAGTATCGGCGGCAATATCGCGACGAATGCAGGAGGCCCGCGCTGCCTGAAATATGGCGTCACACGCCACTACATTCTCGGTCTCACGGTCGTTCTCCCCGATGGCAGTATTGTGAACTGCGGGGGCCGGACACATAAAAACAAAACGGGGTTTGATCTGGTCGGGCTTTTCACGGGCTCGGAGGGGCTCCTTGGTATCGTGACTGAGGCTACCGTGCGTTTGCTGCCGCTCCCTCCAGCGAGGGCGTCGCTATCGGCGGGGTTTTCTTCTATCGAGGTCGCCGCCGAAGCAATTCAGGCGATTTTTGCGGCCGGCTTTCTTCCTGCTGCTTTGGAGATGGCGGATGCTTTCACCCTCAACGCCGCCCGTGCCTACAGCCCCAAAGCCAAATTTCCTCCTGGCGACGCTCAGATCATTCTGGAGTTGGATGGACAGAAGGCGAGCGTGCGCAGTGAGGCCGCCGCTTTGGAAAAAATTCTCCAGAAGTCAGGTGCCCTTGGGGTTCAAAAAGCCACGACAGAGAAAGCCTGCGACGCAATATGGGGGCTTCGTCGCGTGTATTCGCAGTCGTTGAAGGCGACGGGACTCAAGAAGCTCAATGAGGACATCGTGGTGCCGCGCGGACGGCTCGTGGACCTGATGCGGTTTGCCTCCCGTCTCCAAAAGAAGTCCGGATTTCCGATCGCTTGTTTCGGCCATGCGGGAGATGGGAATATCCATGTCAACATCATGGTCGGTGACGCAGAAAATCCAGAAGTTCAAAAAAAATCCCGAACCGCACTAGACGAACTCTTTTCACAGGTGCTGGATTGGAATGGCGCGATCACCGGCGAGCACGGCATTGGGATTGCGAAAAAGCCTTGGTGGAAGCAGGCCGTTCCCGCGCCCACTCGGGAACTGCATCGTATTTTGAAAGAAGCCCTCGATCCGAAGCGGATACTGAACCCAGGGAAGTTTGTGTAAAAAAACGCCTACCGAATGAGCGATTCGGGAAGGTCTTTTTTAGGAAAGAATTTTGATGTAGGCCTTTTGGCGGAGGCCATCAATCCAACGTTGTTGAGATTTCATGCGTTCCTTTTGCATGAGGGTCTTTTCGATTTCCTCGCGGACTTCTCCGAGCGGCTTTACGGCGGCATTCTTGCGGGCTTCGACGGTGAGGATGTAAAAGGAGCCTTGAATTTTAACGATGGGGCTGATCTCTCCCGGTTTGAGGCTGAATGCGGTCTTGGTCAGTTGCTCATTGAGGGTGCTGCGCTCGACCCATCCCCAATCCCCGCCTGCATCCCGTGTGGCTTCATCCTCGGAATACATCTGGGCCATACGGTCGAACTCGGCGCCGGTTTTGAGTTTCTCGCGGATTTCCTCAGCCACTTGTTCCTTATTGGCACCAGAGATGATGTCGTTCGAGTTCCCCTCGCGCAGCACAATCATCCGCAATTTCACCTGCTCGGGAAGCGAGTAAGCGGGGCGGTTTTTTTCGTAAAAGGCCTGAATCTGATTGGGGGATACCACAAAGCTGTCCGTCATTTTGGATTGGCGGAGGGCTTGGACGATGATCTTGTCCTTTTCAATTTCTTTGAAGCGAGTGAGCGTGTAACCTTGAGCCTGTAGAGTTCGAACGAAGGCCGCGCGGTCGCCGCCGAATTCCTCGCGGATGATACTTTGAACGCGATCGTCCACCACATGGTCGGGTATATTAGCCCCTTTTTCCTGCATTTTCCGGAATTCCTGAATGATCAACTGGCGGTCAACGAGATCCTTGAGTGCGGCGAGGCGCATTTCCTTGATTTTATCGGCAAGGTCGGGGCCGTTGTAGGCCTCGCGCATGGCGCGCTCACGAGTTCCGATCAATTCCCGAACTTGGGAAATCGTGATCACTTCGTTGTTAACAATCGCAGCCACGCCGTCGATGACCTCTGCGCCTTGGGCATGGACATGCCGAGAGCCTAAGGCCGTGACGAGAATGACGAGTGAGGCCAGAGCAAAACGTCTCATCGGTTGGGCAAATTTTCCAAGAATTTTAACACTTCGCGAAGCCTAGAATCAGTGTCGGTAAGCGTCAAGCGGGGAAAGCGGGCCCCGATCATGATAAAATGGTCGCCTTTTGTGACCATCAGCTTGTCGTCGCGAACTTCGACCATTGGGATTTTTCGAAGAGAGGCTTCGATTCGGATCGCAGCGCAGGTCAGGGCATTCTCCGCCGCTGGTGGCACGGGGCCGAAGCGGTCGCGCCAAGTGAGTCGAAGCTGATCTGCCTCGGCTCGGGTCCCAACCTCGGCAATACGACGATAGGCCTCGATTCGCAAGCGGGGGTCGGTGATGTAGGAAAGCGGAATAAACGAGGGGGTTCGGTTTTCCGAGGAAACGAAAGCGGCTTCGTCGGAGGTCACGAAGTCAAAGCGAAGTGTCGTATTCGCCGATGCGCTTTTTTTGCCATGAACAGAATCCACCGCCCGCTTGAGCATTTTACAATAAAGGTCGAACCCGACGGCGATAATGTGGCCGCTTTGTTCAGTGCCGAGCAAGTTTCCCGCACCGCGAATTTCCAAATCCCGCATGGCAATTTTAAATCCGGAGCCGAGTTCCGAGTATTGCTTGATGGCCGATACGCGCTTGCGGGCCGCGCCGACGGACATCAGCTCTCTTGGCAGGAGAAGGTAGGCGTAGGCCTTGTTGCCGGAACGTCCCACACGCCCGCGAAGTTGATAGAGGTCGGCCAGTCCGAATCGATCTGCGCGGTCGATGATGATGGTATTTGCATTGGGAATATCGAGGCCGCTTTCGATGATGGTTGTCGAGACGAGGACATCGGCTTGGCCTTCTGTGAAGCTTTTCATCACGGCCTCGAGTTCCTTTTCCTCCATTTGCCCGTGGCCGATGGTGACGCGGGCGTCTTTGACGAGTTCGCGGATGCGATTGGCCACGCGCTCGATGGATTGGACGCGGTTGTGTAGGAAATAGACTTGTCCGCCGCGGGCGAGTTCCCGCTTCACCGCATCGCGAATCACCCTCTCGTCGTAGCCGCAAACGACCGTCTCCACAGGCAGGCGGTTGGGCGGGGGAGTCTCGATCACCGACATGTCACGTGCCCCCATGAGAGAAAGATAGAGAGTTCTCGGGATCGGGGTCGCTGAGAGAGTAAGAACGTCAACGAGGCGGAATTTTTCTTTGAGCGCATCCTTGTGCTTCACACCGAAGCGCTGCTCCTCATCGACCACGACGAGGCCGAGATTTTTAAATGTCACATCCTTTGAGATGATGCGGTGAGTTCCGATGACGATATCTACGCTGCCTTCGTTGAGTCCCTTGATGACTTTCTTTTGTTCGTGCGGAGTGCGGTAGCGGCTGAGGAGTTCGATCGTCACCGGATACTCGCTCATTCTTTCGCGGAAATTTTGAAAGTGCTGCTGCGCGAGCACAGTTGTCGGGGCGATGATGGCGGCTTGCCGCCCCCCGGTGACGGCTTTGAATGCCGCTCGAATGGCGACCTCGGTTTTGCCAAATCCCACATCGCCGCAGATGAGGCGATCCATCGCGCGGGGGGACTCCATGTCCGCCTTCGTTTCCTTGATCGCTTTGAGTTGGTCTGGCGTTTCGGTGAAGAGAAACGAGCGCTCAAATTCCTGCTGCCAGTGAGAGTCGGGTGGAAAGGCGTGGCCGACCGCCGTTTCGCGTTCAGCTTGGATTCGCAGCATTTGGGAGGCGTATTGGTAGATGCCCTTGGTGGCTTTTTCCTTCGCGCGCTGCCAGCGCCCCCCTCCCATCTCCGAAAGATCTGGATATTTTCTTCCGAGGCCAACGTAGCGGGCGACTTGCCAAGCCTGATCGAGCGGAACATACAGTCGCGACTTGTTTGCGAACTCCAGTACAAGCACGTCACCGCCGCCGTCGGGGGATTTTTCAAGGCCTTCGTAGCGTCCGATTCCGTGATCAAGGTGAACAACAAGATCGCCTTCTTCGAATTCCGAAAAATCCATCATCGGGCGCGCCGTCCGCATGCGATCGCGGCGGAGTGCGGCACGGTGAGCTCTTTGGCTTGCGGAGCGGCCAAGCACCTCGGCTTCGGCGAGAAGTGCGAGTTTCGCTTTCGGGCAAACGAATCCACGGGTCGCTGTCGCAGTGAGGAAAATCAATTTCTCCGCATCGAAGTCGAAATCCGATGCGAGTTCACGGAAGCGTTCACCTTCACCCTCATTGGCACAGGCGAAAGCGACAGTCCAGTCGTCCGCAGCCCAGCTATGGAGTTGGTTGAAAAATCGATCCCGCTTGGCTTCGTTTAAGACCAGATCGCCAGCGCCCATATCCGCGAACGGGGGAGGGTAGAAGGCGGGGAATTTTGCTGAGGATTCTCCTGCGCCAAGGCTGATGCCGTCCTCGGGGGCTTCGGAATCGATCGTGATGACGATGTCTTCCCCGCGCAAAAAGTCGCGGAGTACACCCTCGGCCGCACCTGATTTTCCAGTGTAGATTTCGCAGGTGTCGACAGTTCCCACTGAGGTCTGGGTATCAAGGTCGAACTCGCGCAGGGACTCGATCTCGACATCATACCATTCGAGTCGAACCGGACGGGGTTGCTGCCAGGAAAAGATATCCAAGATCCCGCCACGCCTTGCGAATTGGCCGCGCGCGGTGATCTGCGGGGCGGACTCATACCCTGCGGCATCGAGTCGTTCGATAACCTTCTCGACCGGGATTTGTTGGCCGCTACGAAGTAGAAATATGTCCCGAAGAACGGCATCTTTCGCAGTGGTCGGGGATTCCCATTGGGCCGCATGAATCACAATCACCTCACCCCTGCTCTCACCCGCAAGCGATCTCAGCAGGTCAAGGCGCTCGGATTCTGTTTCGGCATCCGGCAAGGCCTCTGGACTGGGCATTTCCATATCTGGAAAAAGCCGCACTCTTGAACACCAGGCGGCGAGTTCGGCAGCGAATTCCTCTTGGCTCCGCACATCATTGCAAACGAGCCAGGCCCGTTGCGGAATTTTTCGCAACAGCATCGCTGCCACAAATGGCTGGGCGGATTCCGCCACATCGGGAAAGGCGCCCCGAGGTTGGAATTTCAAAGCCCGGGCGGATTCGGAGAGCTTTAAAAAATCCTCAGAGGTCAAAAATCTCATTGCGGTAATTTTTTTGCAGCGACGCGGAGAGATGGGCGAGTGGGCGTCCGTCGATCTCGGCAACGCCCCTCACTCCGTAGCGGCTATTGGTTAAAAAACACGCTGTGGCTTGTTGGAGTTGCTCGCTCTCGATGAGGGATTCTTCTGCTCCTGTCTGGGCAATTGCCCAAGAGCGAACCACTCCGTCGCGAGCACCGCAGTCGAGCGCTGGGGTTATCCACTTCTTTCCCATTTGCAAAAAAACATTCGCCATGCTCGCGCTCACGAGCATCCCAGCAGGATTGAAAAGCAAGGCTTCATCGCATTCCGAACGCTGTGCGGCGGAGAGGGCGTCGATATTTTGCCAATAATTGCCCGTTTTCCATCCCCCGGGCCGTGAAATGTAGGGGGCCGCGCAGGACATCACCCGCGCATCGGGAAGGTTCCATGTCACTTCGGCAGGCTCGAAGATGGCGTAAAGTTGACCATCAAAGGGGGCCGTGGGTTTTCCAGGACCGAATGTGAGATAAAAGCGCAAGAGACCATCGCCAAGTTGCGAAAAATCGAAGCTCGGTATCATGGGCAATCTGGCTCCGCAGTCGGATGCCGCTCTTTCGAAGCGGGCCAGATGATCGGATAGCAACAAGGCCCTTGATTGATGGACGGCGACGGTTTCAAAAACACTCATCCCATAGCGAAATCCGCGGTCGAGCATATCGAGGGAACTCCATGCCCTCCACTGGCCGTCGTCGAGTTTCCATGATCCGATACGCGAGATAGATTCTTCGCAGCTTGGCGAAAGGTGGCTCATGATAAGAATGGGCCTTGGCGGATTTTCATTCCTCTTCGTCTTCGGATCCGCTGTTGCGGTCCAGTCGCTTTCGGAGTGTGGCCCGGGTGATGCCAAGAAGCTTGGCGGCGCGCACCTGATTGTCGCCGGTCTTTTGCATCGCCCGGAGGGTGAATTCACGATCGATCCAAGGGAGAAGCGGAAGCTCGTTATCTTCGCTGGCTGCTTGAAAGAGAACCTCGATGGCGCGTTCGAGTGGCATGAGGTTGACCTCGCTCCGGTCTTCTTTTCCCAAATTGTCGGGATCGGCGGCTCCTAAAGGAATATCCTTTGGCAAAAGGATGTCCGCGGTCGACATCACTGCTGCGCGTTGGAGTGTGTTTTCGAGTTCCCGCACGTTGCCAGGCCACGGATAGGCCTCCATGACGCGGAGGGCTTCCTCGGAGAGCTTAAGGGGAGGCGCGTGCTTGTGGTTCGCGATTTTTTGTAAAAAATACTCGGCTAGCAGCTTTACATCTTCGGTCCGCTTGCGAAGGGGCGGGATTTGAATGCGGACGACATTGAGGCGGTAAAAAAGGTCTTCGCGGAATGTGCGTTTCGAGACTTCCTCTTCGAGGTTTTTATTCGTGGCGCAGACGATTCTGACATCTGTCTTGAGCGTTTCATTTCCTCCGACTCGCGAGAACTCGCCTTCCTGCAGGACGCGCAGGATTTTACTTTGAACCTGCAGGGGCATTTCGCCGATCTCGTCGAGGAAAAGCGTGCCCTTGTTACATTGCTCGAATCGGCCAACCCGCTGGCTGTGGGCGCCGGTGAAGGCCCCTTTCTCGTGGCCAAAAAGTTCGCTTTCGAGAAGGTTATCTGGAATGGCCGCGCAGTTGATGGCGAGGAAGTTCTTGTTGCTCCGGGCGCTGTAGCTGTGGATCGCGCAGGCCACGAGTTCCTTTCCCGATCCGCTTTCGCCCGTGATCATGACGGCAGCATCGCTTCCAGCGACACGGCCGATCATTTTGAAGACCTGCTGCATGGCTTCCGAGCGGCCCACGATCTCATCGCGATGTTGCTCGACGGTGAGTTGGGGCTTGAATGCGTTGGCGGCCTTCACTTCCGCGGCGGCCTGAAGTGCGGCATCCGCTACGACCTTGAGGTTGAATGGAAGTTGCTCTTTGCGCACAAAATCGAAGGCGCCCATTTTCATGGCCTCGATCACGGACTGGGTTGTGCCGAAGGCGCTGGTCAGTATCACCAATGCGTTCGGCGAGTGTTTTCGGATGCGGACGAGCAATTCCATGCCGGTGAACGGATGTAAGTTCATCTCTGCAAAAACCAATTCCGGTTCCTCAAGGCAGAACATCTTGTAGCCGGCATCCGAAGACGTCTCGATCAACACGCGCGTCTCTTTGCTTTGCAGCTGATTTTGCGCCCATTCCAAAAAGTCTGTGTCCCTATCTACCAAGAGGATCGTCTGTTGCTTTGCCATATTCCCGTTAAAATCCGATATTCAATAGAAGTCGCAAGCGGAGCGGAAGAGATTTTTGACATCGCATTCTTGCCTGTCGGCGATCTCCTGCTTTTCTGGTGTCGGAGTATGAGGTTTCGCTTTCTGTTTATTCAAATGCTGTTCGCGCTTGGCGTTGCTGGGAGTTTGCGCGGCGCGGCGCTCACTGATGAGTTGAGTTCGGAGCAGAGAAGCGCTGTGGCTGCGGGATCCCAAGTCGTGATTCGCGAGGATATCCCCGGCCAACCTTGGCCTCGAGTGCGCGTGTATCAACGCGTTCATGCCTCATCGGAGGAGGTCGCGGCCGTTTTTTTTGACTACGAAAAAGCCAAATTCTACATTCCCGATGTCTTGGAATCTCAAGTCTCGAAACGACATTCCCCTCGCGTATTTGAGGTCGATTACAAAGTGGAAGTCCCTATTTTACCTGATGAAATGTACACGGCCCGAAATGAAATCGAGATGCTTCAACCCGGTTCCTATCGTTTTTCTTGGCGGGTTCTCAAGGCTCTTCAAACCAAGGCAGCTGTGGGAAATCTTCGTGTCGAACGCTACGGAGATGGTGAATCTCTGATCTGCTACATGAATCTAGTGACCCCTGGATCCAGTGTCGCGGTATTGCTAAAAAATCTGGCCATGAAACGAATGGAGAAAATCGCTGCCGCCATCGCCCTAGAATCCGAAAAACAAAAGACACAGGCGCCCCGCGACCTCGCCCGTCAGGTCGAAATCCTGCGCGCGGCAATCTCTGCTTCCACACCTTTCAATCCATCCTCTGATAAACCCTGATATGCCATCGAAACGAACCAGTCTGCTGATCATTTTTCTCACCATCTTCATTAATATGGTGGGCTTCGGGGTCGTGATCCCGGTCCTTCCCCTTTACGCCGAGCGCTTCGGAGCAACGACATGGGAGATCGGATGGCTCTTTGGGATATTTTCTCTCGTGCAATTTTTTGCCTCCCCGATTTTGGGCCAGATATCGGATCGATTCGGTCGGCGACCGGTTTTGCTCCTCAGCACGCTTGGAACCGCTCTGGGTTTTATCATCATGGGCATCGGTCAAACCCTCACGATGCTTTTTGTTGGTCGCATCATTGACGGACTCTCCGGCGGCAGCATCGGAACCGCGCAGGCCTATGTGGCGGATATCACCGCGCCGGAGGAACGTTCCCGTGCGATGGGTTTGATCGGAGCTGCTTTCGGTCTGGGTTTCATCTTTGGCCCAGCGATTGGCGGATGGACTGCTTCGCAATTCGGCTACTCCGCTCCGATGTATGTCGCCGGTGGCTTGGCCTTGATCAATTCTGCCTTGATTCTATGCATTCTTCCGGAGTCCCATCCCAAGGAAAAGCGGCAGCTCTCCAAAAAGCCGGAGCCCCTCTTTCCAAGCTTGTTTCAACATGTCGAGGTGAAGCCCTATGTGACAGTGGTTGCCACCTATTTTTGCATGATTGCCGGATTTTCCATCATGACAGGAGTATTCGCCTTGTTTGTGTTTCATCGGTATCAATTCGACGAGGAATCGACGGGCTACCTCTTTGCGATGATCGGCCTGATCGGGACAATCATTCAAGGCGGGTTGATTGGACGATTGGTCAAGAAATATGGCGAGTCTCGCTTGGCTACAATCGGCGCGCTTTTTCTCATGTTGAGTCTCTTCTGGATGCCGCTTACGGCTGGTGTCGCGGCCATGGTTATGGCTTGTTGTGGCATCGCCATCGGAAATAGCCTCCTGAGCCCGACGCTATCCGGTATCGCTTCCCGCAGTGCCGATGCGGAGTGGCAGGGCCGCGCGCTTGGCCTCATGCAATCCATGGGAAGCCTCGCAAGATGGATCGGGCCGGTATTGGCAGGTTGGCTTTTGGCCTATGATCTCGACAAGGGAATCGCCGCTTACGCTCGCACGCCCTTCTATGCCGCCGCCGGGTTCCTGCTTTTGACCTTTATCCTGTGCCTGCGGTTGCCATCACGGTTGGTGAAAAAGCCAGAACCACTCGCCTAGAAAAGCAGATATCGAAAATCAGCGGACTTCATTAAGCCCGAAAAAGGGAGCCGAGTTTTTTGCCGAGGAGGAGGCTGGCGCCGGTGAGGGTGATGGCGAGGAAGATCATCGTCCAGACGCCGAAGGCGCTTGCGATATAGCGACCTTCACCTAGGAGTTGAAATAGCTCGTAGATGGCTTTGGTGATCGGGAAATCCTGCTGCTTTTGGGCCAAGATGAGCGAGTCGCTCACCTCCAGCATGGCAAAGGAAAAAGCCAGGAGTCCACCGGCGAGGAGGTTCGCTGCAATGAGGGGTAGGGTGATTTTGCGGAGGGTCTTGAAGGGTGGGCAGCCGAGATTGTGGGCGGCTTCCTCCAGGGTAACACTGGTCTGCTGAAAGCCGGCAGCGGCCGAGCGAACAACGTAAGGGAGCCGTCGCACGGAGTAGGCAATCACCAAGATCACGAGCGGGTCGATCGTGGGGTTGAGAGCGGAAAAAAGTTGACCTTCCTGAGTCATGGAAAGATATCCAAAGGCCAGAACCAAGCCGGGAACGGCCAGCGGGAGCATCGCCATCGCGTCGAGGATTTGTCGGCCGGGCAACTGGGTGCGAGTGACCACATAGGCGATAGCCACGCCGAGAATGAGATCCAATATGGTCGCCAAGCTCGCGTATTTGAGGCTGTTCTGGATCGAGGAGAGGGTGAGGTTGTGGCCAAGGGCGGACTCGAAATGGGATAGCGTCCATCCATTCGGAAGGATCGAGTGATACCAGTCGCTCGAAAAGGCGACCATCACGACGCCGATGTGCGGAAGGATGGCGAGAAGGGTAACCAGCGAAAATAACGAGGTGCAAAGCCACCCTGCGAACCAACTTGCCTTGCGGGGGCCGCCTTGGCTGGTCGATTTGGCCATCATGGCGTGGGAATTTTGGCCAAAGAAAAACCGGCTAGTGGCGTAGGGAAGAAGGGTTGACGCGAGTAGCACGACGACCAGCGCGAAGGGGAATGGGTTGCCGCCGATGTCCTTGATGCCTTGA
>ENA-UPTL01000275-UPTL01000275.1-marine-metagenome-genome-assembly--contig:-NODE-275-length-12769-cov-4.260186_pt1 | contig 12769 bp, 9 predicted proteins | sample MGYA00238170_ERZ767106 | MGnify/ENA primary metagenome ERZ767106 (study PRJEB28938, sample SAMN06267160) | marine metagenome | isolation source: Columbia River Estuary | place: USA:Columbia River Estuary...
TCAACTCGACATCGGCATGAAGGACAGCGTTGGGCGGAACCACATCTCCACGGCCTTCAGCGCCGTAGGCAAGATGGGGGCTGATGACGAGCCGCCGGTGACCGCCAACCCTCATTCCCTCAATGCCTTTGCGGACGCCGGCCATCTCATCCCGCTTTCCGAGATCGATGATGATTGTCCGGTCCTTCAAGTGTTCAGCAAAGATCTCCTCGCCGCGGCTGAGGAAAAGCCGGAGCTTGATCACGACGGTCAAGCCCCGTTCGGCAATCCTTCCGGAGCCGGTTACGACGTCCTCGATTTTCACCCCCTTTGGCATGGAACGATGTTCGGAACAGCCGGAGCGTACGTCGAGAAGAAGCGTGAAGAGGCGGACTGAAGATCCGCGGTCCGTGGGAGACTGGCATTGACGGGACAGGAGCCTTGTCCAAGCTCCCCGCATGATAGCGAGACTGCGGGGCAAGGTGATCGAGGCGTATCCGAACCGCTTGGTGGTGGATGTGCACGGGGTGGGCTACGAGGTTTTCATCCCGCTTTCCACCTTTGACCGGCTGCACGCGGCGGAGGGGCTGGAGGTGGATTTGCGGACGCACCTGCATTTCAGCCAGCTCGGGCAGAAACTTTTCGGCTTCGCCAGCGAGGAGGAGCGCGACGTTTTCCTGCTGCTCATCGACCGGGTGAGCGGCGTGGGTCCGACGATGGCGGTCTCGGTGCTCAGCGGCATGGACGTGACGCGCTTCAAGCAAGCCGTGGTGGCCGGCGACGTGGCGGGGCTGTCGAAATTGAAGGGCGTGGGCAAGAAAACCGCGGAGCGCATCGTGCTCGAGCTCAAGGACAAGGTCGGGGTCACGGAAACCTGGCAGGACGCGGCGGCCGGGCAGGTGAGCGCGTCGGCGGCGGATGCGGAGCTCGCGCTCATCGCGCTGGGCTACAAACAGGTGGACGCGCGCAAGGCGGTGCGGAAAGTTTTGGACGCGGACGCGGCGGCACCGACCGAAGCACTGGTGCGCGGAGCCTTGCGGGCGCTGCAGGGGTGAGCCTGTCGGATGCACGGCTGAGAGCGGTTTTGCGTCTTGCCACCCGTGTTTTGCGCAAACAACTTCCACGCGCCTCGGGAAATTTCCACCGGGCCAAACCCAAGTATCCCACCATCATGTCTTTTTCCTCCGTGAACGAAAACATCGGCCGCCATCGTTGGGCCATCTGCGGTTTGGTATTCGCCGCCACCACCGTCAATTACCTCGATCGCAACGTCCTCGGACTGCTCAAGAAAACCCTCTCGGAAGACGGCGTGTTCGGAGCGCTTCCGGGCGACCAGGAGCTGAACTACTCGACGGTGGTGATCTGTTTCCAAATCGCCTACGCGCTCGGAATGCTGCTCGCCGGCAAGATCATCGACAAGGTGGGCACCAAAAAAGGCTATGCTTACTCGCTCATCGGCTGGAGTCTAGCCGCCATCGGCCACGCCTTCGGCCATCACACGTGGAGCTTCGGGATGTGGCGGGCGGCGCTCGGCGTGACCGAGGCGGGAAATTTCCCGGCCGCGAACAAAGCCATCGCCGAGTGGTTCCCGAAAAAGGAACGCGCGCTCGCCACCGGGCTCTACAATTCGGGCGCCAATGTCGGCGCCATCGTCGCGCCGCTCTGCGTGCCGTGGATCGCAGGCCACTGGGGCTGGGAATGGGCGTTCATCCTCACCGGCGCCGTCGGCCTGCTGTGGCTCGCGTTCTGGTACACCATTTATGACTCGCCGGCGGACAAACTGAAATCCGGCAAACTCTCGCAGGCGGAATACGATTTCATCCACAGCGACCTCGACGAGCAGGAGGCCGAGCGAGCCGACGTGGCCAAGGAAAAAGTCTCTTGGTTCCGCCTCCTCACCTTCCGCCAGACCTGGGCCTTCGTCCTCGGCAAATTCCTAACCGACCCGATCTGGTGGTTCTTCCTGTTCTGGCTGCCATCGTTCCTCGAAGGCGAAAACGCCCGCAAAGTGAAGGAATATCTCGTCACCAACCCAGGCTACACCGGCGAGAAATCCGACATTCCCGGCGTCATCAGTTGGACCTTCGCCGTAGCCGTCGTTTACACCGTCTCCACCGCCGGCTCGATCTTCGGCGGCTGGCTGCCCAAGCGCCTCATCAACGGCGGCATGGACGCCAACAAAGCCCGCAAGCTCGCGATGTTCATCTTCGCCCTGTTCCCGCTAACCGTCCTCCTCGCCTCGCGGCTGGGGGCCATCAACACGTGGTACGCCGTGGCCACCATCGCCATCGCCTGCGCGGCCCACGCGGCCTGGTCGGCTAACATTTTCACCACCGTCTCCGACATGTTCCCGAAAAAGGCGGTCGCCTCGGTCACCGGCATCGGCGGCATGGCCGGAGCTGTTGGAGGAATCCTCATCGCGCGTGCCGCAGGCCTCCTGCTCAAGCACTACACCGCGCTCGGCAAGGTGGAAGTCGGCTACGGCATCCTCTTCGTGATCTGCGGCTCCGCCTACATCACCGCCTGGATTCTCATGAACCTGCTCGTGCCGAAGTTCAAAAAGATCGTCCTGTAAACGTCAGTCCTTCGCGGACTTCGGGTCGAGCGCGTCGCGGAGTCCGTCGCCGAGAAAGTTGAGGGCGAAGAGCGTGCTGGCGAAAAACAGGGAGGGGAAGAACAGCAGCAGCCAGCTGGTTTCCATCCGGTCCGCGCCTTCCTTGATGAGGATGCCCCACGAGCTGTTGGGCGGCTTCACGCCGAGACCGAGGAAGGAGAGCACGCTTTCCAACAACATGATGCCGGGGACCGCAAGCGTGGTGTAGATGATGATGGGACCGATGACGTTCGGCAGGATGTGGCGGAACAGGATGCGCCCGCGGCCAAGGCCTAACGAGACGGCGGCCTCGACGAATTCCTGTTTTTTCACCGCCATCACCTGCGCCCGGACGATGCGCGCGATGGTCAGCCAGCCGATCGCGCCGATGGCGATGAACAGCGGGATGAGCGTGGTGATCGGGGCCACCCGGTCGCGGGCGAAACCGGTGGTTTGGATCATCCACTCCGTGAATTCAGAAGCGGGCTTGTCCACGACGAGCGCGAACAGAATGACCAGCACGAGGAAGGGCAGCGCGAAGAGGATATCGACAAAGCGCATCAGCAGGTCGTCGATTTTTCCGCCCGCGTAACCGGCGACCGCGCCGTAAATCACGCCGATGAGCACCGCGACGGCGGTGGCGACCAGCCCGACTAACAAGGAGACCTGCCCGCCGTAAAGCACCCGCGCGAAGAGGTCGCGGCCGAGCGGGTCGGTGCCGAACCAATGCGCCGCGGAAGGCGCGGCGGCGGAATTCGCGAGATTGATGGCCGTCGGGCTCTTCACGAACGGCAGCAGCGGACCGATGAAGCAGAGCAGCAGGATGACGATGAGAACGCCGAGGCTGACGATCGCCGCGCGGTTGTGCGCGAGGCGGTGCCAGGCGTCTTTCCAGAGTGAGGTGCCTTTTTCCATGAAGGGTTATGCTTTCCGCAAGCGCGGGTTGAGGGCGATTTGCGCGAGGTCTGCCAGCAGGTTGGCGCCGACGATGAGGAAGCCGTAAAACAGGACGAGGCCCTGGATCAGGAAGAACTCGCGGTCGGTCGCGGCGTTGACGAAATGCTGGCCCATGCCGGGAATTTGGAAAATCGTCTCGATGACGAAAGAGCCGGAAATCATGCCCGCGAAGGCAGGACCGATGAAGGCGACCGCCGGAATGAGCCCGCCGCGAAGTGCATGGCGGATGACGACGCGCGATCCCGGCGCGCCCTTGGCGCGGGCGGTGCGGATGTAATCCTGGGAGAGAACGTCGAGCATCCCGCCGCGGGCGAGCCGGGCGAGGTAGGCGGCGTTGATGAGGCCGAGGGTGACGGCTGGCAGAATCCAGTCGCCGGGCGACGACCAGCCGGCGACGTTGAGCGATTTCAAACCGAGCCCGGCGGTGACCGCGAGCAGCGGGCCGATGACGAAGCTCGGCAAACAAATGCCGACCATCGCGAACGAGAGACAGGCGAAATCGACACAGGTGTTTTTCCTAACCGCCGCGACCACGCCCGCCGGGATGCCGACGACCAGGGCGATGCCGATGGACAGCACGCCGAGCGCCAGCGAGACGGGAAAGGACTCGGAGATGATTTCGGAAACCTTCACGCCGTCCTTCTTGATAAGGTCGCCGAGATCCTGATGGACGACGAGGTTTTTGAGGTAGCGGAAATACTGGACCGGCAGGGGCTGGTCGAGTCCGGTGTATTCCCTCATCCGCTTGAGGGCATGCTCGGGAATGGCTTTCTCCTCGACGTAAGGGCTGCCCGGCATGGCGCGGACGAGGAAAAACGTCAGCGTGACGAGGACGAACAAGGTGATGATTCCCTGGCCGAGGCGGCTGATGATAAGGCGGATCATGGCGGGAGAATGTCAGCGGCCGGGGACGAGACGAATGAACTGATAGGGATTGTTGGAAAGCAGCAGCGGCTTCCAGCCTTGGACCGAAGGGTGGACCAGATAGTTGCGGGATTGCCAGGCGACGGGGAGTATCGGGGCTTCTTCGATGAGGATCGATTCCGCTTGCTGGAGCAGCTCGAAACGGCGGGTGCCGTCGGTTTCCTGAAACGATTGCTGCAACAGCTTCAAGAACGCGGGACTCTCCCAGCCAGTGAGGTTGTTGCCGTTTCCGGGAGTCCACATTTCGAGGAACGTCAGCGGGTCGAGGTAGTCGCCGATCCAGCCGGCGTTGGCGATGTCATAGTCGAGGTCCTGCATCGCGACCAGATAGGCGTTCCACTCCTTGTTCTCGATCTCGACTTCCACGCCGAGCGTGTCGCGCCACATCGCCTGCACCGCCTGGGCGAGCGTGGCGGCGGTTTCCTTGCTGGCGATGAGGATTTTCAGCCGCGGAAAACCCTTGCCGCCAGGGTAGCCCGCTTCGGCTAGAAGACGTTTGGCCTTTTCCGGGTCGAAGCCCGCGATGCGCGGCGGATGATAATTTCCCATCGCGGGTGTAATGGCATAGGCCGGCTTGTAGCCCCGGAAAACCGTGTCGCAAATCGCTTGGCGATCGACCGCCAGACCGAGCGCCTGGCGCACGCGGACGTCGTTGAGCGGTTTGCGCGTGGTGTTATAGCGGTAGAACGCGGTGCCGACGTAGGGCTCTTGCCGGAGGTTTTCGGGGTGTTCTTTTTTCATCAAATCGACCACTTCGGATGTGGCGGCATAGGTGACGTGGAGCTGGCCGTCTCGGAACATCCGCGCCTCGGTGTAAAGATTGGTGATGGGCAGGAAACGGACGCCGTTGAGGCTGACATTGGCGGCGTTCCAGTAGTGGGGATTCCGCTCGACCTCGATGTGGTGGGTGCGCCGCCACGACTTCAGTTGGTATGGACCGTTGCCGACGATGTTTTCCGGGCGGGTCCACGGATTTCCACGCTGGCCGATTTTTCCGTGCTTGAGGACGACGTGCTGCGGGACGGCGGTCCAGGTGTAATGCTTGAGGATTTCCCGGAAATAGGGAGTCGGACCACGAAGCGTTAGGCGCAGGGTCAGGTCGTCGAGCACTTCCACGCCCACCGCCGCGAAGTCGGTGGTTTTGCCTTTGTTGAACTCCTCCGCGCCTTTGAGGAAATAGAGCATTTCCGCATACTTCGCGCCGAGCTCGGGAGTGAGCAACCGCTCGTAGGAAAACGCGAAATCGCGGGCGGTGACCGGCGCGCCGTCGGACCATTTCCCGTCGGGCCGCAGCTTGGCGGTCCAGACGGTGGCGGTGGCGTCCGGCGTCACGTCGAGCGCCGCGCCGCCGGGAGTGGCGGTGTCGCTTTCCGGGTCGTTGGTGATGAGGCCCTCGAACAAGGCCCGCAGGATGTTCGCCTCCAGCACGCCCGAGACGATGTGGGGATCGAGCCCCTTCGGCTCGTTCGCATTTCCCACCAACAAGATCCCTTCACGAGTCGCACGGTCCACTTGCGATTCCTTCTGGCAGGAAGCGAGCAACCAACAAACAGGGGCGGCAATGAGGAACAGCGCACGGAACGTCACGCCGCGAAACATGGCGGGACGAATCGGAAATGCAGTTGAAATTTTGGAAAATCGGCCCCGCTCGAGAGAAAGTCGGAAATCCTGATGCTTGCATGATCAGGCCGGACGATTAAAAGAACGGGCGACAATCTTGTGAAAAGTTACTTTCTCAGACGGCTGCTGCTGATTCCCCCGACCCTGATCGGGATCACGCTGCTTGTCTTCACCATCACCCGCTTTGTCCCCGGCGGGCCGCTCGACCGGATGCTGCAGGAGGCTTCGCGCGGCGCGGATGCCGGCGGCAAGCGCACGACTTCGAGCCAAGCGCAAGGCGGGCTGAGCGAGGAGCAGTTGGAGGAACTCGAAGAGCAGTTCGGCCTCGATAAGCCGGTGCTCGTCGCTTACTGCCAATGGCTCGGCGTGGCGCCGCGCGAGGTGCGCATTTCCAAGGGCGAATACGGCGATCGCGGCGATGAGATGATCGGCGGCGAAATCGATCCCGCCACCACCGCCACCGTGGTGCTGCGCGGCGACGGCCGGGCGGTGCTGGTGAAACGCCAGAACGACGCGGTGGTCTCCGCCGTCTTCGCGGAGACCGGCCAAGCGGTCGAGGCGGAGGGCTGGAAGGTGCGCTACGAGACGGAAAAGGACCGCCAGGACCGCTACCAACGCCGGAATTCGGGCAAGGAAAAGCCGCCTTCCTATCCGCCGCGGGCGGCGATCTATCAAACGCGTTTTTCCGGCCTGCTCCAGGGCGATCTCGGTCGCTCGACGGTCTATAACGACCCGGTCCATGAAATGATTTTCGCGCGCATGCCGGTCGCCGCCTATTTCGGCCTGCTGACGGCCATCATCACCTACGCGATCTGCCTGCCGCTCGGCGTCTTGAAAGCGTTGAAACACCGGACCTTCATCGACACGTCCAGCTCGGTGCTGATTTTCCTCGGCTACTCGATTCCCGGATTCGCGCTCGGCGCGATCCTGCTCGTCCACCTCGGCGCGCGGATGAATCTCTTCCCGCTCTTCGGCCTGACCAGCCCGGGCTTCGACCAGTTCGACAACTGGGACAAAGTGAAGGACATCGCCCACCACACGGTGCTGCCGCTGACCTGTTATATCGTCGGCTCGTTCGCCATGCTGACGATGCTGACGAAGAACAGCCTGATGGACAATCTCGCCGCGGACTACGTGCGCACCGCGGTCGCGAAAGGCGTGAGCTATCCCCGCGCCGTTTTCGGCCATGCGTTCCGCAACTCCATGATCCCCGTCGCCACCAGCCTCGGCAGCCTGGTGGAAATTTTCATCGGCGGCTCAATGCTGATCGAGACGGTTTTCGACATCCAGGGCTTCGGCCTGCTGCAATACCAGGCCGTGATCGCCCGCGACGTGCCTGTCATCATGGGCACTCTGACCATCGCCGCCTTCCTGATGCTCGTCGGGCAGGTCATTTCCGACCTCCTCGTGGCGATGGTGGACCCGCGAATCAAATTCGAATAATGATACGGCTCATTGGAATTTCCGGCATCCTGCTAGGCGCGCTCGCCGCCACCGGGCAGCGCATGGACCTCGCGTTTCCCACGGCGCGCTGGTTCTTCGAGGTCAGCCGGGAAGTGCCGCTTCTGGGAGGAAACGGCTTCCCGTGGTTCGGCTGGCTATGCGTGGCGCTGCTCGTTGTTGGCGGGCTCGGACTGGTCATCCACTCGTTCACCGCAGGCCCGCGCAATCCGGTCACCACCCGCCGCATCCGCCGGTTCTGCGAAATCAAGCGCGGCTATTATTCACTCGTCATCCTGCTCGCCCTCGGCGGACTCGCGGCACTCGACCAAGTGGTCGTCGGCAAGCGCGCCCTCGCCGTCCACCACGCGGGGAAATGGACCTTCCCCGCGTTTTTACCGAGCGATCTCAAGAACAAGGACTTCGGTGTCAGCGATGAAACCGCCGAGGCTCCCGCCGACTATCGGAAGCTGAAACGCGCTTGGAAAAACTCCGCGGAAAACCGGGTGATCATGCCGCTCGTCCCCTACGACCCGACCGGCGACACCCTGCCGCCCCGCTCCCGCGCGCTCACCAAGGAAGACGGCGTCTATCGGGAAGGCAGCGGCAAACCGCACTGGGGACTCGCGGCGAAATACTTCGACGTCGCCGAGGCGAAAATGCATCTGCGATATACCCTGCGGAAAGGCGTCCTAACCGGACCTGTGGACGGCTGGAACACGGAAGGCCTCCCCGTTTACAACGCCGAATACAAAGACGGCCAACTCGTTTCCGACCGCTACAACGGCGAAGGCACCAAGGAGGCGTTCCTCGCCTGGGAAAGCAGCGACTTGCGGGCCGTGAAATATCATCCCGCGCCGCCCATCCCCGAGGAGGGGAACTGGCTTGGAACCACCTCGCAAGGCTACGACGTGCTCGCCTATCTCTATGGCGGCTTGCAGGTGAATTTCAAGGCGGCGCTCATCTATCTGCCAATCGTCTATCTCATCGGCATCAGCATCGGCATGATGATGGGCTACTTCGGCGGCTGGTTCGACATGGTCGCGCAACGGCTCATCGAGATTTTCTCCAACATGCCGTTCCTGTTCGTCGTCATCATTTTCTCAAGCATGGTGCCGGAGAAATTCAAGGGCCTGCCGATCATCCTGACCATCCTCGTCGCCTTCGGCTGGATGGGCATGACCTACCTGATGCGGACAGCCGCCTACCGCGACAAGGAGCGGGATTACATCTCCGCCGCCAAAGTCCTCGGTGCCGGCACCCCGCGGATTTTGTTCCGCCACCTTCTTCCTAACACGGTCGCGATCATCGTCACGCTCATCCCTTTCACCATGTCGGGCCTGGTCTTCTCGCTCACCTCGCTCGACTATCTCGGCTTCGGCCTCCCGCCGGAATACGCGACTTGGGGACGCCTGCTCAATGACGGCCTGTCCAATCTATCCGCGCCATGGCTCGTCACCTCGACCTTCACCGTCCTCGTCGGCCTGCTCGTCGTGATCACCTTCATCGGCGAGGCCGTCCGCGAAGCCTTCGATCCGAAAAAATTCACCTTCTATCGTTGATGCGCCGACTTCTCACATCCCTGTGTTTCCTCGCCGTCATCGTGACCGGCTGTCGCCACGAGACGGACGAAATCGCGCGAAAACTCGAGTTCGACGCATTCCTTCCGATTTACAACCGCCACATCGAAACCTGGCTGAAAACCCAACAGGCCGCCACGGCGAAGGAAACCGCCCGCGTCGCCACCGAACTAACCACCGCGGAGGGCGAGGCGAAAACCGCCCTCGAACTCCATGCCGCGGCACTGAATCTGGAGCAGGAGAAATGGAAGTTCCGCCTCAGCCTCGGTCACTTCCTGAAAGTCGGAACCCCGGCGGAAATCCCCGCGGACCTTGTGTGGGAATACGGCATGGACCAGCCGGAGATCGGCGACCCCGCCGCGAAAAAAGGCGGGGCGTTCCGCCGTTACATCCCCACCTTCCCGCCGACCATCCGGCCCATCGGCGACAATGCTAACAATTCTTTCCGCGGCGATCTTTACGACTACATCGACATGCCGATGGTGAATCTCCATCCGCAGACCATGGAGATGATTCCCGGTCTCGCCCAGGAATGGGCCACCTCCAAAGACGGCCGCACGATCTATTTCCGCATCGACCCGGAAGCCCGCTACTCGGACGGGGTCCCTGTCAGGGCGAAGGATTTCCTCGTCTCCGTCTATCTCCGCGTCTCGGACAACATCGTCAATCCCTACTCAAAGCAGTTCTACCGCGAAAACATCGCACAGGTCGCGATGTATGACGACCTCACCGTGTCCGTCTCCTTGCCCGAGGCGAAAATCTACGCGCCCGCCATCGCCGGGGCGATCACCCCCTCGCCGCCCCATTTCTATTCCGAATACGGCCCCGACTACAACGAGCGCTACCAATGGCGTTTCCCTCCCACCACCGGAGCGTATGAAGTGCTGCCCGAGGACATCATCAAAGGCGCGTCCATCACCCAGACCCGCGTGAAAGACTGGTGGGCGAAAGACCGCAAATACTACCGCTACCGTTTCAATCCGGACAAGCTCGTCCACACCGTGGTGCGCGACGAATCCAAGGCGTTCGAACTATTCCGGGCCGGCGAGCTCGACACCTCGTTCCTCACCCAGCCCCAGCTGTGGTATGAAAAATCCGAGATCGCCCAAGTTTACAACGGCTACATCGAGCGCGTCACCTTCTATAACAAATACCCCAAGGTGCCGCGCGGGCTCTACCTGAACGTCAGCAAGGCCCCGCTCAACGACCTGGATGTCCGCATCGGCATCCACCACGCGATGAACTGGCAGAAAGTCATCGACGTGATGTTCCGCGGCGACTATCAGCGGCTCAACGCCTTCAACGAAGGCTACGTCACCTTCAGCGATCCATCCATCGTCGCCCGCCCGTTTTCCATCGACGCAGCGCGGGCCGCCTTCGCCAAAGCGGGATACACGCAGGAAGGCCGCGACGGAATCCTAGCCAAGCCGGACGGCACCCGGCTTTCCGTTTCCGTCACCTATCCGGCGATGCCGCAGATCGACCGGATCTTCGCCATCCTGCGGGAAGAGGCGAAAGCCTGCGGCTTCGAGCTGCGGCTCGACGGGTTGGAATACACCGTCGCCTACAAGAAAGAGATGCAGAAACAGCACGAAATGGCACTCGGAAGCTGGCTGATCAACCCACCGGTTCCGGATTTCCATCAGTTCCTTCACTCCACCAACGCCATCGACGAGAAGGGAAATTTAAAACCGCAGACGAACAACACCTTCGTCTGGCATCGCGCCGACACCGATGTCCTCAGCGAGAAGGTCCGCACCGCAAGCACCGCGGAAGAGCTCAAGGACGCCGCGTGGAAACTCCAGCGCATCATGCACGACGAGGCGATTTTCGTTCCCGGCTACTCGGTGGATTTCGTCCGCATCGGCTCGTGGCGCTGGGTGAAATGGCCGGACTGTGAGAACACCCGCTTCAGCCCGCCCGTCGTCTATGATCCGCACGAGGTCTTCGTTTTCTGGATCGATGAGGAGGTGAAGGCCGAAACCCAATCCGCCCGCCGCACCGGCAAGTCCTTCCCGGAATCTACGAAAACCATCGAGGACTATCGGGTCAAAGCGCCAACCTCCCCCGCAGCACCATGATTCCAGAAACGGAAAACATCCTGGAAGTGGACAAGCTCATCACTTCCTTCGAGACCGACCGCGGCCTGCTCCGCGCCGTCGATCAGGTGTCGTTCACGGTGCCCGCCGGCAAGACCGTCGGCATCGTCGGCGAGTCCGGTTGCGGGAAGAGCGTCACCGCGATGTCGATTGTCCGCCTGCTCCCGCAGCCCGCCGGCAAGATTCTCGGCGGGCATGTCTATTTCAAAGGCCGCGACCTCGTTCGAGCCAGCGATTCGGAAATCCGCAAAATCCGCGGCGGCGAGATCGGCGTGATTTTCCAGGAGCCCATGGCCGCGCTCAACCCGGTGCATCGCATCGGGCGCCAGGTGGCCGAGGTTTTCCACATGCACAAGAATCTCTCGAAAAAGGACGCCTGGGACGCGGCCACCGAGATGCTCGAACTCGTCCGCATCCCCGCTCCGGAAAAGCGGATGATGGACTACCCGCACCATCTATCCGGCGGCATGCGCCAGCGCGTCGTCATCGCGATGGCGATGGCCTGCCGCCCCTCGCTGCTCATCGCCGACGAGCCGACCACCGCGCTCGACGTGACGGTGCAGGCGCAGATCCTGGACCTGATGAGCCGCCTCCAGTCCGAAATGGGCATGTCCACCATTCTAATCACCCACGATCTCGGCGTCATCGCGGAAACCTGCGACGAGGTCGTGGTGATGTATGCCGGCCGAGTCGTCGAGCGGGCCAGCGCGGAAGAGTTGTTTTCAAATCCACTTCACGCCTACACCCAGGGCCTGCTCCATTCGATCCCGACGCTCGACACGCCCTCGAAATCCCTCCTCAACACCATCCCCGGCACGGTCGCCGCCCTCGCCGACTACTCGCACGGCTGCCGCTTTTGCCAACGCATGGGCCTCACCACCGCCGTCACCCGCGAGCGGCCCGTTTTTTCCGAAGTGTCACCCAATCATTGGGTGGAAACCTGCCCGGAATGTTACAAGCCAGCATCAGTCTTATAGGACCTATATGACCCATCCACTTCTATCCGTTCAAGACCTCCGCGTCCACTTTCCGGTGCGCGGCGGCGTCATGCTGCGCCAGACCGGAGCCGTCCGCGCGGTGGACGGCGTGTCGTTAGACATCGCGCCCGGTGAGACGCTAGGCCTGGTCGGCGAGTCCGGTTGCGGGAAATCCACGCTTGGCAAGGCCATCGTCCGGCTGCTCAAGCCGACGACCGGCAGCATTCGTTTTGAAAACCACGACATCAGCCACGCCGGCCCGCGCGCGCTGCGCCCGCTGCGGCGGAATTTCCAGATGATCTTCCAAGACCCCGCCGAGTCGCTCGATCCGCGGATGAGCGTGCGCGCGATCATCGAGGAACCCTTTGTCATCCACGGCCTCGGCAGCCGCGCGGAACGCATCGAATGGGTCGATGACTTGCTAGACCGCGTCGGCCTGCCGGCGTCCTCCGCCGAGCGCTATTCGTTCGAGTTTTCCGGCGGCCAGCGCCAGCGCATCGGCATCGCCCGCGCGCTCGCCCTCAAGCCGAAACTCATTGTTTGCGACGAACCCGTCTCCGCGCTCGATGTCTCGGTGCAATCCCAGATCCTCAATCTGCT
>ENA-UPTL01000276-UPTL01000276.1-marine-metagenome-genome-assembly--contig:-NODE-276-length-12751-cov-9.054348_pt1 | contig 12751 bp, 9 predicted proteins | sample MGYA00238170_ERZ767106 | MGnify/ENA primary metagenome ERZ767106 (study PRJEB28938, sample SAMN06267160) | marine metagenome | isolation source: Columbia River Estuary | place: USA:Columbia River Estuary...
GATGAAACAGTATTAACAGAGGCCGTTCCACTAACCCATGCTGAGCCTGATGAAACAGTATTAATAGAGGCCGTTCCACTAACCCATGTTGAGCCTGATGAAACAGTATTAATAGAGGCCGTTCCACTAACCCATGCTGAACCTGATGAAACAGTATTAATAGAGGCTGTTCCACCAACCCATGCTGAACCTGAAACTGATAAACTTCCACCAGTATAAGTTGTAGAAGTAATACTACCTGTTAATATGTTACCAACTGAAATATTAGTTGAAACTACATTTGTAATCGATGCACTAGCAGATCCTACACTACCACTTACCATCATATTACCACCTGTTATAGTAGTACCTACAATGCTTCCAGATGAAATTGTAGTAGCATAAACTGACCCAATTGTAGCATCAGATGCACCTAAACTGGCAGTTGTAATTAATGTTGCATTTAATGTAGCTGCTGTTACATTTGTATAAGTGTAATTAGCTTGACTTGTATTTACAGATATAGTACTTCCGGAAACATATAAAGTTCCTACTGTCATTATACTAGCATTAAGATTAGCAACTGTTGCATTTAAAGATGACATATTACTTGATGTAACCGATGATGAGGCAACACTTGAAGCTCTGAAACTTCCATTTACATCTAATTTATACGCAGGTGCAGATGTATTAATACCAACATTACCTTGTGATGCTGATAACACAAGTTGATTACTACGACCATATGATGCTATAACATCAGGATGTGTAGAGTATGTATATAAATTACCAGCACTATAAGATGTAGCTGAAATTGGAGTTAATAAATTAAATCTTACATCAGATATACTTTCTAATAAAGTAACTCCTAATGTCATTGTATTTGGTGAAACAATTGTTACATAAATACCAGATGTATATTCAGGCGTAGTTAAACTATCTATAACAATAGCAGACATATAATCACTTGATGCATCACCTACATTTGGCCACCCACCTTGAAGAATTTCAACAGAAGGATAACCTACACCAGCAGCATAATTATTCGTTATTCTTACTTTCATATTTTGATGACATCCTGGTCTATCTGTTGTTATATACATTTCAAGATTCATAGGACTTCCCCATGATACACCTGATGTAACATTTGTACCAATGAGATATGTTCCTGTTGAAACAGTTGTACTCACTGAATTAATATAATTATACCCTGTGTGTTTAACATTACCAACAACATTAATTGAACTACCAGCAGTTATACCAGAAGATGTTGAAAGTGTTCCTGTACTTACTTGTGCAGCTTTTAATTTATTATTTACTACTAGATCATAATTTGTATCACTTGACCAAATCATATTACCACCAGCCATCATACAACCCATTGTCGTATTACTAGCATGTATCCAGTTACCATTTAACCATATACCATCGTATGTAGATGTACCATACATATCAATTCTATTAAAATTTGCTTGTGTAGCATGAAGAGTACCACTTATTCTGGCATTTGCAGCAGATATAGTTGTAGAATATATCGAACCAACTGTCGCTCCTGAAACACCGATGCTTCCAGCACTAACAATTGAAGTAACAATTGTACCAGCAGAAACTGTACCACTTGCTTGTAATGATCCAGTTGTTACCACGCTTGCATACAAAGATGTTACTGTAGCACCAACAACACCAATTGAGCCAGCAGAAAACAATGAACCAACATGTGTTGCAGCAGAAATTGTTCCACTCACTTGAGCATTCGCTGATGTAATCGTACTAGCATATAATGTTCCTACTGTAGCACCAGGTGTTGCTATACTTCCAACACTTACAATTGAACCAACGATGTTTGCTGCAGATACCGTAATTGCATATAATGTACCAACTGTAGCTCCAGGCGTTGCTATACTTCCAGCACTTACAAATGAAGATACAATACTGCCTGCAGATACTGTTCCACTCATTTGAGCATTTGCTGATGTTATCGTGGTTGCATATAATGTACCTACTGTAGCTCCAGATGCACCGATACTTCCAGCACTTACAAGTGAAGATACAATACTGCCTGCAGATACTGTTCCACTTATTTGAGCATTTGCTGATGTTATTGTCGTAGCATATAATGTACCTACTGTAGCTCCAGCTGCACCTATACTTCCAGCACTTACAAATGAAGATACAATACTGCCTGCAGATACTGTTCCACTTATTTGTGCATTCGCTGATGTTATTGCTGTTGCATATAATGTACCTACTGTAGCTCCTGGTGTAGCTATACTTCCAGAACTAACAAGTGTTCCTACAAGTGTAGCAGCAGAAACAGTTCCACTTGCTTGTAATGATCCGGATGTTATTGTAGTAGCATAAAGTGTACTAACTGTAGCACCAGAAACACCTATGCTTCCAGCACTTACACGTGTACTACTTATATTATTACTTGCATTTATATTTCCGGAAACATCAAGCGTAGAATTTGGCGCAGTTGTATTTATACCCACATTCCCAGATGTTGTATATAAATTACCTACTGTATTACTATTAAAATCCGCTATAAGACCATTTGATATTTGTTGACTTCCTTTAATATATGGATGATAATATGACATCTATATAATAAATCAATATAATCTTTTTATAAAATATATATAAAAAATTCTGAACGCACTAGTTATATAGAGAGAATAATAAAACTTTTTTATAACAAAAATTTTATATATATATATAATATAAATATTCCAATCAAATGAAAAAAGATTCAATAGCAAAACGTTCAACAAAGAAAGTACAATCAAAAAGTAAGCGTTCAGCAAAGAAAGTACAATCAAAAGTTAAGAAGAGTTCAGTAAAGCGTTCAGTAAAAAAAGTACAATCACGTTCAGCTAAGAAATCAGCTAAGAAATCAGCTAAGAAATCTGCTAAGAAATCTGCTAAGAAATCTGCTAAGAAATCAGCTAAGAAATCTGCTAAGCGTTCAGTAAAGAAAGTTCAATCAGGTGGTGGTGGTGAACTAGATGCTGTTTTAGTATATGGTCCAACTGAACAACATGATCTTGAATCATGGTTATCAAAATTTAAATTGAGTGATGATAATGATTCAGATTCAGACTCAGACTCAGACTCAGATGAAAACTTTGAAGAAGACCAGGAGAAATTAGAAAATTTCCTTCTAGAAAATGGATTTGAAAATGTGTTTTTAAATAATTACGATCCAGAGAATTTTTGTATAGGTAGGATTGTTGACGATTATGAAAAATTTTCAAATCAACATAAGAATAGAGCTGACAAGTTTTGTGAAAAATATAAATTAAAAAAACCAACATTTTATGGAGCGATGCATGGAGAAATGGAATAAATACAAATTCTAACGCAAATAATTATTTTCTTATACGAATTTTATAATAAAATAATAATATAGTAAATCTAGTGTAAATCTAGGTTAGGATTTCTTTACTTTAAAAGAAGTTCTGATAAACATTTTTCAAGTGTTGCACATCGCTTCGTAAGTTCCTTGATAGATTCAATTAATAATCCTGTTATATTACCATACGCAACACCCAAGTATTCACCATCTGTTGCAACAACTTCTGGTAAAATCTCTTGTATTTCTTGGGCAATAACACCAACACTTCTTTTATTTGTTTCTGTAGATGTATAATACACACCTCTTAAAGAATTTACCTTTTCTAATGGATTATCTATTGTAATAATATCTTTTTTTAATCTTTTATCAGAGAACGCAGAAATATCACCTGTTGCATAAATAGCACCTGAAACATGTAAAGCATAACTAGGTGATGTTATACCAATACCAACATTCCCATTCGTTGTAAACAAAGATCCAATTGTATTACTATTAAAAGTAGCTATTAAACTACCATTTGTAATTACAATTGAATTTGCATTTATACTTCCAGTCGTTATACCATTCGTTACATTTAAATTACTAATAATTGATCCGGAAACAAATAAATTACCAACCGTTATCGTATTTGCATATAATGTTCCTACCGTAGCACCAGCAACACCTATGCTTCCACCGGAAAATAATGAACCAACAAGTGTTGCAGCAGAAACTGTTCCACTTATTTGTGCATTTGCTGTACTAATACCAGTTGAAGTAATTGATGCTATTAATGTACCTAAAGCACCGTTTGCAGTTCCCCTTGATGCATTAGTGTAAAATCTGTGTACCGAATTTGCTCCAGCTTGATATTGCATTGCAGAGTTGTTTGCACCTATCCCAAAGAAATTATTTGGTAGATCTGCAAAAGCAATTTGTTGATTACCAATATTACTTGCAAAATCAATACCATATGTATTTGATAAACTAATTGTACCTGTTGTAATAGAAGTTGCAGAAAGTGTACCAACTGTTGCACCTGGTGTTGTAATACTTCCAGCAGAAACAATTGAACCAACGATATTTGCTGCAGAAATTGTTCCACTTATTTGTGCATTTGCAGCTGTTACTGTACTAGCATATAATGTTCCTGAACCAATATACAAGTTATTATTTATACGATCTGTCATTGTTATATTTTACAAATAATTAATTAATTAACAAAATAATTCATTAAAAATTAAACATTTAATTAAATAAGTGACTAACTACTTTTTATGTTTTAATTACAAAATTAACAACAACGAATGGTTGCATATTATTGTGCGCACCACCACCACCAGCAGCTTGAATATTAGCATATCCTGTGTAAGTACTACGTCCAGATGTAGCTGTATCATTTGCTGTATATCCTCCTGATCCACCGAATGTACCACCAGGAATAGCATGCGTATGACCACTATCATTATGTGTGTGACTTGGCATTTCACTAGTTGTTAATGTATGTGTCTCTGCGCCACCTGTATTTGCCATGTTTCTATTTGTTAATCCGGACCCTTGTCCAAACCCAATAGGCACACGTCCTCTTAAATCAGGTAAATTAAATGTTGTACTACCATCACCTGAGCCATATGTTGTACTAATAATTGCAAATAAAGCTGAATATGTTGTTCTACTTACTGCAGATCCATCACATAATAACCAACCAGATGGCGCACTTGATGAAGCATATTGGATTATAAAACCTGGTGGTAATGTTACCGTATAAAGTGAATTATTTTGATAAAGAGATCCTGTAAAATTAATATTACCAGTTGTTATACCACCACTTAATATTGAAGCACCTGTCACATTAAGAGTTCCAGTTAATTGAGCATTGGCTGTTGTAATAGAAGTTGCAGAAAGTGTACCAACTGTAGCACCTGGTGTTGCGATACTACCTGAACTAACAACGTTAGCTGATATTGTACTAGCACTAACACCACCACTAAGAACAGATGCACCAGTAACATTTAAGCATCCAGTTGTAACACCACCACTAAGAACAGTAGCACCTGTTACAGTTAATCCACCAGCTAAAACAGTTTTGTTAATTGTTGCACCACCTACTACATTTAAAGATCCTGTATTGCTATATAACACAGCATCTGATGTGTTTGTAAGACTAATACTGTCAAATATATATGAATTTCCTGTTGTAGGTACAGAAAGTGAACTGTAATTACCTGAACGAGAATGTTGATTTATAGTAAATCTAATTGTACCACTCGACCAACCACTTGCATTAGTTGATGTGTATTGAACTTGTCCAGATGAGGAATCTATACTAAATGTTATACCTGAAATATCTCCTCTACTAGTACTCGTTAAAATCCAACCACTATTACTGTAACTTCCATTTATAGTGAAATTTTCATACAAATTTGTAGTCGCAATAATAACAACACTCACGTTTGCATTAAAACTAACCACATTTGAACTATCAAATACAAAACCTGTAACATTACTTGCAACAGCAACATTATTAGCTGCATTAAAGGACCCACCAAAATAACTACTAACACCAAAATTAATATTGTTTGATATTAAATCACCTGATATTAATACCTTTTTATTAAATGTTGCACCACCGAATGAATATAAAGATCCTATACTCGATCCATAAACAGCATCTGTTGTATTTGTAAGCACAATCGTTGAAGTTACAGCATTACCCATCGACGATGATAAATTATAATAACTTCCACTTACATTATTTGTACTTACATTGTATCTTATAATACCACTTGTCCAATTAGTTATATTTGTTGAAGTATATAAAATTTGCCCCGATGATGAATCTATACTAAAATTAATACCTGATATATCACCTACACTGTAATTTGTTAAGATCCACCCAGAACTCATGTAACTACCTGATAAAGTAAACGTTTCATACAAAGATGCAACAGCGTTAATATATATAACAACACTTACGTTTGCAATAAAACTTGTAACTGTTGCATCAGAGAAAATTAAATTAGTTATAGCTGTTGGTGTTACCACATTGTTAGCTGCATTAAAAGATCCACTAAAAAAATCACTTGTACCAATATTTATATGATCTACAACTAAATTACTAATAGTAAGATTACCACCACTATCAGCACTACCAGGTCCAGCATAAAGAGACCCATTTTGATAAAGCAAACCAGTAAAATAAATATTCCCAACTGTTATATTAGATAATATACTATTCGGTAATGAAACAATCGATGCACCTGTAGCATTACTACTAATAACAAAATTACTATTAGATTGCCCTATTAACCACCTATTACCTGTATAATTATTACTATCATAAAAATTAATCGTTGTAGGATTCCCATTATTAACTGGCGCAATGTTAATTTGCGAATTATTACTTCTTAAATAAATTGCATCATTAATACCTAAACCACCATATACAACTAAATTAGCATCAAATGAACTTGTACTAGTTGTGCTCGTATTATTGTACAATGTAACATTTCCACCAATTAATGTATTTTTTCCAATAGAAACACCACCTGCTATAGTTAATGCACCTCCGTTATTTGTATCAGTAGCACTGGTACTATTAGATATACTTAAACCACCTGATAATACTAAACTACCAACACTTGCAGAAGTACTAGCTGATGTATTATTATAGAATATTTGACCATTTAATGATAAATTACCTTCAAGACCCACACCACCTTTAATGATGATACTTCCAGTACTTGATGAAATACTTTGTGTTGTATTACTAAATAACATCACATTACCGACTGTTGAAGAAACATCTGAAACTTGGATACTATTATTTAAATTAATTACATTATTACTTATCACCAACGAATTACTTGTTCCATTGTAAAAATTCAATGAACTACTAGTATTTGTCCCGGAATAAATATCTATAGTTCCAGCTGAACTAGAATGAGCACTTCCGTAAAGAAGAATACGTGAACTACCAGTTGTTATTAATGATGAAGAGAATCCTATAAATCCATCAGCTGAATCATTAACTGATAAATAACTATTTTTAGATAAAGTAATAGCTGAATTACTATGTAAAGCATGTTGTATAGATAAATTATTTATATACACATTTGATGATGTATTATTATTGACATGCATATCATGTGGTGGTGTAATGATCAAATTATCACTTGTATTAAGACCAATTACATTGTGGCGTGTATTTCCAGCATAATTTAACCAATTAAAGTATCTATTATTATCAATAGTTAAATTGTTTTTTAAACTAAATGAAGACATCTTTAGTTATTTTACTTAATTAATTACAACAAATTAATTAATTACAACAAATTAATTAATTAATTAGACTAATTAGCTTTAGCTTCTATGTTAGTTTCTGCATCAACGTAAATTTCAACATCAGAGTTAATAGCATTAGATTCAACAGTATTAGTATTAAAGAACGATTCACAAGAAGAAAATCCTGTTTGTATTAATTTAGATTTTTCTTCTTTTGATAAAAGAAAATTAATAGGACTTTTATCACTTGTGTAAATGTAAATAGTATGTTTTTTATATTCGTTGTGGACAGTTGTACTTCTTTCTTTTTGTACTATAAGACAATATAATACATTGTATATGAATTTATCTATGGAATTTATTTTGTACTCTACATCATGTTCTAACATTTCACCATAATTAATAAACTTGACACCTAATACATTTGATAAATTATCTTTATACAATTTAATAGGATAATTATCTATTAATGCACCATCAACGTGAATGTCGTTTTGATAACGTTCAGCGCAAAAATAAAATGGGACACTTATTGAGAAACGAATACCTTTTGTTACTTTAACATCTGGTGTATTAATGTAATCAAAACATGTATATTTATATTTACTTAAATTTGTAGCTAATACCTTGAAATGTATATTTGTTTTTTCATATAATTCTTTAAAAGTAATATCCTTATTAAAACCTTTCTTTAAAATAAGTGTTTCTATCCAGCTAACAATATTCTTACCAGATTCAATACCGTATGTATAAAAGAAGTTTGTAAATTTAACATCCTTTAATTCTTCAAGTTTTTTTTCTAAGATTTCTTCTTCTAATTCTCCATAAGAATACCCTAATACATATGCCAAACCAAATATACTACCAGCAGATACACCACTTATTTCTTTTATATTTATTTCTACAATTTTTTCTTCTTTTAATTGATGTAATTTCTTGAAAATACCGATTAATGCAATTGAATGTGCACCACCACCACTAAAACATAAAATCTCTATTTTTTTCATTTTTCCTTATTATATAGTAAGAATTTAATTGTTGTAATTACTCGAATGAAATAAGCATTTGTTACTCGAATAAAATAATCCTCGTAATTCTGACGTTACTCGAATAAAATAATCCGCTTTGCATTTGTTACTCGAATGAAATAAGCATTTGTTACTCAAATGAAATATTATCAGTTAAGATACTAGATACCAATACTGTTTTTTCTGTTAAATCACTATCATTTAATATAAAATACACATAAGTACTATTCCCATCAATCTTTTTATTGTATTTATGTTCTGTGATATGAATGATATCCTTCCAATAAATAACATTAGGATTAGTACTTTCTAAATCAAAGTAGTATTTTAATTCCTGTAAAAGTTCAGTTAGATCACATAAAGTCTCGTCATTGTCAGTTACCAAACTCACATGTAAAATCTTGTTTTTATTATTTTCCTTGGATTTTATGTTATCAACTGTATCATTTAATAATTTATCAATTAATATACCTTCATTATTATGAATTAAATTGTATTTAGATTCCGAAGAAGTAAGCTCCTTGTAATAATTGTCATCTCTTACAAGATAACTGAAATTGTATGTTTTATTATTGTTGATTATAACATAACTAAACTTTTGTAAATGAGCGTATTTTACAACACTCTTGAACTTTACATCATCGTTTAATATACGTTTAAATGTTTTACTAAGTGAATACCCACACTTGAATAGAAAAAATACAGTTGTTATTGTATTTGTAATAATAAATGTAGAAATCGCATTGGCAACATTTTTTATATACGAAAGCATCCTAATGACCTGTTAGTGTATCCCAACAAATTTTATAAATAAAATTCCTAATTACATTTATAAAATCATTACCTTTAAATTACTTTGCGGGGTTTCGCCCCCGCTCGACGAAACGAAAATGCTCCGCAGCAAGTAAATCGGCTAGCCCATCACCCCACAAATAATTACTTTGCGTCGTCGAGTGGGGGCGAAACCCCACCGCAGGATTTTGTTTTTTTAGAACATTTAGCACGGTATTGTTCATATTTGTCTAACACATCTTTGAATGGTGGTGTTGGTTTAACATAAAACGTTGTTCTTTTACAATCTTGTAATTTTTTGTAATACTCATCCTTTGTTATGCCTTTTTGTCTGTATAATTCCTTTAATTCCTTTTTTGTTTTTTTGTAATTTAAACGCTCTTGCTTTTGTAATTTGTTATTTACTTTATCCTTTAATAAATAAGCATAATACATCATTTGAATTCTACCATCTAGATAATCTTTTATAGGTAATTCTTTAAAAAATTTCTTATATGATTCTCTGCAATAAATACAAGGCATAATATACTGTAATGATGTAAATAAACTTTTAAAATAATTCTTAATCATCTTATGCTCTTGGTTGTTTTTGTCTATTTTGATAGGATATCTTCCTGCAATACTAATAAATAAAAAGTTCCATAAATGTGGACCCCATACCTTTGTATTCATACCATCATTACTACTATATATACCACTATACATTGAAAAATCGTTTTTTGACATCACTTGTCTTATTATAATAACACTTATCTTATTATAATACAATAAATAAACATTTTTTAATTAATGTGTTCTTTAAACAATAATATGTTCTTTAAACAATAATATGTTCTTTAAATTTCCTTAGGACGTAATGGAACAGGTTCTGAAAGTGATGCAAGATCATCTTCACCACTATCAACTTCTTGTTCCTGTTCTGGTTCAGGTGCAGCTTCTGTTTCATTGTTACTTGCACTTTCATCTGAAGTTACTTGTGGTTGTTGTTGTGGTGGTTGTGAAGAATTAATCATGAATTGAATTACTTTGTGTAATAACGCAGCATCATTTAATGTAAAAGCACCACCATGCTTTTGACCTTTGTTAATACCTTGGATTAATAAATTGATTGCCAAATTTTCATTGATTTCAGGATCTGTTACATTATTAGTCAAAACATCAGTTGCTCTTTTCAAGATTTCAGCTTCCTTTAATTCATAAGCACCAGCCTTTTGAGCTATTTCAATATATTGAATAAAAATATTAATGGAACTATTTTTGTCTAACGTAATAACAGTTGGTTGTTGTTGTTCGTTATTAGTTTCACTCATAATTATTTTATTATATTAATAGTTGTAATCTTTAAATAATTTTTTGTTTGTTTTTGAACACAAATTAAAATAATTTAACCAGGTAATAGTAACTTGAAACTGCGTTATACAGTTCTTATTACTAAATACCTGGTTAAATTTGATTACGTGTAATTTTAGAAAAATTTTTAATTGTATTATTAATGAAAAGTAAAGAAAAAAAACAACGAAAAAGCAAACCAGAACAAAAAAACAAAGTTGAAGAAATTCCTAAGCATTCAAATGAAGAATGTGTTGCAAATGATGATTACCATGATGCAGAAATAAAAAATGTTTTTATGAATGGTATTGTGAGTGAATTAATGTCAAGTGTTTTAAATTGTTTAACAGAAAATGACAATTACAACAAAGCACAACATGTGTTTAGTTATTTTATATCTATTATGATGGAAAAGATTTCGCCTTATTTGTATAGCATTATGGCTATATTAATTGTTATGTTTATAATGAATTGTTTCCAATTTTATTATTATATAAAATTAATGTTACATAATAATGTTAATGTAGCTAATTTAATAACAGAATTTTGAAATAATACTACAATGCAGTTTAAATATAAGAATGTAAATTATAATAATCTAACCATTTTTTGAAAATCTCTTTACGATATTCTGTTGATTTAGTATATTCGATTTCATAATTTTTAAGGAAATCATTATCATTGCATAATTCTATTGCTTTTTTCAAAAAGTGACATTGTCTATTTAATAATTTCGTATTAATACATTTTATATTTTGTATAAATTGTTCAGGGATGTTTTTGAATAATAAAAATGATGAACATAAGGGTTTGGAATTTCCAGTACCAGTCCAGCTTTTTTGATTGTATTTAATAGAAAGTTCTTTTAATTTTTCTAAAAACAGTTCTCTTGTTTCTTCAGATAAGCAAAAGTTTTTACAAATAATGTATTTTTCAGAATTTGTTGGTCTACTTGTTACTGGTTTATAGATATAAACGTCTTCATAACACAAGTTTAATAAATACAATAAATGTAAACTAGTATCTGTGAAAATATCAAACATTTTTAGTACAAAATTTCCTGTGTTTTGTTGTAATTTAATAGCTGTGTAAATTTCATTCAAAATCAATTGATAATGTAATTGTTCCTTGTTATTAAAGTCACAACCTTCGTCAAAACCACCATCACCCGTGATTAAATAAAATTTCTTAGAATGTGTTAAAGAATCAATGTAATCGATATTATCACTGTTATTAATATCACCGGATGAATCACTTCCATATAGTAGATTGACGTATTTATTAAGAACTATCTTATTATAAGACGGTAAGTTGAACATTTTGTATTTAGGTAAATCTTTATTCAAACTAATAGTGTAAATTTTGTAATTTGGTTTTTTAACTGATTTTTTCTTACCGACGTATTTAATAAATCCATCTTCATCAACTTCAGGTGTATTTTTTGTTGTATTATTTGTATTGTTACTTTTTTCTATTTGTAAAAAAATATTAGTTCCTTGGATAAAACCACCAGGTGCTTCAGCGCAATGCAAAATAATATCCGATTGATTATCGTAAGACTCAAAAATATTAAACTCATTAATCATTTCCCAATATTTATAAAAAGCTCTATTTATAATAGGATACTTTACAATGAAATCATATTCGTTAATGTACCAACGAATTTTTTTCCAGATTTCATTATCAATATTATCAATGTTGTTTCTAAACTCATTTAATAAATTATTATATCCGTATTCATTTTTTGGAGTTTCAGGAGTTTCTGATTCCAAAAATTTAATACTATACTCAAATTCAGTGCATTTTTCCAACTTAAATTTCAATGACTCGATATTAGACATCATATATATTTTCCTTATGTGTTTTTGATTAATTATCTTTAAATAAAAATTCATTTTTAAATTAAATCCACTTATATTACTTAACACCACTTAATGTTACCTTAACTCGCTTTAAATGCTCAATTCACTTTAAATGCTCAATTCACTTTAAATGCTCAATTCAC
>ENA-UPTL01000279-UPTL01000279.1-marine-metagenome-genome-assembly--contig:-NODE-279-length-12716-cov-8.645368_pt1 | contig 12716 bp, 11 predicted proteins | sample MGYA00238170_ERZ767106 | MGnify/ENA primary metagenome ERZ767106 (study PRJEB28938, sample SAMN06267160) | marine metagenome | isolation source: Columbia River Estuary | place: USA:Columbia River Estuary...
AAGACCAATGAAACCAATAATCACACCACACAAAGCACCGAACTCATTGGCTGATAAACCAAAGAATACGGCACTCCCTGCACCACCATAGGTAGCTACAGACGATGCTTTAGTCGCTACTGCTGATGCGGCTTCTGCGGTGTGATTGTCCATTTACTTTGCCTCTGTTACTTTAAGCGTTTATTTTTACATTTGTGTTAATGGCTCTTAGCCCCACACACGGACTGGTACTGTTGGGATTACAGAGAAAGGTGCAATAGAACTGGAATCCTCTCCATCCATTACTCGCACATTAACATGCCAACCATCTAAAGGTTGTTCATTTTTGTAGATAACCCCGATAACATCAATGTTCTTAAAGTTTGCTACTACATAACCCTCAGAGTCATCTGTAACGCCATCAGTACGATACAAAACAGCATTAGCCGCTGCCTCATCAGTGAATTTGAGATAGAAGTCCATGTCTGTATCCTTATGAAGTCAATGCTTGCAGATTTGCGTTTGTCACTCTCATTGGGTAGTAGGCGATCTTCTTGATAGTGCCGTTTAACAGATTTGCGCTACTTAAATGACGACCACCAATTTCAAAAGTAGCAAGGTTATTTGCAACAGTGCCTGCTGTATCTGTTACAACAGTTCCAGAATCCCTACTACCTGCAAAATCATTTACTTTACTTCCCGCAATGACTTTATAAAAAGTGTTTGCAACAAACGCAGGGGTTGACGCATTACCAGTATCCCATTGTGAAGTACCATTTGAATTTACTTGAAATCTGCCAACACCATTATTAGTACCTGTAACAAGTCCAATTTCAAAATAATTATTGGCTGTTGAATTGTCTACAGCACGAAGCAAACTTCTAAAAGCAGAACCGCTTAAAGAGGAAGCCTCACCATAAAAAGAACCCTCACTCTGGCTAAACCAACTAGAGAAGTTAGTACCCGTCATGCTTGCCGCATCAGCAGAGCGTGTGACTTGTGAAGCTACTGTGGGGATGTAGCTAGTTGCAAATGCACCTACTTCTAGTTGAGCGCCCCAGATGTAGATGCCAGACCAGCCGTTGCCTGTGTAGTTTTGAGTTGTATCGTTTAATAACCAAATGTTTTGTCTAACAGTAGTTTCAGTTCCAGTCGTTGCTGTGACGGAACATCTATAAAAACCATTTCCTACAGGTGTAATTGTCGCTGATGCACTTGTATAAGTTCCTGCTACAGAAGCGGCAACACTAACTGTACCTGTCGTTAAATTGAATCCAGCCTCAACGGAATTGCTTGTAGAACCTGAATCAAATGACACACGAATGTTTCTGCCATTTGTTTTTGCATATACAGTTGCTGTGTATGTTATTGCACTAGCTGCTTTTGATACCGATTGAAAAATGCGATGGTTTGCTGTTGCCGTATTTTCTATAAGTGAGTCAGCAGTTAATGTCCCGTCAGGAGCAACTAATGTATTTGCTGTTACTGTTGTGTCTGACTTAGTCCAAGCCGCATTATCAAACTGCTCAGAGTAAGTCAGCAGATTAGTCCTCTGCTCCTCAATCAGCAGTCCTAAAGACTCATCCGTTGTTGGGTTGTGGTTAAAACGAGCTACACCTGAAGCCGCTGTAAGCAGTTGAGGGATGTAGTTTGTGATGGCTTGCGTTGTTGTTGCTGTGTAGGCGGTTACTACACTACGAGGTTCTGCTTGTGCGCCCCAGATGAAAATATTATTTCCCGCTGTGCCTGTATATGCAGATTGTCTAGCAGAAGTATTTGAATCAACCAAAGAAAAAACAATTGCACCCGATCCAGAAGCAGAAGCAATCGTAACTACACATCTATACCAACCATTTCCAACAGATGTTATGGATGAAGTTAAGCCAGTACCCGCAATACTTCCTGCAGTACCTGTACTTAAATCAAAGTTTGCAAAAGAAGAAGCAAGAATAGCCGTTGCAGGAGTAATCTGTAAAAAACTAGCAGTATTTGCTTTTGCAAAAATACTAATAATTAAAGGTTGACCAGATGCCCCAACTGTTGAGCCACTGGTTAAAGCATTTAATGTCCCAGAAGTAATGGCTGGAAATGAAGATGCAGTAGAAGTTCCATCAGGCGCAGTTGTTGCATTAGCAGTAATAGTGGTAACTGTTTTAACCCAATAAGCATTACTAAAATCTTGGCTATAAGAAAACAAATTCTCTTCAGCCTTAGCAGTCGTGACCCCGTTGTAGTAGGTCGCTGTGCTTGCACGAGTGAATGTGATGCGAGGGTCTAATTGCTTGGTGTTAGCAAAGTCCAACAAGAGTGATGGCTTGATTACGGGAAAGTTAGATTGAATAGCCATGTTTTATTCCTTAATAAGATGGATACCACTTTGCTGTGACAGCATCGTAAGTCATGATTAGTGCTTTACTAACTACACCTGTAGTTGCAAGTGCGATATTTCCAGATGTGCCAGTTGACCACAATCCAGTTGGAATCAATGTAATCTGACCACCACCAACAAACTCTTGCGGTACTGTAATGGTGTTGATTGTTGTTGTACCAGAAATAAAAACAATCGGGGCTAAAGGTTGAACAGTAGCCGCAGATGCAATCGTTGGTGCAGGGTTTAATGTTGCAAATAATCCTACAACATCTTCATAAGCCAACTTGCCAAGGTACTGATTCAAAGGAATCTCATTAGCACCTGTACCAATGTCTGTTTGATCTACAGGATTGATAACACTTGGTACTGTTGTCCAAGCAGAACCTGTCCATACCTTCATTACAGCGCCAACTGTATCCCAATAAATAGCGCCAGTTAACAATGCGTTACCATCGTTATCAGATGATGGTGTTGAAGATTTAGCACCTAAGTAACGATCATCAAAAGAGTCATAAGACGCAGCGGCTGATGTTGCACTTGCTGATGCGCTTGTAGCTGATGATGATGCACTTGTAGCACTAGCGGCTGCGGCATTTTGCGATACAAGAGCATTAGCAGCACTCGTAGCGGCAGAAGTTGTTGAGCCAAAAAGAGAATCAATTTGCGTAATTGTGTACGCATCTGCAATACCAAAACCACTTAATGTAGTTGGATTAGTACCCGCTGTAATTCGACCATAAGCGTCAACAGTAACAGATTTATAAGTTCCTACTGTTACGCCAGTAGATGCTAAATCAATATTGTCTGAGTTAACAACAATACGGCTAGACGATGCTGTTCCAACATCTAATGTATTACCACTTTTTGTTAGACCTGCACCTGCGGTAATCTGACCAGCGCCAGAGAATTGAGCAAATGTTACCGCTGTTGTTCCTAAAGTACCACCCGCAGAAATAGTACAGATATATCCGTTATTCGCTTGGGTAGTGCCTTTTTCAACAAAGGTAAAAGCCGCTGTCAATTCAACCCATGTATCTGCATCAGTTGTTCTAGTCCATGAACCAGAGGCAACCAAGTAAATACCATTGGCAGATTGAGTTGATTGATCTTTAACCAATACTCGATCACCAACCGATAAAGCAATTCCATCAATTGTTTGAGTACCAGATAAAGTGATGTTTCCAGTAGTAGCCACAACAACAGAAGCCTTGGCATCAATACCTTGGGCTAGTGCATCAACATAACCCTTTGTAGCCGCATCAGAATCGTTTGTGGGGCTTGCTAAACCTGTGATGGTTGCCGATGTACCAGAATCCATATCCAATTGACCAGAGATGGTCACATTATTGAATGTAGAAGTTCCAGAAGCCGCTGTAACATTTCCAGTTAGGTTTCCAGTTACATTGCCAGTCACATTACCTGTCACAGCACCTGTGTGTGTTCCTGTAGTGTTACCAGTTACATTGCCTGTCAATGGTCCGCTAAAACCAACAGTCGCAGTTATATTAGTTCCGCTAATAGTCTGTGGTGTTGTGTTGCCAATAACAACATTATTTAATACGCCACCAGTAACAGTAATAGACGATGTTGTGACAGGACCATAAAAGTTGTCACCTGATGAACCATCTTGAAAATTCTTTAACTGGCTCATCAAAATGCGTATTGCATTATTGATACCAGACGGGGCACAACCCTCGGCAATGTTTACTGAACCAATATCGCTATTGTTATTAGCGGTACTGCTGTACTCGGAGATTTTGGTCTTTGCCATTATTTAATCCTTATTAAGGTGTAGCCATGCCAGTTAAATCAACTCGATAAGGCTTTTCTGTTAAACCAAATGTAGCACCATAACCTAACTGAAGTGCTTTTCGTTGCAACTCTTTGCTCAATGGCTCTACTGTCATAACTGATGCTTTTTTCATCAAGCTAGAAGCAAGTTTAGGGTCTAGCATTGCATTGACCAATAACTCACGAATTGCATCATCTGTGCCGTTATATAACCAGTTCATTGGTGCAGATACCTTCTGTAAAACAGGAGGAACATCACCAAACATTTGCTTACCAATCATGCCACCAATCACATTGGCAGTACTCATGTTTTTAAATGTATCTGAACCCATTGGCTTAGTAGCACGAGCCAACACACCACTATCTAAGTCTTCAGCAACACGCTTCAAAACAGCTAATTGAGTATTGGAAAGGTTAGTTTCCTTTTCTGCTGCACGAATAGCATTTAAAAACTTGGGTTGTGAAATCAGATAGTCGTTAGCTCTTGATGGGTCTGGTGTAGTCGAAAGAACCTTGCCTTTAAATTGTTGTGCAGCCTCAAGACGCTCAATGCCTTTGCTAGAAGCAGCATACTTAGACAAGTAGTCTTTGTAACCAGTAGCACCTGCCTCGATAGCATCATCTACAGAACGAATCACAGCTTCAAGTTGTGGTTTGGCTGCTCGATATGCACCTGATGTTGGGCCACCTCTGTCAGCTTTATCTAATAATCCTTGAGCAGCAGCCCTTAAATCTTTACGAATCTCATAAAGTTCAGCAGGTGTAGATGCTCTAGCAATATCGTCTTTTGCGTCTTTCAACACAGACATAACAGTCTGACGCTTGCCTACTGGTGAAGCAAGAATATCATCAATCGTCTTATTGACTGTTAAAGCAATTCCAGACTGAAATATCTCTGGCGTAACAGTTGAGTTAGCAAATGCTTGCTCACGCAAAGGTGCTGTTACTTCATCACGCTTCTTAATGGCTGCTGTAAGTGCATCATCATCTTTAGCAAGACGATTCAAAATAGCCATCTGTGCTTGGTTAGCTTCTAATGCCTGAGTAGCAAAACGAGCCTTAGTATTATCCATGCCTCTTAACGCAGTCTCAGCGTTAATCAAACCAAGATCACGAGTTGCTTGTGCAGTAGTAGGTGTATATCCACCAATCTTAGGCACATAAGTCTCACCAGACTTAATTGCTTGTTCAGCATCAGATGCCAAGTTACGCAACACATTGCCTGTGATAACTTCACGACCTGCTTGTGTGAATGGGCGAACAATCTCTTTAGAAGTTCTAGCAACAATAGGCGCAGAACCAACAGCACCACCTGCTGTTATAGCACCTGCCAATGCACCAAGTGTTTGACCAACAGGGCCAACATCACTCTCACGAGCAGCACCAGATGCCAATGCACCTGCTGTAGCAGCAGCACCCTGAGTACCTAAACTCTTGGTAAAGAATTCCTGTGCTTGTGTTGGCAAATTCTTAGCAATGGAGGCAGGGCCAGCAACACCAAAACCTGCACTTGTTACATCTTGAACGACACGCTCTTGTGATGTTCTAGGTGTAGGTACACCAGCTTGTGTCATCAAGTTCTGTAATGCTTGGCTAGTAGGTTGCATAACTTGTCTACCTGCAAGCAAGTTAATCAATCCTGTTAGCGCATCAGCACCCATCGTAGGAATAGATAAAGCGCCAGTTAATGCTGCTCTACCTGTCAACCCTAACTGTCTGCCAAAATCATTAACACTTCCTAATTGCATTTGTTCAGCACGAGGAGGAGTAGTAATATCTTTAATTGCTTCTTCTCTCGTCATTCTCCTAGGTGGCGCACTAGGAACTTCAGTCTTTGATTGCTCAAGAGCATACTGATACGCTTGTGCGTCAGTCAGTTCTTTGTCAGAAATGACTTCGTATGTTCCTTTTCCTTCAATCGTTACTTCATAGGTTGCCATAATCAACCTTTCTTTCTAACAGTAACACCAGATGGTAATGACTCAGGAACTCTTAGAGTATCGTAAGGGTTAATGATTGCTTCTGGTTTACCGCCTAATTCAGAATTCAGATTACGATAAACATTAAGTGTTGGCTCAAGCGCTTTCTTTCTTTCGCTGACAATGCCATCAACAATCGCCTTTAAGTCATCTCGCTCTTTTGGTGTAAATGTTCCACCTTTTTGTAGCTTTTGAGCAGCTAATTGAATGTTTGTTGGGATAGAACGATTGCCAATAATTGTGTTTACATCACCCTGTTGAACAGCACCAGTTTGGTCATACACTTTTGCAATGTTGTAAATCAATGCGCCATCAGCACTTGTGTTGCCTGATTTTGCTTTTCCATAAGCATCGTAGAAAGCAGATGCACGACCAGCAACAGTAGTGTCGCCAGTATCTTTTAGTGTTCCTTGCCATTGGTTTACTGTAGCAAGTTGCTGTTTATTAACTGCTGTCTTGTCATTTAAATCAATAGCAAATTTAGGTGCGCCAGCATTTTTCAAGTCTTTCTGATACTGCATGAAGTTACCTGTGTAACCTTCGTTTACAGCTTGTTGAAAGTCTCTGTATGTTGATGTTAGATTTTCTTTAGGTGCGCCTTCAGCAACAGTATCAACTTTTCCAGTAATAGGATTAACACGAATAAGTTTTGCACCTTCAGCCAATGTAGTAGTTTCGCCACCCATAGCCTTCTGAGCAGTAAGCAAGTCAGCAAGTGCTTTACGACCTTCTGGTGTAGCCATCAATTTAGGGGCAAGAGCTTCCAAACCAAGACCTGCTGCCTGTGGTTGATTAGGCCCTGCAATCTCTTGACCCATCATGTTTGTCAATCGAGTGTCAGCAAATGTTTCTGGACGATATGCTTTTGTAATCTCTTGCTCAACAGCTTGCTGACGCATCAATGCCTGTTCTTCAGCCTTACGCTTACGCAACATTTCTTGCAGTTGGGCATTTTGTAGTTGATCTTGCAAAGCACCTTGCATACCACCTTTGTAGGCTCTCTGACCAAGTTGCAAACCTTCAGCAATAGACTGACCAGTATTGCCACCTTGGAACAATCTACCTGCTAGGGCATACAAGGCTTGCGCTTGAGCATCGTCACGACTGCGCTTAATGTCTTCAGGAGACATACCGAGTAGACCCATTGTGTCCACTCCACCAGTACCAAAAATGTCTAATAGTCCTGCCATGATTTATTCCTTAAGGTGTACCAAACAAGCTATTCCACCCAGAACTCAGCCATCCAGTATTTCTTTCTAGTCCACCTAATACAGCCGCACCACCTAATAGGTTTTGCAAGGTAGATGTATCTGCCGCACCACTTGTAGTAGATTGACCAACACGACCTAATGGGTTGCCATAAACCAATGACAGATAGTTCTGCAAGTTCTGTTGTGGCTGGTTTTGCAAGAAGTTAAATCGAGCCATGTCAGCTTGTTGCTGTGCGCCTGTATAACCCTCACGAGCCTGACCTGCCGCCAACATATTCTGAATGTCTTGGTAGTCAGCAGAAGCCATTTGAGGAGCAGCCATCGTAGCTTGCTGTTGCATACCACGCTCTTGAGCATAGTTCTGATAAGCCAGTTGTCCAGCAGTATCAGCCAAACTCTTAGCGAACTGACCGCTTGCACGATCTTGCAAAGACTGCATTGCACCACTACCATAACGACCTGCTCTAGATGCCGCAGAACCTACATCACCCAATGTCTGCTTAAACTGAGCCTCTGCCGCTGTTGCCGCAGGTTGGAAAGCACCTTGAAAGAATGGATTGCCTTGCAAGAATCCACCAGAGATAGTGTTTTGCAATTGACCTTGTGCAGACTGAAGTAAGGGATTACCCTGAGAAGCACGAGCCTCAAGAGCCTGTAAACCAGTTTGAGTAGTTTGAGATGGGCTTACAAAAGTCTGACCACCATAATACTGAGGACCACCGCCTTGATACAGCTTTTGTGCCTCAGTCAAACCATATTGCAGAAATGGTTGGATTGTTGGGTCAATTTGAGATGTGGTAGTTGTCGCCATGTTTTACTCCTAGAGTTTCGGATTCCATAGCGGGTCATCCACGGAATCCATTATAGATTGAAAGTTATCCGATAACAACATATTTGTATGTCTTGTTAGCAGTCGAATTTGCAAAATGAGTGATTGTTGCCGTACCCTGTCCCTGAGAACTTGTATAAATGTTTGTCAAGGCATTGGGAGAGACAAGATTTAGCGTAGTAATCAAAGACGCTGTAGATGGTCTTGTCGGGCTTGTCTGGGTAGGTAAATGCTCTAATGAAATACTTGTGCTAGTAGCCGACCACCACAATTCAATGTAATCGTTAGCCGCTAACTCTATAAAGTAGTTCCAACCAACAATTGCATGACCATCCACGCCACCATGCGAGTTAGGAATAGAGATAAACCCTGTTGAGCCAGTTATATCAGTACCATTCTTACGCAACCAGACGCTTACATCATGGATTTGAGAGTCAGTATTGTTGAACTGACCAGACCATTGGAAGTTATATGTTCCAGCGTTCTTAACATTCATTCTTGAACTATTACTCAGAGTTATCCCATTAGAGTAATCAGTTGTGTCCAAGGTCATGGCATAGGCAGTATTTGCCGTTCCAATCGCTTGATCGACAAGGCTCTGAAAAGCCCCATACGGCATTACATCAGAATAAGCCGCAGCAGAGGCAGGTGCAAACAAGATAACGCTGTCTGGTCCGATTCTTCTGTCTATTAAAGTGGTAGATGTAGCACCACCAGTAGCCAGAGTTATCGTGCCTGTGTTATTGGTCTTGCCATCCATGATGCCACGGACAACCTCAGCAACTTGACGCTGATCTCCACCAAAAGGAGGAAGACTTCTAAACATCAGCGAACACCTTGTCCAACAACATCAACATCAATAGCCACAGCATTTTCCCAATTAGCACCAGTAGGAATCAATTGAAGTCGATGGTATCTACCTGAACTACGCAAAGAGATTCTATTTTCAGAATCAGCACTAACAGGAGTACCAAAAGTAACCTGCTCACTTAGTAGCTTTCTTGATGCAACAGCAACTGTGGCAGAGCCATTATCAACTTGCGGACGAGCCAAAGTTATTACGGATGGTCCACCAAGATCAATGTCTCCAGTAGCAATTTGACCTGTCAAACTTGCACCAGTATAAGTATAAACCCTTGAGCCTAATGTGCCACCAAGGAAATATCTACCACCAACATACAAACGAGAATCAAGGCTAGTTGTCAAAGCATCAATAGAACCAGAAATGCTATCCAATTGCTCTAAAGTCACAGAACTACTAGATGCCTCTGATAGATAGTCAGTTCCAGCATCAGCATAAGTCCACCGCTTAGTCGAGAAGTTGTAAATCATTAACTTACGACTTCCATCGGTTGCCACATAATTCCAAATAACAAGTTTGCGAATTGGGTCAACAGCCGCAGACATAGAGCCATAATCAGACTCTGATGCGTCATCAATGAAAAAGCGATCTACCTTTTCATTTCCAATTGGTTGAACAGTTTGTCCATCACACAAATAGAATCCATCATCAGATAAGAAAAATGTAATTCCTTGGTACTGTGCAATTGAGCCTGCAACCATACACCCTTTATTCCTTGAGATGTTGTCAAACTGGAATATAAAAGGCGTACCAACATAAGTCATTCGACTGATGGCTCTTTCTAGAAATACTATACCGAACTCACCACCTCTAATGCCTACAATTTGACCACCATCAGGAATATCTTGATAGTCAGATTGAGTATTTACATCTTCAGTCCAATCGGTTTCATCATTGATTGCAGACCATCTAACACGATACTGCTGTTGTGTTGTTTCCAAAGTATTAGCAACAACCACAAAATCACGAACTACAGTAATGTATTTAGCAATTGGGGCAGTCGCATCTAAATCTGCAAATGATGTAGAAGTTCCTAGTGTCCATGCTTGTAGTTTGTCGGCATTGTTGGTTGTAATAACAGTTTTTCCAAACTGAGTAAAACGAACCTTATCGTTAATTCCAGTAGTCATTCCTGACTTAACTAGTGTTAATGCACCAATACCATCAACTGTATAAATTTTGCTTGCGCCAGAAGTGAACAATTGTGTTGTCGAGTCTGGATTTTTTGCAGCATATAGAGTAACCAAATCCTCTGCCGCTGAACCAGAAAAAGCTACAGCACTTGGGAAAGGTCCGTAACCAATGGCTTGAGAAACAACATTCTTTGCATTTGTTAACGCACCAGAGATACCAGACTGGTCAGGCATCCATTCACCAAGTTGTATTCTTTGTGTAGGCATATTAGATGTATGAGTTTCTCATTGCTAAAGGAACACCAGAATACTGACCTTTTTCATCTGAACGAGTCAGAGAAGACATCGCTTTATCAAACATAGTTCCCCATGTGTTGATACGAGCATCATTCATCAAATAAGGCTCTGCTTCTAGCAAAGATGAGTACAAAAGCAAATCAGGACAAACAGTTAAAAATGTGTTTGATGTGTTTGAGTCACTTAGAAATGGTGGCGCAGCAGAATAAACCAAACTCAATGTGTAATTAGAATCTGGAATTGGTGCTAACTTGAAAGTGCTTGCCAATACTGTGTAATCTAATGGTTTACCCGCATCCATGCTTCTTGAATTACGAGAAAACAAAGATGGAGATTCATAGTTCAATGGCATAACAGGATTGCCACTAACAACAAAATCTTTAACTTCCAAGAAGTCAGAAGGGATATTAACTGTTGCAGTCCCAGATGTGCAGGTTAGCGTTGTAGATGTAAGCATCTGTCGAATACGCAAATCTCTACGCAAACGAATTTCTGCCAAACGAATAAAGTCTGGGATTTGAGTTGTTAAATCTGAACGAGCCAAATACCCTGCGATAGTTGTCTGTAAATCAGCGTATGTTGAAATGCTCATACTACTCCAGTCCGAGTGCGCCATGCACGATTCATTGGGTCATTTAACCAAGCGGCAAATCTTTTGTCATCAACAACAGCAAACCCACGCATGATGCCTTGTTTGTTTAGGTCATCAATCACAGTCATTGGGATTGACGCTACTTTGTTGCCAAACAAGTTATCAGACCATCTTGCTCGTTCATCAAAGGAGTTATATTCCTTTTTATTCTGTTCAACAATGTCTGAAACATCTTGACGAGTTTGAATAACGATACCGCCATCGCCATCGGCATGAACGGCAGATTTACGAAAATTGACAGGGTTTTGCATAAGCTAATTCTATCAGTTTGGCTAGAAAAGAAAATGCCCCAGAGGTTTAATTCTGAGGCATTGGTTTTAAGTCTATGCGACTATTATGGTGTCAAGTCAGCCAAGATGCCGTGAGCAGCTTCGTTCTTAACTTCCAAGGTGTACTCAGCCAACAGTTGTGTTGACTCGTTGTCACCAGTCACAGCCAACTCGTTGGTCTGGAAAGGACGCAAGTAAGCAATAGCAGCCATGTCGGGGTCAAGCACATAAGCCACATCGTCACAGTTGTTGGTAGAAGTCATAAAGCGGTTAGGCACAACTGAAACTGTACCGAAATCGCTCAAATAGACATCAGCCGCACCGATAATGGTGGTAGGCGCATTGGCAGGAGCCATGAAACGCTGTGCCGCAATACCAGCAAAAGCAGAAACCAATTGCTTGTGTGCAGGGTTAACCATCAACACTTTAGGATTGCCACCAGAAGCGTAAACTTCACGGATAACAGTCTTCAAGATGTCTTCTGTGAAAGTGCGGTTTGTACCATTGGTACGAGCAGTAGTACCATTTGCGCCAGCAACACCACTAACACCGAAATCACCATTAGTTGCCAACCAAGCCTGCAAGCCACCCAATTTACGAGCAGTTGTAGAGTTGCCGTTAGCAGCGATCTGGTTGCTCAACACGGAAACTTCCATGTCACGCTTGATTTCGCTAGAGGCTTTAGCCAATTGATAAGCCTTTTCAGACTTACGACCAGCTTTGTCAACAGCTTGCAAAGTGCCAGAAATCTTGATGGTTTTCTGTGCAATCTGGCAACGATTACCAACACGAGTAGTTGGAGACATAGTTGCGTCAGAAGCGGTGTCGCCTTCAACAGCAAAGTTGCTCAATGTAGCCGCAGCCAAAGAGTCGGTTTGCCACTCGTGCAGAACAGCAGTAGCTTTGGTTTTACCTACAGACGAAAAAAATGGTGTGTCTGTTGGTGAGATGTTATAGATAACATCAGAAAGGTCTTCGCGCATACCGATAGCGGTATAGGTTTGATATGTAGCCATTTTAAAACTCCAAAATTAAAAGAATCGTTCAAATGCTTTAGCAGCGTCTTGGACTTTGCCAGTTTCACGCAACCTCTGCATTACCTGTTTATCTTGTGACGATTTTGTAGGAGGCGCAGAAGTTCCAGATCGCATCATCTTAGGAGCAGCTTGGAGTTTCTTGGTTAACTCAGGCTTGCTCTTTTGAAGTTGCTCATACTTCATTGCTTTATACAAACTCACCACAGCACGACTGTCATATACGGAACTGAGTTCTTGGTCAGTCCAACCAACAGACTTCGCATAGTCACGGATTTGTTTCCGAACCGCATCACCCTGTGGCGTAGC
>ENA-UPTL01000283-UPTL01000283.1-marine-metagenome-genome-assembly--contig:-NODE-283-length-12615-cov-5.703583_pt1 | contig 12615 bp, 12 predicted proteins | sample MGYA00238170_ERZ767106 | MGnify/ENA primary metagenome ERZ767106 (study PRJEB28938, sample SAMN06267160) | marine metagenome | isolation source: Columbia River Estuary | place: USA:Columbia River Estuary...
ACAGCAGAGCCAATAATTTCGTACATGTGAAAAGATTGGAAATGGAACATCTCTTGAATTCTAAACCAAGAAACAACTTCGGCTTTTATTAAAATAATTCCGAAGAGAAAACCGATGAGTAAAAATTTTAAATATCGCATTATACAATATTTTAAAGCTTATTCATGGCGATTTTAGAAGCTCGTAATCTTTCGCCAATGACTAATTCTGAATGTTGAATCGATAAAAATCCAGCTTCATAAGCTGACGGAGCTAGGTAAACCCCCTCGTCAAGCATCGCATGAAAAAAACGTTTAAATTTTTCAATATCAGAATTTGTGACGTCTTGCAGGCTTGCTGGCTTGTTTTTAGCAAAATAAATTCCAAACATCCCACCAATGTGATCTGTCGAAAAATCATGTCCGGCTGTTTTAGCTAATTCTTCCAGGCCTTCTAAGAGGCTTGTAATATTTTCTGATAATTTTTCATAAAATCCTGGCGCACTTACTAAATTGAGTGTGGTTAGCCCTGCAGCGACTGCCAAAGGGTTACCCGATAAAGTTCCTGCTTGATAAACATTACCAATGGGAGCAAGCTTTTGCATAATATCTTTTCGTCCACCAAAAGCTGCCATCGGCATACCACCGCCCATTACTTTGCCAAGGCACGTCAAGTCTGGCTTAATCCCATGCAAGCTTTGAGCTCCACCTAAGGCAACTCGAAACCCTGTCATTACCTCGTCATAAATTAATACTGCCCCATATTGTTCTGTTAATTGGCGCATCGCTAAGATAAATTCAGGGCTTAGCTTAACAAAATTCATATTTCCAGCAATCGGCTCTACGATAAGCGCTGCTAATTGTGGGCCAAACTGTTTAAATGCATTTTCTAGCGCTTCCAAATCATTAAATGGCAACACTAAGGTATGCTTTACTAAGTCCTGAGGAACTCCACCTGAGGATGGGGCATTTGTTGCTAAATCTATTTGTTGCTCAGCAAAGGTGAGTAATCCTGAACCTGCTTTTACTAGTAAGCTATCTGCATGTCCGTGATAACAGCCTTCAAATTTAATAATTAAATCGCGTCCTGTAAAACCCCTTGCTAAACGCAGGGCACTCATCGTTGCTTCAGTTCCACTAGAAACTAATCGAACCTGCTCAATACTAGGAACTAACTCAACAATTTTTTCAGCCATTAAAATCTCAGCCTCTGTTGGCGCGCCAAAACTAAAGCTATTTTCAGCGGCCATTTGCACAGCTTTAACAACTTCAGGATGGGCGTGACCAAGAATCATGGGGCCCCAAGACCCAATACAATCGATATATCGTTTACCCTCCACATCCCAAAAATAAGGCCCCTTGGCATGGCTAATAAATCTAGGTACGCCACCCACGGATCGAAATGCTCTTACCGGAGAATTAACTCCACCTGGTGTGGTTATTTGGGCACGGTCAAATAAGGATTGATTAGTATTCATAGCAAATAATCGTAATTAATATCATTAAAAAGTTACTAATAGGGGAAGCAATATATCAACAAAATGATAATAATCCTCAAATTGCCATCATTTCAAAATCTTCCTTGCGTGCTCCACACTCTGGACAAGTCCAGTTTATCGGGACATCTTTCCAAAGTGTTCCTGGAGCAATGCCATCATCCGGCAGGCCAGCCGCCTCATCATAAACCCACCCACAAATTAAGCACATATATGTTTTTAATTCCATCGTGACTCTACTCTCTTTTCTCTTTCAAAATTAATGAAAACTGATTTATCGACGAATTGCATTTATTGAATAACTAACTTACTTATAAAGACCCTAGCTAATAAAATAGTTCTCTTTCTGGGCTCGAACTCTATTGTATTCGTCTTTGCTCACCACACAACTTTCTGCATTTACTTGAAATATTTCCTACAATGCTAATCGACTAGTCCATCTTTATTAACGTTTAAGGAGGACTCACGGACCTTTCTGATCTGGAAGCGAAATAAACGGCACTCAATCGCTCCATTAAATAAAGGTGTTCTCTTAGTTTCTTTCATTCTTAGTTGCCCAGCAAGGCCCATATCTGCAGTCAAAATATCCATTTGCCAGCCATCAAATCGGTCTTTGAGATGTCGTCCAAATTGCACTAAAAAGTCTACAAATTCGGGATCAGATATATTCTTCGGAAGTGGATCTCTAGCACCCCGTTGCTTTCTTTCAGGGTCATCGACTCCCTTACCGCCCCCCTTTATTTCAAGTCGTTCACCATAAGGTGGATTAAAAATAATAATCCCCGTTTTACCAGCCTCTAAATTTGGCGCCTTCACTTGGAGCGCATCAATCTGGACTATAGAAGGAGTTCCTGGCAAATATGCTTTTTGCCAATTTCTTTTACAAATGGCTACCATCTGCTCATTAATATCAGACCCTGAAATGAATAATGGTGTTGCCTCATATTGCTGCATCAATTGAGAAGCATCCTCTTTCATTAGCTGCCATAGCTCTAACTGGGTATTTTCCTGAAATGGCCTTAATCTAGAAAAACCAAACCCCTGAATAGTGTTTACCAAATCAACGCGGGATGGTTTGTACAAAGCTACGCTATCTTTTCTTAGGTCCTTTTGATTTTTTTTACGATCGTCTAAAGAGTTTTCAGCGCGTTCAATCTGGTCTACTCGTTTTTTGACGAGCGGTGGATTGCTCACGCTCACTAAAGGCTTACCAGTCTCAACTAGAATCGGGGCTTGCCAGACAGAGTTACTTGAATTGTTTTGTAAAGAGTCTTTACTTGTTACTTGATCTGGTTCTGTAAGCTCTTTATAGGATTTTTCTGTTTTCTCAACTTCATTCAAGTTATCTAATTGTGTTTGAGCCATCGAAGGAAGTAATTGATTTACCTGATTTAAATCAATCGAGCTGCCTAAGATGCCTGCCCGAATTACTCCAGGAGCAATACGTTTTGCAATTTGTGCTGCCTCGATCAAAATCGTACCGCTACCACACATCGGATCAAATAGAGGTTGCTCAGGTTGCCAGCCAGTTAAGGCTAAAATTCCTGCAGCTAAATTTTCTTTGAGTGGCGCGGCTCCCTTTTCGTCTCTCCAGCCTCTTTTGAATAACGGTTCACCAGAGGTATCGATATATAAAGTAATATGTGTAGCGTCTAAAAAAGCCATGACTCGAACATCTGGTGTGGCAGTCTCTATAGTTGGGCGGCTCCCAGTAATCTCCCGAAATCGATCACAAATCGCATCTTTGATGCGTAATGTAACAAAATTTAAACTCGTTAAATTTGAGCGCTGCGCTGTAACATCAACACGAAGAGTCTGATCTGGATTAAACCAGTCTTCCCAAGCAATTTTTCTAGCTACCTGATAAATGTCTTCTTCTTGTTTATAGGTACTGTAAAAAACCTGTAACAAAATTCGGCTTGCTACCCTGGATTGCAAGTTCAAGATCATTGCTAGTGCCAAGGAGCCTGAACATTCAATTCCACCTGTTGGTTTTAATGGTAACTCGCCAACAATTGCACTGCGCATTGTTTCTTTTAATGGCGCGTGTTGAGAGTTCAGAGCTTCCGAAATAATGCGGTTTAACTCGTCATGCAGAGGGCCCTCAAGACCCCTTGGGCATACAACAAAGAATTTCAAAAGGGTTTGATTACTACTAAAACCACAATAATTGTCAGTAAAAGAACGGGGACCTCATTAAACCAACGATACCAAACATGTGATTTTTTATTATTTCCTACTCTAAATTTCTTGATCATTGCACCGCACATATGGTGATATCCAATCAGAAAAATAATGAGTAGTAACTTCGCATGCATCCATGCCGAACCTGGGCCTTTACCAACTCCGTAATACAACCATAGAATCAATCCAAAAACGAGTGCAGGTATCATTAAAATAGTCATAAAACGATACAGTTTTTGGGCCATCAAGATCAACCGATCTTGAACCGCAGGATTGTTGTCTTGGGCTAAATTGACAAATATTCTAGGTAAATAAAAAAGCCCAGCGAACCACGATGTCACAAAAATAATGTGTAGGGTCTTAACCCATTGATACCCAGAAATTTCCATAAGATGTCCTTAACTTTAAACCCGAATCGAGCCATCACCTTTAACTAAATACTTGAGTGAAGTAAGCCCTTCCAAACCCACAGGGCCTCTAGCATGAAGCTTATCATTCGATATGCCTATTTCTGCGCCAAGACCATATTCAAAACCGTCAGCGAACCGAGTACTGGCATTATGCATCACGCTAGCGCTATCGACCTCACGCATAAACTGCTGGGCATGTGAGGTGTTTTCCGTCATGATCGCGTCAGTGTGTTGACTACCATAGGTATTAATATGCGTTATTGCATCATCTAAAGAATCGACCACCTTAATCGATAGAATTGGGGCTAAGTACTCTGTGCGCCAATCTTCTTCTACGGCATCAACAAGTTTACTCATTCCCTCAAATCCAGCAGCTGCTAATATGCCCTTCGTCTTTCGACAAACCCGCAATTCGACTCCCTTATCTTGATAAATTTTGCATAAGGGAGGTAAAAATTTTGCAGCGATCTTTACATGTACAAGCAAACTCTCCATTGCATTACATGGAGAGTATCGCTGTGTTTTAGCATTGTCACAAACAGTTATTGACTTAGTAATATCCGCTTCATCATCTACATAGGTGTGACAAATACCATCTAGGTGCTTAATCATCGGGACACGTCCGTCCTTCATCAGGCGGGCGATAAGGCTCTTGCCTCCCCTAGGAACAATCACATCAATATACTCGGGCATAGTAATCATTAGCCCTACCGCAGCTCGGTCAACAGTAGGCACAACTTGAACACCGTCTGCAGGTAAGCCAGCCTTTTCTAAAGCAAGTTGAATAATTTTAGCTAGGGCAGTATTAGACGCAATTGCCTCTGAGCCACCTCTTAATATGGTTGCATTGCCAGATTTAATACATAAGGCAGCAGCATCAATCGTTACATTGGGCCTTGATTCGTAGATAATGCCAATAACTCCTAAGGGCACTCTCATTTGGCTAACCTCAATACCAGTCGGTCGCTTTCTGAGATTCGTAATTTCACCAATAGGATCTTGCAAAATTACAATCTGCTCCAAGCCAACCGCCATTGACTCAATGACTTGATCAGTAAGTGTCAAACGGTCTATAAATGCCGCATCATTTCCAGAAACTACAGCTTGGGCTAAATCTTTAGCATTCGCAACTTTCAGTTCACTAGCATGACTTCGCACTAACATCGCCATCTGTAAAAGAGCAGTATTTTTTTGTTGTGTACTTGCCTTAGCCATAGCCCTAGAAGCTAATCTAGCTTTTTTACCAATCTCCGTTAAAAGATGACGCAGATCCACCTCACTTAATGGGGCATGCAAATGGTTAGGTTCGGACATGTGTATACAAAAATTGATTTGGTCAGAGGATTCTTAGTTATATACTGATTTTCCACTATTTACCGAAAAATTGCACTTAAAAACACCTTCTTCTTTACACTTCTGTCACTAATCGAATGACTTTTTTCTCGTCTAATAACCCCAATTTTTTATTTTAAAAACCATGCTCGGTTGAAATAAGGGGTTACTTCACCAAATGGGCTTTTAAAAAAATATTTGACTCCGTTTACGTTTTCAAGCTTCGCTGACTATCCATATACTGAACTCACTTAAAACTAAATAAGCCACCAATACGACGTAAACCGTCCCAAGGGTCTGTTGGCATCTGTTCAACAGCAATCCCTTTAGATTGCTTATCGATGTCAGCAATCATATGCAAGGCTCGCTCAATCAGGGGCAACCCCATCCGGTGGAGTGCGTGCGGAATCAACTGCTCTCTTTTTCCCCAAATTCTACGAGTCCGCATCAATGACTGGATATCTTCTCCATGCGAAGTGGCAATTTTTAAGTTTCTCAAGAGTCTAATTTCTTCAGATAAACTCCAAACAATCAGCACTAAAGCCTCTCCCTCACCCCGAAGGCCATCTAACATTCTGTTGATTCTTGGCATATCTCCCGCTAAATAAGCCTCGGTTAACAAAAAAGCGTCGTAGCGTGCAACATGTAAGATGGATTCTCTGATTTGACTGTGAGTAATTACACCTTTGGGATAAAGTAACCCTAACTTCTGTATCTCTTGATGAGCAGCAATCAAATTACCTTCAATTTGATCCACCATGAACTGGGCTGCTTTAGCACCTGCTTGTCCAGCCTCTAATTCTTGACCCTGTAACTGAAGACGACTCTTAATCCACTCGGGTAAAACATGTCGGTCTAAATTATCAATCCGAATGGCCATACCCACATCATCTAAGGCGCTAAACCATGCTGATTTTTGAGTCTGACTATCTACTCTAGGCAATAAAATACATGTAATATTATCCAGCTCAGGCCCATGATGCTCCTCTACTTGCTTTGCAAATAATTTGAGCGCGTCCGACCCGTCGCGCCCCGGCTTACCAGAAGGTATAGATAGCTCAATGAGGCGTTTTTCACCGAACAGGGACATATTTTGGTTACCACTAAATAAGACCCCCCAATCAAATTGGGAGTCATGCATAAGAACCTGACGCTCACTATAGCCCTTTTCTTTTGCAACTAATCGCAGATGGTCTTGAGCCTCCATCATTAACAATGGCTCATCGGTGCATAAAATATATAAGGGTCTGAGCGTATCTTGCGCTTTTTGGACACGCTGCAAGTGCTGCGTAAATACCTCAATTTTGATCATGTACTTACTGTACAGGTGTTACAACTGGTTTTTTACTTTGCAAAGTTGCTAAGCGTCTAACTATTTGACTCACTATGTCTTGGCGCATATCGGAAACTAATAAGACTTCTAAGGCCTCTGCAGCAGTTGGTGCTGAAACAGAAAAATCCATATCACGTGTCAGAAAAAGATCGGCGCTTGGAATTAACTCATCACCTTCTTTATTATTCACATAAAAAGTAATTTGTGTAATCAACCGGTAAGCGGTGACTTGTCCTAAGTTGTTATACGATAAAATTTGCTTACCATTTGTCTCATTAAGCATAATTAACAAATCAGCATCTTTGGGAGTAAAAACCATTCTTGCATTAGTGCCAGCAGCTAAATATCGATTTAGATTAATTCGTAACTCTTGGGTAATCGCTCCACCAATAAATATCGTGTTGTATGGCAAAACAATTGCTTGGCGCATCTTCAGGCCACAAGAACTCAAACCGATGGTCACAAGTAATATAGCCAATAGGTAATGCCATCGAAAGAATTGCTGATTGTGCATCTAGTTAAATTACCACATTTACGAGACGACCTGGAACAACTATCCATTTTTTTATTGGTACGCCACTTAAAATACGCTGGCCAACTTCACTAGCTAAAGCCAGTTCTTCAATTTGATCTTTATTAGCGCTCGCTGGCACCATAAAGTCTCCTCGTAATTTCCCATTGACTTGAAGCATCAGCTTTAACTCATCTTGTACTAAGGCAGTTTCATCTACTTTTGGCCATGGCGCATCAGTAATTGATCCAAAGATATTCTCGTACCCTAATTTTTGCCATAAACTATATGTAATGTGCGGCACCATAGGATATAACACCCGTAGCAATATACCAAAGCCTTCCGAGAGCAAACAAATATCAATGTCGCGACCCTGCTCTATTACGTTCAGTAATTTCATAGAAGCTGATACAACAGTGTTGTATTGCATACGTGCGTAATCAAAGTTCGCCTGCTTCAAAATGAGATGAACTTCTCTACGAAGAGTGGTTTCAGAATCACTTAGATTCTTGATATTTAACTGCTCTGACCTACTAGCAAAGGAGGCTAAAGGTAAGCTTACATTCTTGCTCGACTCTTCATGAATTGACTCCAAAGTTTGCGCAAAGTTCCATAAGCGCCTTAAAAACCTGGCAGCACCCTCCACACCAGAGTCTGACCATTCTAGTTGCTGCTCTGGAGGAGCTGCAAACATCGTAAATAATCGTGAAGTATCAGCCCCATATAAATCAATTAAGGTTTGCGGATCAATACCATTATTTTTACTCTTTGCCATCTTTTCAATACCGCCAATCATGACTGTTGATTGATCAGTCTTTAAAAATGCTCCGATAGGTCGGCCTTTATCATCCATTTTGAGGTCAACTTCAGTAGGGTTAATCCACTCCTTACGTCCATTGTCCAACTCTTGGTAGTACGTTTCATTGAGCACCATGCCTTGCGTGAGCAAATTTTGAAATGGCTCAGAAAAACTCACTAGACCAATATCGCGCATGACTTTAGTCCAAAACCTGGCATAAAGCAGGTGCAATATGGCGTGCTCAATCCCACCAATATATTGGTCCATGGGCATCCAATAGTCATTTCGCTCATCGACCATCTTCTCTGAATCTGCACCTGTATAACGCATGAAATACCAAGACGAATCCACAAAGGTATCCATGGTGTCCGTCTCTCTCCTTGCAGATTTGCCGCAACTTGGACAAATACACTGAACAAAATCAGCTCTTTTATTCAGTGGATTTCCAGTACCGTCTGGCACACAGTCTTCAGGCAATATGACCGGCAGATCAGCCTCGGGAACTGGGACTTCACCACAGCCAGGCTTACTCTCATCTCCACAATGAATGATAGGAATCGGCGTACCCCAATAACGCTGCCTGGAAATCCCCCAATCACGCAGCCGATAAGTCGTCTTTTTCTCACCAATACCTTTTGAATCCAAATCAGCAGCAATTGCATCAATTGCTGCTAAGACACCTAATCCGTCGTACTTGCCACTGTTAACTAGCTGTGTATGGTCTTTTTCTGCGTACCAATCCTGCCAGCAGTTCTGATCAAAGGCCTTTGTCTCTTTACCTAGTGGCGCAATAACATCTTTAATTGGTAATTGATATTTTTGAGCAAAAGTAAAATCTCTTTCATCATGCGCGGGCACACCCATCACTGCGCCATCCCCATAAGTCATCAGAACATAATTGCCGACCCAAACAGGTATCGGCTCTTTAGTCAAAGGATGTAATACAGATAACCCTAGAGGCATCCCTTCTTTTTCCTGAGTAGCTAAATCAGCCTCGATCACACTACCCCTTTTACATTTTTCAATAAATGCCAATAAATGCGGATTATTTTGAGCAGCAAGGGTTGCCAAAGGGTGCTCAGGAGCAACTGCTACAAAAGTAACTCCCATGATCGTATCCACTCGCGTGGTGTAAACAAATAATTGACCATCCTGAATTAATTTTCCGCGTTCATCTGCAATGTTGTGTTCAAAGAAAAACCGTACGCCAAAACTTTTACCAATCCAATTTTGCTGCATTAACTTCACACGCTCGGGCCAGCCTAATGGCTCTAAATCACTTAATAGCTCTTCGGCATAGCCGGTAATATTGAGGTAATAGCCAGGGATTTCCCGTTTTTCTACTAAAGCACCTGAACGCCACCCTCTACCATCGATTACCTGCTCGTTTGCAAGTACCGTCTGATCGATCGGATCCCAGTTAACAACCTGAGTCTTACGATAGGCAATGCCTTTTTCGCGCATCTTCAAAAATAGCCATTGATTCCACTTGTAATAATCCGGTGAGCAAGTCGCAATCTCCCTTGACCAGTCAATCGCAAGACCCATAGCTTGCATTTGCTTTTTCATATAAGCAATATTGTCATAGGTCCATTTGGCGGGAGGAACTTGATTATTCATCGCAGCATTTTCAGCTGGCATACCAAAGGCATCCCAGCCCATCGGCATTAAAACGTTATAGCCTTGCATTCGTAATTGCCGAGCCATTACATCATTAATCGTATAGTTTCGAACATGGCCCATGTGCAACTTACCAGATGGGTAAGGTAACATCGAGCACGCATAAAATTTGGGCTTTAGCTCACCAGCCTGATTTTTTGCATATTCCACAACGCGGTAAATATCAGCTGCGTCCCATTCTTTTTGTGCCTGTGATTCTACTTGGCGGTGATCATACATTGGTGTCATACATCCATCATTTCAGTGACGATCGAATGTTCTAATTCAATCAAATAACAAATTAAATATCCTTCAGTCCAAGCACGTCGTGCATGTCAAAAAAGCCGGTTTTATGTTGGCTTAAAAAGCGCGCCGCTCGAATTGCTCCTTGAGCATAAGACATACGACTAGCTGATTTATGAGTAATCTCGATCCGCTCTCCATCGCCAGCAAACAGGACTGTGTGATCGCCAACAATATCTCCACCACGGATGGTGGCAAAACCAATCGTACCCTCTTTACGCTCGCCAGTATGCCCCTCTCGAGACAGCACAGCGCACTCTACAAAGTTCTTACCTTGCGCTTTGGCAATCACCTCACCCATTTTTAAGGCAGTCCCTGAAGGAGCGTCTACCTTATGCTTATGGTGAGCTTCGACAATCTCTACGTCATAACCTTCTTTTAAGATCTTAGCCGCTAACTCTAATAACTTCAGAGTGGCATTGACGCCGACGCTCATATTGGGCGCGAAAACAATTGCAACCTGAGCACTGCTGTCTTTTAAAGTCTGCTGTTGTAAATCATTTAAACCTGTTGTACCAATAATCATTTTGATGCCATGCTCTACAGCGTACTTGGTATGAGCCAGAGTTCCTTCAGGCCGAGTAAAGTCAATTAAATAATCAGCATCTTTTAGGGCTATTGAAAAATCATCGGTTATTTTGATCCCCATATTTTTACCAATTGAGGCTCCCGCATCCACCCCAATAAAGGGACTTCCTGATATATCTAATGCGCCGACTAATTGAGCATCTGAGCTGGCATAAACCGTTTCAATTAGCATCTTCCCCATCCGCCCAGAAGCTCCAGCAATGGCAATTTTTAAAGTATTACTCATATCTTTTTCTCAATGAAATCTCTAACGAAAAGCCCTTATTCACTATCCTGGCGATTTCCACCTGCTGGAATTCCAACACCACCTGTCGGGTTCGGAAATGCTGGAACCACTTTGGCAACAGGTCCATCTGGAGTTTTCACAGGCTTATCCTGACGCTTTCTTCTTTTTCTAGCCTCATCAATTTCCATAATTAATTCACGCTCACTCGGCAATGCATCTGCCTGAATATTCGCTAAAATGAGTCCATTAAAAAACAAAGTAACCCTTCTTTGCTCCTCTTCTTGAGTTTCACCGCGCCGATAAGAAAAAATATAGTCCCATCGATTGGCATGAAAAACATCACTTAATAAGGGTGTGCCCATAATTTGCTTGACCTGGTCACGGTGCATCCCAGGCCGGATTGACTCTAACTGCTCTTTTGAGATGAAATTACCCTGCACGATATCTGGACGGTACGGATCAAACACCCTAGAAATAATATCCCGTTTAGCCGGGTCAGGTGCTGGCTTATTGGCATTACTAGTACAAGCACTTAAACTCAATAGCACAAAACACCAAAGGACGTAAGTCATGTTGGCGCGATGTTGACTAATCAATTCTGGAAATTTGCTCATGTTCAATCGTGTGTTGATATCTCTCAATTTTAACGCTTTACTGGGTCTAATCTCATTATTTATCCATCTCAGGTAATAAAAATACCTGAATTTCCTTTAAACTTTGACTTATGAGCAATTCTTCTAGCAATGACCTAAGAAACATCGGGCTAAAAGTTACTGGGCCGAGGATCAAAATCCTTGAGCTTTTTTACCAGCACCCTGGAGCCCACTTTAGTGCCGATGATGTCTATATGACCCTTTCAAAAGAGGGCATGGATATTGGCCTGGCAACTGTTTACCGTGTTCTTACCCAATTTGAACAAGCCGGAATATTGCTTCGAAATCATTTCGAATCAGGCACTACCGAGGGCAAGGCTATTTTTGAGCTCAATGAAGGTGCACACCATGATCATTTAGTATGCCTAGATTGTGGGCATGTTGAAGAATTTGTTGATGCTGCAATTGAAACAAGGCAACACGAAATTGCTACTAAATTAGGCTTTAAATTACAAGATCACGCACTAGCACTCTATGCTACCTGTTCAAAGAAGAACTGCAAGAATAAACCCTAATTTTTTAAAATCTTGCGTGTTCAATTTCCACCCCAAAGTCCTTTTAAAAATTAATTTCTTAAAAACGATATTTTTCAGCTTTTTAGTTAATATTTGAACGATCTAATGCCTTGCATTGACAGATTTCTTAATACACCCATGTATTTAAATATATATTATAATATCTATTTCTAATAGTAAGCCCCTAGGAGAAGCGATGGAATTCCTTTTAACTACCCTGACCGCCTCACTGACAGAACTGCGTGAACCGAACAAAGTTATCGCTAAAGCAGGTAATCAAGTCGTTGCTATTATGAATCGCAATGAAGCGATCGGCTATTTTGTACCTAAAAGTGCAGTAGCAGAAATCGAACTCGTATCCGCTTCCAATCAAGACCTCGATTCGTTTTTACAGAAAAAATTACCCAAGATTGGGCATGTGTTGGATTATTTAAAAGATAAATGATGCAATTTACAGTTCTTGAAGTCTCACAAGTCATTGCACTTCATGACTATCTCATCGGCAAACATGAGATTCAAGGTATGGCTAAAAACAATTCTTTAGAAGCTGTTTTAGAGCGTGTTCATAATCGTGTGCAGTATGGCTTTATTGCTGATATCTTTGACTTGGCAGCTTGCTATGCAACCT
>ENA-UPTL01000287-UPTL01000287.1-marine-metagenome-genome-assembly--contig:-NODE-287-length-12575-cov-3.908946_pt1 | contig 12575 bp, 10 predicted proteins | sample MGYA00238170_ERZ767106 | MGnify/ENA primary metagenome ERZ767106 (study PRJEB28938, sample SAMN06267160) | marine metagenome | isolation source: Columbia River Estuary | place: USA:Columbia River Estuary...
GAATTCGACGGTGGGAAACGGACTGCCGCTGGCGAAAATCGCGCGGCCGCCTGACGACTTATAAGCAGCCTCCGCAGTGCATTCCGCTTGGGAGGTCGGATTGGAGAGTGCGAAAATCACCGGGCGCTCGTTGAACTCCGCCATGCGGGCGATGATTTCCGGAGTGAACTTCGCGGGCGTGCCGGAGACGCCGATCAAAGCGGTGGGGCGGAGGATTTCCACCGCCTCCGCCAGCGTGGCCAGCGGCGGATGTTCGTGCGCGTAAGGAATTTTGTGATGCGCGAGTTCTGTCAGACGTCCCCGCACCACCAGGCCTTGCGAATCGACAAACCAACAGCGCGCCCGCGCCTCGGATTCTGATAGGCCGGCGTCGCCCGCTGCCGCGCAGAACAAGTCGGCGATGCCGGTGCCCGCCTCGCCCGCGCCGAGGAAGAGGAGTTTTTGCTCAGCAAGCGATTGCCCGGTTTCGCGCAAGGAGGCGATCAGGCCGGCGAGGGCGACGGCCGCGGTGCCTTGGATGTCGTCGTTGAAACTGCAAATCCGCTTCTGATAGTCGCGCAGCAGGCGGAAGGCGGTGGTGTTGCCGAAGTCCTCCCACTGGAGGAGCACCTTGGGGAAAACGCGCTTCACGGCGGTGACGAATTCTTCGATGAAAGCGTGATATTCCTCGCCCCGCACCCGCGGCTGGTTCAGCCCCAGATAGGTCGGGCTGTCGTGGAGGCTTCCGTTATTCGTGCCGACGTCGAGCGTGATGGGCAGGCAGTAGGCCGGATGCAGCCCGGCGCAGGAGGTATAGAGCGCGAGTTTTCCAACAGGAATTCCCATGCCGAGCACCCCGAGGTCGCCGAGGCCAAGGATACGCTCGCCATCCGTGACCACGATCATCCGCACGTCGGTCTGCGGCCAGTGGCGCAGGATTTCCGCGATGCGGCCGCGCTCGCGAATACTGATGAACATCCCACGAGGACGGCGGAAAATCGCGCCGTAGTCGAGACAGGCCTGGCCGACGGTGGGCGTGTAGATGATGGGGATCATCTCCTCGGGGTGGGTTTCGAGGAGCTTGTAGAAGAGGGTTTCGTTGCGGTTCTGCAGCAATGTTAGGAAAACGTATTTGTCGAGCGGCTCCGCTTGGTGCTGGAAATTGGCGTAGGCGCGGGCCAGTTGTTCTTCCAAGGTGAACACTCGCGGTGGCAGCAGTCCGCGCAAGCCGAGTGCGTCCCGTTCCTCTTCCGGGAAAGCCGTGCCTTTGTTCAACAGGGAATTGGCAAGCAGGGCGGAACCGCGGGGAAACGCGGCGCCACCGATGGCCTGCAAGCTTGGCGCGTGCGTGGCGGGTGTTTTCACTGCCCGACATTGGAAAGCCATCGAAACAGACGCAACGCGTCTGCTTTGATATGACGCGCAAATCATGACACTTCGGGCTGGCCCGACCTGCCGTTTATCCCATGATCGCGCGCACCGCCTTGGCGGGCTCCACGCCGGTGAGCTTGTAGTCGAGGCCCTGGAACTTGGTGGTGAACCGCGCGTGGTCGATGCCGAATTGATGGAGCAGCGTCGCGTGCAAGTCGCGGACATGGACGATGTCGCGCACCGACGCGTAGCCGAGTTCGTCGGTGGCTCCATGCACGATGCCGGGCTTGATGCCGGCGCCCGCCATCCAGAGGCTGAAGGCCTTGATATGGTGATCCCGGCCGGAGCCCTGACCCATCGGCGTGCGGCCGAACTCGCCGCCCCAGATGACCAGCGTGTCTTCCAGCATTCCGCGTTGTTTCAAATCCTTGACCAGCGCGGCGGAAGCCTGGTCGGTCAGTTTCGCGGCGGCGGGCATCTTGCTTTCAATATCGCCGTGGTGGTCCCAGCCGCGGTGATAGAGCTGCACGAAGCGCACGCCGCGCTCGAGCATGCGGCGCGCTAGCAGGCAATTGCTGGCGAACGAGCCGTCGCCCGGTTGCTTCACGCCGTAGAGGTCGAGGATGTGCTGCGGCTCGCCGCGCATGTCGGAGAGTTCGGGCACCGACGACTGCATGCGGAACGCCATTTCATACTGCGAGATGCGGGTGTCGATTTCCGGATCGGCGCGCTCGTCGCGCAGCATGCCGTTGAGCCGCTGGACTTCATCGATGACCTGGCGCTGGGTGCTCTGGCAGACTCCATCCGGACTGCCGACGTAATGGCCGGCGCTGCCTTTGCTCTGGAACTGGACGCCTTGGAACTTGCTAGGAAGGAAACCGGCGCTCCACTGGCGGGCGGAAATCGGTTGGTCGACATCCGCCCCGCGAGAGACCATGACGACGTAGCCAGGGAGGTCCTGGGTGTCCGAACCGAGGCCGTAGAGCAGCCACGAGCCCATGCTGGGGCGGCCCTTGAGGATCGAACCGGAGTTCATGAAGGCATGCGCCGGATCGTGGTTGATCTGCTCGGTGACCATCGAGCGGATCACGCAAATTTCATCGGCGATGGAGCCGATGTGCGGGAAGATTTCGGAAATCTCGGTGCCGCATTGGCCCCAGGGCTTGAACTTCGTGAACGATCCCCGCGCGATCAACTTGCTGCCTTGGAGTTGGGCGAGTTGTTGCCCGGCGGTGAAGGATTCCGGAAACGGCTGGCCGTGAAGCGCGTTGAGTTGCGGCTTGGGATCGAACGAATCCAGATGCGACGGCCCGCCGGCCATGCAGAGGTGGACGATGCGCTTTGCCTTGGCGGGGAAATGCAAGCCGCCCTGGCTTTGGATAAACGGCAGCGACACGCTTTTGCCGGACGCACCTAGCAGTTGGGAAAGCGCCATGCCGCCGATCCCGGCGAAGCTTTTTTGGAGGAAGGTCCGGCGGCTGAAATCCTGCTGATAGCGCTCGAATTGATCGATGAGAGGATGCTTCATGGCTCAGTAGCGGGTGATGGTTTCGTGAAGGTTGAGCACCACCCGGCAAAGTTGCGCCCAAGCGGCGAGTTCCGCCGGATCCTGGCCGGTGCCCGGATCGGACAGGCCGGTTTTGAGGAAGGCGACGGCGTCTTCCGGCTTGGATTGGTAGAACTCGCGTTGGGCCGCCAAGAACTTGGTCAGGGATTCGATCTCACCGGGTTTCGCGTCACGGGAAAGCGCGAGGCGGATGGAATGCTGGATTTTTTCGGCATCGCCCGCGCCGGGCTTTTCGCGAGCCAGCCGCAAGGCGAAGCCCCGCGCGGACTCGACGAAGGACGGGTCATTCAACAGCGTGAGCGCCTGCTGCGGGCTGTTGGATTGGAAGCGGTCCGCGGAGCACTCCTCACGGCTCGGGGCGTCGAAGCCTGCCAGCATCGGGTGCATGAAGCTGCGCTGCCAGTGCATGTAGAGGCCGCGGCGGTATTGGCCGGCACCGGTGGTGGTCTGATAGTCCCGCTGGGGGAAGGTGAGGTTCGCATAGTAGCCTTCCGGCTGATAGGGCATCACGCTGGGTCCGCCGGTGGTGTCGGCGGCGAGCAGGCCGGAGATGGCGAGCGCGTTGTCCCGGACGAACTCCGCGTCCAGCCGGCGGGCGGATTGCCCGGCGAGCAAACGGTTCGCCGGATCGATTTCCGCAAGCTCGGGGCGGGAGGCGGATTGCTGTCGGTAGCTGCGGCTGGTGACGATGAGACGCACGAGGTGTTTGATGTCCCAGCCGGATTCGCGGAACTCGACCGCGAGCCAATCCAACAGCTGGGGGTGGGACGGCCACTCGCCCTGGTTGCCGAGGTCGTCGAGCACGCCGGACAAGCCCTTGCCGAAGAATTGTTTCCACAGCCGGTTGCTGAACTGTCGCGCGGTGAGCGGATTTTCCGGATCTATCAGCCACTTCGCGAGGTCGAGACGATTCAGGCGGGTGCCGTCCGTCCTCACTGATTTATGGGGCAGGAATTCGGGAACCGCGGGCTGCACTTCCTCGGCGGGATTCATCCAGGCGCCGCGCGGAAGGATGTGGGTGGAAGGAATTTTTTCGGCCGGCACCGCTTGGGCAACCACCGAGTGGGCGTAGCCGGCACGGCAGGCGATGATCGCATCGCGGAGCGTCCGGTAGGCTTCCGGCAGGGCGGCGTCCGGCGTGCGACTCTGGATCCAGGCCGCGGCGAGTTCGCGATCTCCCGCCGCGCTGGATTCCGGCGCTTTGAAAGCCGCGACCAGCTCGGTCCGGCAGGCGTGAGTCGCGCCCGGAATGGCGTCGCCAAACGAAGTGATGCTGAAACGGATTTTCCCGATGTCGGCGCTGGCCAAGGTCACTTGCAGGACCCGGCCCTCGGCGGGCGGCAATGATTCCGCGAGATGATAGAGCGCATGATGCGGCAGCGAGGCGGCGTCCTGCGGCTCTTCCCACTTGGCGGGAGCGGAACGCCATTCGGCTTCGAGAAGAGGGCTGTTCTCGCCGTTGTTATATTTGAGGGGCGTCCAACGGTCCGCCTGGCTGCGGGCGATTTTGAGAGGCGCCGAGGCGAGAGTGAAGGTGGGGGTCACGGCGAACTTGCCGTCTGGCTGGCGGCCGACCTTATCCGCGTTTTTTGGATCGGGCAGCGCCTCGAAGCGGATCGCGCGGATGCTGATGTTAGGCAGCGGAAAATTCAGAGTGAGGAATTCTTCCTTCTGCGGCGGGCCGGTGAAGACGATGGAGGCGTCCGTGGAAACTTCGTGAACGGTGCCTTTGGCCGCCTTGATTTCCGCCGGCGCGAGCTTGGCCCAACCGGTGGGATGGGCGGCGAGGAAAGCCGTAGTTTGTTCGCGCCACAACTCGAAGGCCGCCTCATCTTTCGCGGTTTTCAAAGGCGCGAGCACTTCCACTGCGGATTCCCGCAGCCCGGCAAGGCGGGTCTCCAACGCGGCGTTCTTGCTGTAGATTTCTGGCGGAAACGGCCAGTCGTTGTTCATTTTTGGCAGCTCCGGATTCGGCGTGAAAGCGTAGTCGGCATACACGCCCCATTGCCGGACATCGGCGAAAAACGCGCCCAGGGAATAGAAATCCTTGGCGGTGACGGGATCGAACTTGTGGTCGTGGCACTGCGCGCAGCCGGTGGTTAGGCCGAGCCATACCGCGCCCACGGCCCGGACGCGGTCGCCCATCGATTTCGCCAGATACTCCTTGGCTTGCGCGCCGCCTTCGCGAGTCATCAGGTTGAGCCGGAGAAATCCGGTGGCGATGCGTTGTTCGTCGGTGGCGTTAGGGAGCAGGTCGCCGGCGAGTTGCTCGGTGGTGAACTGGTCGAAGCGCTTGTTGTCGTTGAAGGATTTGATGACGTAGTCGCGATAGGGGAAAACGCGGGCGTTTTGATCGCCATGGTAGCCGACGGTGTCGGCGAAGCGCACGATGTCGAGCCACGGCACCGCCATGCGCTCACCATAGCGGGGCGATGCGAGGAGTCGCTCGACTTGCTTGGCGTAAGCGTCCGGACTCGGGTCGGCGAGAAATGCGTCGAGCTCGGCCGGAGTGGGCGGGAGGCCTATCAAGTCGAGCGACAACCGGCGCAGCAAGGTGGCCTTGTCGGCCAGAGGCGAGGGGTCGATTTTTTCGCTCTCGAGAGTGGATAGAACAAACGCGTCGATCGGATTGGCGACTTCGTCCGCGTGCTTCTTCAGCTCAGGAACCGGAGCTTTGACAAGCGGCGTGAAGGCCCAGTGCTCCTCGTATTTGGCACCTTGTTCGATCCACGCACGGATGAGGGATTTTTGCGGGTCGGTCAGATCCTTGTGAAATTCCGGCGGCGGCATGACTTCCTCGGGGTCGCGCGAAACGATGTGTTTGAGGATCGCGCTCTCGTCGGGTTTGCCGGGAACGATCGCCCGTTCGTCCGAGTCCTTGAGTTTGGCATAGGCGCCCTCCGGCGTGTCGAGGCGCAGGCCGGCCTCGCGTTTTTTCGAATCGAATCCGTGACAGGCGAAGCAGGTGTCGGAGAAAATCGGCCGGATGTGGGCGTTGAAAGTGACCTGCTCCGGGAGCTTTCCGACTGGATCATTCGCGGCGACGACGGGTTTGTTTCGATCGCACCCCGAGTTGAGGAAGGCGAGGAAAAGTGCAAGGTGAGGAAACCATTTCATGATTCGAAGGCCGCTATACGTGAGGATTGTCGGGTTTTGCTCAGTCCGATTCCGGACCGATCCGTCACCCTTTCCACAGCATCCGCACGCCGAAGATGACTAACACGCAGCCGAAGATGCGGGTGAGCGTGTGGTTGCTGAGCGAGCGCATCAGGTCGCTGCCGAACCACGCGGCGACGGCGGAGGCGAGGCCCACGGCGAGGACGATCTTCCAGTCGATGAGACCGGCGACGCGGGAATTGTTAGCAGTGGCGGCGATGGCGGTGACGATGATGACGGCCATCGAGGTGGCGACGGCTTGTTTGTGCTCGATGCCGAGCGCGAGCACGAAGGCCGGCACCATGACGAGCCCGCCGCCGACGCCGCAGAGCGCACCTAGCAGCCCGGCGAGCAGGCCGATGAGAATGGCGGAAACGATGAATTTCATCGGCGGGCAGGGGATTTCCTGGCAGATGCGATTTCCACGATCAGTCGGTGGAGGACGAGCCGATGGTCGAGGCCGGTGGTGACGAGGGCCTGGTCGGCCTTGAGGGTGGCTTCCATGACGTGCTGGAGGCCGGCGAGCTCGAAGTTTCTCGCGTTGTCGGCGGCGAGGAAGATCGGGAAAACGTTCACGCCGGAGCCGTCTTTTTTCTGCGGCAGCCAGGCGCGGTCGGACTCGGGCAGGCGGTTGAGGCCGCCGGAGAAGGCGCTGTAGTTGCCGGTGGGGACCTTGAACTTCTCGATGATGAGCTTGGCCATGAAGAGGTTTCTCACCACGCCGATGATCGAGGCGCGCATGATGCCGATGGCGGATTCGTCCGCTTCGAGCTGTTGGTCGATGAGCTGGATGGCGCGGGCGGCGTTTCCTAACTGGATCGCCTTGCCGATTTCGAAAACCACGGCGGCGCGGCTGAGCGGGACGAGCACGCGGACGTCGTCCTCGGTGATTTCGCGGCGCTCCGGGCCGAGGTAGAGGTCGAGTTTTTCGAGCTCGTTGCCGATCTGCTGGGATTGCTCGCCGGCGAGCATGACGAAGAGGGCCATGGCGTCGCGGTCGAAAGTGAGGCCGAGCTCGCGGGCGCGCTTGGTGACGAGCGAGGCGACCTGGTCCTGCCAGTCGTCGCGGCTGGTGTCGATGCGGTCGTGGACTTGGACGTCGGCGGCTTTTTCGATGAATTTCCAGAACCCGCGGCGCTTGTCCACACCTTGGGCGGTGAGCAGGAATTTCACGCCGTCCGGGATGCCTTTTTCGAGCGTGTTGCGGAGGGATTCCACGCCGGCTTCGGTGCGTTGGGAGCGGCCGGTGACGTTGTCGGCGAGGAAATTCGCGTTGCGCAGCCAGACCACCTTGTCGCCGCCGAACATCGGGATGGTAAGCAGCGCCTGGACGGTGGAAGAGCAGATTTCGAAGGCGGACTCGGAATTGTCCGCGATGCCGTCGATGGTCTCATGGGTGAAACCGTCGTCCACGCCGTTGGTGAGCTGGTTGTAGAGCAGCAGCGCCTTTTCGCGGACGAGGCCTTCATCGCTGCCGACGACCGCGAAAAAATTTCCGGCGTTCTGGGGAGATGTCTTTGCTTTCGCGGCCACGGGAATTTCCTAGAGAGATGCGGCGGGCGGTGCAAGCGCGGGGAAAAATGTGTTCCGACTGCCTCAGTCGGAAGCGGTGTCATCCGCCTGAGACAGTCGGGACACGTTCTTTTTCCGCTCGCGGGCTTCGCGGAAGAAACTTTGGAGCAAATACAGGCATTCCTCGCCGAGCACGCCGGGGGTGACGTCGCAGCGATGGTTGAGCGGAGGATTGGCATCGAGCAGGTTGATCCAGCTGCCGGCGGCTCCGGCTTTGGGGTCTGGGCAGCCGAAAACCACGCGCTCCGGCCGGCAATGGACGATGGCTCCGGCGCACATCGGGCAGGGTTCCTTGGTGACGTAGAGCGTGCATTTTTCCAGCCGCCAGTCGCCGAGCGCTTCCTGCGCGGCAGTCAGCGCGAGCATTTCCGCGTGGGCGGTGGCGTCCTTGAGCGTTTCCACCTGGTTCCAGGCGCGGGAAATGATCCGACCCTCGCGCACGACCACGGCGCCGACCGGGACTTCCTCGGCGGCGTAGGCCTTGCGGGCCTCGCGCAGCGCTTGGCCCATGAAGTAAGTGTCGCTGTGCAAATCAATAATCGGTCCTTCGTCTTCCACGCCCGATGGGTAGCGGATGCCGCCGCGGCAAGCACGTTGTTTCATCCGCGGCGGAAATTTTTCCGTGCCTGGCGGGTCGTTCCGTGGTTCGTATCGGCCCAGTGATTCCGAAAAATTTCCGAGACCGTGTCGTCGCCCCATCGCTATTGGCGGCGGACTTTTCCTGCATCCGCGATGAAGTGAGCCGCGCGATCCACGCCGGCGCGGACTGGATGCATCTGGACGTGATGGACGGCCACTTCGTGGAAAACATTTCCTTCGGCCCGGCGATCGTCCAGGCGGTGCACGAGTCGAACGACATTTTCCTCGATGTCCACCTGATGATTTCTCGGCCGGACCGTTATTTGCAGCAGTTCATCACCGCCGGCTCGGATTTGATATCGGTCCACGTGGAGGCGGAGCACGATGTCGCGGAGACCCTGGGCCGGATCCGCGCGGCCGGCTGCCAAGCGGGCCTCGCGCTCAATCCAGCCACGCCGATCAGCGCGGTGGAGCCGTTTCTGGCGGAAATCGACTTGCTCCTGTGCATGACGGTCGTTCCCGGCTTCGGCGGGCAGGCGTTCATGCCGGAGGTGCTGGAAAAAATCACCGCCGCCGCGCGACTCCGCGAGGCGAAGGGGCTTTCCTATCACATCCAAGTGGATGGCGGCATCGACGCCGCCACCGCCGCCCGTTGCTACACCGCGGGGGCGAACGTGATGGTCGCCGGCTCCTCCACTTTCCGCGCGCCGGACATGACCGCCGCGGTCACGAGCATTCGCAATGCTTGAGTTTTTTCTGATGTCGCGCTAGATTGACCACATGCCGTTGATTGACCAGCTCTTTTCTATCGGCCCGGTCCGGAAAGCCATTTGGCAATTCTGGTATCCATTTCTCACGCGGCGACTGCAGGACGAGGAGGTCATTTTCCTCAACTACGCCTTCGAGACCGACCCGCCGATGGGGATCGCCCTCTCGCCCGAAGACGAACCTAACCGCGCATGCGTCCAGCTCTATCACCACGTCGGCGCGCAGGTGAACTTCCAGCGGCAAAACGTCTTGGAAGTCAGTTGCGGCCACGGCGGCGGCGCGTCCTATCTAGCGCGGACACTCAAGCCCGCCAGATACACCGCGCTCGATCTCAACCCCGCGGGCGTCGCGTTTTGCAAAAAGCGCCATCAGGTCGAGGGCCTTGAATTCGTCCAAGGCGACGCGCAAAACCTGCCGTTTCCTGACAACTCGTTCGATGCGGTCATCAATGTCGAGGCCTCCCACTGCTACCCGGACTTCCCGCGCTTCCTATCCGAAGTGGGCCGCGTGCTCAAGCCGGGCGGTTATTTCCTCTACGCGGATTTCCGCTTCAGCGACGGCATCGAAAAATGGGACGAGGCGCTGAAAAGCGCACCGCTCAAATTTCACCAAGGGCGGGACATCAGCGCGGAAGTCCTCCGCGGCATGGACTGCAATTCCGAGCGGTCCGCCGCGCTGCTCGACAAAAAACTGCCGAAGTTCCTTCACGGGCTCGGTCGCGACTTCGCCGGAGTGAAGGGCTCGCGGGTTTATAACGCACTCTTGAATGACGGGCTTTTTTACCGCTCCTACTGCTTCCAGAAGCCTTCCCGGCCTTCGTGAAGCGGATGATTTTCCGTGCTCCCGGCATAAAAAAGGCCGCCGGGGAGTCCCTTCCCCGGCGGCCAAATCGTCATACCCACTCCCACACCCGTAGGATTCGGCAGACAACTATTGCTGTTACACCCTTACATGAGAGAGCGATTGCTCGCTGCTTTCAAAGGGATAAGACCTTCAAGTTTTATAAACGTTCAAAGAATTTTAAAAACTTTTCCATCTTTTTGACAGGCCGCACTTGGCACTTGGAAAACCCGCGCCGTTTCAAGACGCTCCCGGCCATGTCGCACAGCCACATCGACGTTCGCTACGTCGCCAATCTCGCCCGCCTCGAACTCACCGACGAAGAGGTGGCCACGTTCCAGCCGCAGCTCGAAGCCATCTTGAGCCACGTCGAAGCGCTCTCGAAACTCGACGTTTCCGGCATCGAGCCGACCGCCCACGCCGGTGCCGTTTTCGGGAAAATGCGCGATGACACGCCGCACGAAAGCCTCTCCCAAGCCGCGATGCTCCAAAACGCGCCCGACCAGGCCCAAGGCCAGATCCGCGTCCCCAAAGTCGTCACCGACGCGTGATCCTTCGTATTTCAGCGTTTCAGATTTCAAAATTTCAGCGTTTACCCCAATGACCATCACCACCCTCCGCCGGCAGCTCCTCGCCGGGGAAACCACGCCCGCCGCCATTCTCGGAAAGCTCGCCGGGGAAATCTCCGCCCGCGACGGCCAGACCGGCGCCTACCTTTCCCACAATCTCGAATCCGCCCTCGCCGAGGCCGCGAACGCCGACCTCAGCCTACCCCTCGGCGGCATCCCGATCGCCATCAAGGACAACATCAACGTCCTCGGCCAGCCCTGCACCTGCGGCTCGAAATTCCTCGAAAATTTCATCTCGCCCTACGACGCCACGGTCATCCGCAAGCTCCGCGCCGCCGGGGCCATCCCCTTCGGCCGGATGAACCAGGACGAATTCGCGATGGGCTCCTCCACCGAAAATTCCGCGCTCCAGACCACACGGAATCCCCACGATCCCGCGCGTATTCCCGGCGGCTCGTCCGGTGGTTCCGCCGCCGCGGTGGCCGATCTCACCGCCATCGCCGCGCTCGGTTCCGACACCGGCGGCTCGATCCGCCAGCCCGCCTCGCACTGCGGAGTCGTCGGGCTGAAACCCTCCTACGGCCGCGTTTCCCGCTACGGACTCGTTGCCTTCGCCTCATCGCTCGACCAGATCGGCCCGCTCGCCCAAAGCGTCGAGGACGCCGCGCTCATCCTCCAAGCCATCGCCGGCGGCGATCCGCTCGACTCGACCTGCCTCGACGCCCCGGTCCCGGATTACCTCTCCGGCCTCAACGACGGCGTGAAAGGCCTCAAACTCGGCATTCCCAAGGAATACTTCGGTGAAGGCATCGACCCCGGCGTCCGCAAAAACGTCGAGGCTGCGATCCAAAAACTCGCCGCCCAAGGCGCGGAAATCGTCGAGATTTCCCTGCCCCACACCGAGCACGCCGTCGCCACTTACTACGTCATCGCCCCGGCGGAAGCCTCGTCGAATCTATCCCGCTTCGACGGCATCCGCTACGGCCACCGCGCCGCCAACCCGGCCGACATTCTCGATCTTTATAAAAAATCCCGCGAGGAAGGCTTCGGCCCGGAAGTGAAGCGCCGGATCATCCTCGGCACCTACGTGCTCTCGTCCGGCTATTACGACGCCTATTACAGCCGCGCCCAAAAAGTCCGCACGCTCATCCGCCGCGATTTCGAGAACGCGTTCCAACAGGTCGATGCCATCCTCTCGCCCGTCGCCCCCAGCCCGGCGCGCAAGATCGGCGGCTTTTCCGACGATCCGCTCCACGAATACCTCTCCGACATTTTCACCCTCGCCGCCAACCTCGCGGGCATCCCCGGCATTTCCATCCCCTGCGGCCGCACCGATTTCGACGGCGGGAAAAACCTCCCCGTCGGCCTCCAGATCCTCGCCCCGCATCTCGGAGAGGCGAAATTGCTCCAAATCGCCAAAGCGGCGGAAGCGTGACGCGGGTCGCCCGCGTGATCGCCTGCATCAGGTTGTGGCCCGCCATCGGCTTGTCCACCTAAGGAGCCACGACACTCGTTTCTTAAAGCCACTGGCAAAGACGAAGATCGGGACAATAAGGTCCCCACTCTTGTCCAGCGCCCACTTCTGTTTGCATTCGTAGTCGTCGCAAGCCGAGGTGGGAATCACCACCGCACTCGACTCCACGCCCAGTTTCTCATCGAGGATCTCCTTGTCCACGTGCACGTCCACCAGCCGGGGCTCGAAGGCGGGGTCGCTATTCTAGATAGGGAGAATGAGATTTGAGGGAGCGCGTTCAAGGAGCGCGTTCATTTTGAACGCTAGGTGGGCTGGACATTCTGTCCAGCAACCCCCGGTGAAACGCACATCGCCCGACAGCAAGAATGACGGGCTGACACAGTCGATAGGATGTCGACCCTCCTTGCGATGGACGCGGATCAAGAGGTCCTCGGAGAGTTAAACGCTGTCGCCGGAGCGAAAAAACAGACAGCCGACGAGCCAACGGTGACAGCCGGAAAGCCAAGGGGTTTCACGGAGAGAGTGTCGATTCCGGTGGCGGAAGGGCGGAGGCGGGAAACGGCCTGCAAGAGGGCATCGATCGGGTCCCTCCGGGATGCCGCCGCCCTGAATCCCCCCCTTCCCCGCCAAGGCGTGTCGTTGTTGGTGCCTGTTGCCTCATAAATCGAGCACACCGAAAGGTTCCTGACCGACCGGGAGC
>ENA-UPTL01000288-UPTL01000288.1-marine-metagenome-genome-assembly--contig:-NODE-288-length-12542-cov-3.910066_pt1 | contig 12542 bp, 8 predicted proteins | sample MGYA00238170_ERZ767106 | MGnify/ENA primary metagenome ERZ767106 (study PRJEB28938, sample SAMN06267160) | marine metagenome | isolation source: Columbia River Estuary | place: USA:Columbia River Estuary...
CGTGTTGGAGAACATTTCCTTGAACTTCGGCACGATGAAAATCATCAGGAATACGAGGATGGCGACGGCGATGAACATGACGATCACCGGATAGACCATGGCGGAGACGATCTTGTTTTTCAGTTTCTGGGCCTTTTCCTGATACTCGGCGAGACGGTTGAGGACGATTTCAAGCACACCGCCGAGCTCGCCGGCCTTGACCATGTTGACATAGAGCTTGTTGAAAATCTTCGGGTGCTGGGCGAGCGATTCGGAGAAGGTCGAGCCGCCCTGGACGTTTTCCGCAAGCGCGCTGACGGTGGCTTTGAGGACGAGATTGGGTTCCTGTTTTTCAAGCACGGTGAGGCTGCGGAGAAGCGGCAGGCCGGAATCAATCAGCGTCGCGAGCTGGCGGGTGAAGATCATCAGGCTCTTCGGCTTGATGCTGCCGCCGACGTGGCCCTTGGCGGACGACTTGGCAGCGGCTTTGCCCTTGGTTTTGGCCGGGGCGCTTTTGCCTTTTCCTTTGGTTTTCCCCTCTTCGCTGATCTGGGTCGGATAGAGTCCCTTGGCGCGGAGTTGTTGGATGGCCTCGGCCTCGGTGGCGGCAGACAAGGTGCCGGTGGTTTGTTCACCTTTGGGATCAAGTGCGGAGTATTGAAAATTAGCCATGGGGATGGGTTTTTTTGTGGGTTAACTGAGGACCTGTAAAGGAAGTAAGTGTGAGAGGCGGAAAATTGCGGGTCTGAAAACGCCGTGCCGGAAAAGGAAACTCAGGTGTATTTGAGCACTTCCTCGATCGTGGTGGTGCCGGCGTAAATGTTGCGCAACCCGTCTTCGCGGAGGGTATTCATCCCGAGCTCCACGGCTTTCTGTTTGAGCACCACGGACGGGGCGCGCGCGGTGATGAGCTCGCGGATCGGGTCGGTGACGTTGAGCAATTCGTAAAGCCCGCGGCGGCCGCGGTAGCCGGACTGGCCGCAGACCTCGCAGCCGCCACCGGTGAAGAACTGCTTGTCGCCGAGTTCGTGCGCGGAAATGCCGAGCTGGCTGAGGATGGCTTCGTTAGGCTCGTAGGGGGTTTTGCATTCCTTGCAGATGGTCCGGACGAGTCGCTGGGCGAGGATGCCTTCGAGCGAGGCGGAGACGAGGAACGGCTCGCAGCCCATGTCCACCAGACGCGTGACCGCGCCGGGAGCGTCGTTGGTGTGCAGCGTGGAGAGCACCAAGTGACCGGTGAGCGCGGCCTGGATGCCGATGGTCGCGGTTTCCTTGTCGCGCATTTCCCCGATCATGATCCGGTCCGGGTCTTGGCGGAGGAAGGCGCGGAGCACGCGCGGGAAATCGAGGCCGATGGCTTCGTTGATCGGGATTTGGATGATGCCGTCGATGTCATACTCGACCGGGTCTTCCGCGGTGAGGAGTTTGGCGTCGATGGTGTTGATCCGGCGGAGCGCGGCGTAGAGCGTGGTGGTCTTGCCCGCGCCGGTGGGACCGGTGACGATGAAGATGCCGTTAGGCTTCTCGATCGTGTCGGTGATGTAGTTGTAAATGTGGTCCGTGAGGCCGAGATTCTCGAGCGAGAGGTTGATGGACGAGCGGTCGAGCACCCGCAACACGATCGACTCGCCGTGGTGGGTGGGCAGCGAGGAAACCCGCATGTCGACTTGTTTCTCCCCGAACTGTTTGACGATCCGGCCGTCCTGAGGGACCCGCCGCTCGGCGATGTTCATGTTGGACATGACCTTGACGCGGGAAATGATCGGCCCGGCGAGATGGATCGGCGGCGGCGCCATTTCGTAAAGCGCGCCGTCCACCCGGTAGCGGATCTTGAAGTCTTTTTCGAAGGGCTCGAAATGGATGTCGGAGGCTTTCTCCTTGATCGCCTGATAGAGAACGAGATCGACGTAGCGGATGATGGGCGCGGAGTTCGCCTCGGATTCCAGATCCGCGGCGCTGACGCTTGCGGCGGTGGCGTCGAGCTGGCTGAGGATGTCCTCCATCGCCTTGCCCTCGCCGCCGTAGCACTCGTTGATCTTGGCTTCTACCAAATAATCGGGAGCGACGACGACGGTGATTTCACGGCCGAGGGCGAAACGCAGGTCCTCGGGAGTCTGCGGGTTGAGTGGATCTACCAGAGCCACGTAAAGGCCGGTTTCGTCGAAACTGACGGGCAGCGCGCCGTGCAGGCGGGCGGTGCCGGCGGGAACGAGCGCGAGCAGCGCCTCGGGCGGGGTCCAGTCGCGGAGGTCCACCATGCTGGTGCCGAGCTCGGAGGCCACCACGGGCCAGACGTCGTCGCGGCTCTGGATGACCTGGAAGTCCGCCAGGATCTCGGCGATTTCCTTGCCGCTCTGGCCGACTTCCGCGAGGATGTCCTGGGCGAGAGCCTGGTCGATGAGGCCGCGGGATTGGAAAAGTTCGATGAGCTGTTGGTTGTCCATGGGACTGGGAAGCGAGAGGGTTTTTGAAAAAGTTAGGAAGCGGCGGAGATCAATCGGCGTCTGACATGGTGGCGTGCACCACCTCGCTGCCGGAGGTGAGTCCGGCGAGCACCTTGCGGATGCCGTCCTCGCGGAGGGTGCGCATGCCGAGCTCACGGGCCCGGCGGCGAAGCTGGGTGGTGGTGAGGCCGGTGTTGATCATGGTGCGGACTTCGTCGTCGATGAGGAAGGTTTCGAAAATCCCCATCCGTCCTTTGTAGCCGTTGCCGCGGCATTTCTCGCAGCCGACCGGGCCGAAGATGGTGGCTTCCGTCATCCGCGACGAGTCGAGGGAAAGCGCGCGCATCTCCTTGTCGCTGAGCTGGGCGGGAGCCTTGCAAATCGGGCAGAGCTTCCGCACCAGCCGCTGGGCGAGGACGGCGCGCACGGCCGAGGCGATGAGGAACGGCTTCACCCCGATGTCGGCGAGACGGGCGACGGCGGAAGGCGCGTCGTTGGTGTGAAGGGTGGAGAAAACCAAGTGACCGGTGAGCGACGCGTTGATGGCGATGTTCGCGGTTTCCGCATCCCGGATTTCCCCGATCATGATGATGTTCGGCGCTTGCCGGAGCATGGCGCGCAGGGCGGCGGCGAAGGTCATGCCGATGTCGGTCTTGACCATGACCTGGTTGATGCCGGGCAGCTCATACTCGACCGGGTCTTCCACGGTGATGATCTTTTTGTCCGGTTTGTTGATGACGTTGAGGCAGGCGTAAAGCGTGGTGGTTTTTCCGGAACCGGTGGGTCCGGTGACCAGGAGAATTCCGTCCGGAAGGCCGAGAAGCCCCTCGAAAACCTGTTGGTCGTCCGAGAAGAAGCCGAGCTCGGGAAGACCGAGCAGCAGCGCGGTCTTGTCGAGAATCCGCATGACGATGGACTCGCCGTGATTGGACGGGACCGAGGAAACCCGGAGATCCACCTCCTTGTCGCCCATTTTCAGCTGGATCCGGCCGTCCTGCGGCAGGCGCTTTTCCGCGATCGACATGGTGCCGCTCATCACCTTCAAGCGGGCGATGATGGCGGGAAGAAGTTTCTTCGGATGGGTGTCCACGTGGACCAGCTTGCCGTCCAACCGATACCGCACGCGGACCGAGGTTTCTAGCGGTTCGATGTGGATATCCGAAGCCCGCAGGCGGAAAGCCTCGGTGAGCAACTGCATCACCAGGCGGATGATCGGCGCGTCGCTGCCGCTGGGGCCGGCCTCGGCATCACCGCCGGTCACCGAATATTCAGCGGCTGCGGCGGACGCCGTTTCGCCACTGTGATAGAACTGGCGGAGATGCTCCTGGATGTCCTGCTGCGTGACGCAAACCAGACTCAGCTCGCGGCCGATCACGTGCGGCAGGCTGTCGAGCGACTCGAAATCCAGCGGATCGGCAAGTGCGATGGTCAAGGTCAGCCCCTCGTCCTGCACGGGAATGACCCGGTAGCGCTTGGCGATTTCGTCCGAGATGGTTTCCGTGATGCCCGGATCAAACGCCACATCTCCGAGACGGATGAACGGGATGCCTGCGTTTGACGCCAGAGTCTTCGCGACATCCTCCTGGGAGAGGTCGGTGTGGGCGAGGAGGTATTCGACGATGGTTTCGCCTCCGGAGAGGGCGTTTCGCGCTTGAGCGATTTCGTCGGTGCTCACCACTCCGGCTTCGGCAAGCAATTCTGCGAGATAATCTTCGTTGGAAAACACGGGGCTCTGAGTCCTTGGAGGTGGGTTTTTGAAAATCGCAGCTCGCACGACCGTCCCTTGCTGCGTCTTGCGCAGACTGTCCAAGCTCCACCGCCGTTGTCAACCAGCCACATCGCAAGAAATGGCAATTTCCCGCATCGGAAAAAGTTCACCGCCCAATCTCACTCGCATTGTAGTCACCATGACTATTCATCCCGGTGCCCCCCCTGCCTGCGGCTACAACTTGACGGCAAGGCGCGTTTGCCGAGTCAGCGGAAATTCCTGAGAGACCCGCACGTGCGACCGGCGGTGAATTCCAACGAGCATCCCCACCGCCGCCAGACTGAACACGAGGCTCGTGCCGCCGTAACTCACGAACGGCAGCGGCAGCCCGTCGTTCGGCAGCATCGCGGTGGTGACGGCGATGTTCTGCATGGCCGGCACCACGATCACGCAGGTCAGGCCCAAGGCGACGCAGCGATTGAAAACATTGTTCGCCTGAAGCGCGATTCCGCAACCGCCCACGGCGATCATGACGTAGCAAAGCACCACCGCGAGCGTGAACGGCAGGCCGAGCTCTTCTCCCACCACCGGGAAAATGAAGTCAATGTGCGCGAAGGTCAGCGTCCCGAATTTCTCCACCCCGTTGCCCAGGCCGACGCCCCATGGCCCGCCGTTGCCGAGGGCGAGCAGGGCGCGCCATTGCTGCATCCCCTTGTCCAGCTGGTGGACGGGATTTTCCAAATCCAGCCACGCGTCGATCCGCGCCCGCCGGACGACGTCGTTCATCACATAATAGACCGCCCCGGAAATCCCCACCAAGGCCGTCGTCCCCGCATACAGCAGCCGGGTCCCCACGCAAAACATCATCGCCCCGACCGCCGCGCACAGCGACAAGGCGGTACCCACGTCAGTCTCCCCGGCGATCAGGATGATCGGAATGCCCGCGATGATTCCCGGCACGATAAAGCCGCGCCACAGCGTGTTGACCTCGGTTTGCCAGCGGGCGAACCAGGCCGCCAAGGCGATCACGATGACGATTTTCGCCGCTTCGGACGGCTGGAACTGCCCGATCAACGGCACCTTGATCCACCGGTTGGACCCGAGTTGCGGATCGGCGATGCCGGGCACGAAACAACAGACCAACAAAATACAGGCCCCGCCGAGCATCCATGGAGAAAACTTGCGGAACCATTCCAACGGAAATCTAGCGGCGAAAATCGCGGCCACCAGGCCCACGCCGACCATGATCGATTGGCGCTGCAGGAAATGATAGGGCCCGAATCCCCTCACCCACGCGCCCGTGCTCGTCAGCATGATCAGCCCGAGCGCGACCAACGCGGCAACCGCGGCGCAAAGGATGATAGAGCAGTGACGGGTCATCGGGATGGAAAACTTACTGGGGGATCACGAGGCTCATGCCGCCCCGCAGTTTGCGCGCGTCGCTGAGGCCGTTCGCTTTCATCAGCGCATCCTGGTTCACTTTGAAACGGTTGGCAATGCGCCAGACACTGTCGCCATTTTGCACCACGTAAGTCTTGCCGGAGGCCGCTGCCGGCGCACTCGCCACCTGGGCACTCCGCGTAATGTTAGGGCGGACCAGCTGCGCACGCGGCGCGCCGCTCACGTTCACCGGCACCGCGTCCACCAACCCTGAATCACCCACCACCGGCGATTGATTCAGGATCGCGGTGACCTCGGGAGGATCCACGGCGACGATGCGCTTTGGCGGGATTTTCAAAACCATGCCTGGCCTGATATCGACATTCTCATTGAGCAGCCGCAGCTCATTCTCATCCACTGACTCCTTCGCGGCGATGCGGACATAATTGTCGCCCGCCACAACCGCCCTGGATTTCTCACCTGCCGCTAGACGGGGGAAATCCGATCGCGCCGGCGCGGCGGCGGTGGCCGCCTCAACCTTCCCCGCCTTGGCCGCCTGCGGCTCGGCAGGAGTCCGGCCGTCCAGGAATTTCTGATGCACGAAAATCAACCCGATCGCGACGATGTGAAACAGGAAGACGATCGTCAGCGCGCGGGAGATTTTCGAACTGCTGTCATCCGCTTCCATGTCAGCGGACGCGGACGCCGCGACGCGCTGTTTGCGGTTGGCGGTGACCGCACTCAGGCGCTTGAAAATTCCTTTGGGGGCGGGACGGCGTTTGACGGGGAGCGTTTGGGGTTTCATGAGATTTAGCGGAGTTGATGGACAAGGTCGCGGAAGGCGTTTCCGCGTTGTTCATAGCCGGTGAACTGATCGAACGACGAGGTTCCCGGTGAGAGTAAAACGGTCGAACCGCGCGGCGCGAGGCTGCGCGCGGTCGCCACGGCGGCGGACAAGTCGGACACCGATTCACAGGCGACGGCCTGCGAGAAAAGTGCTGCCAGCGGCCGGGCAATCTGGCCGAAGGTGACGACGGCCAGCGCCTTTTCTGTCAGAAGCGGGACCACCGAGGCGTAATCCAGGCCCTTCTCTTTCCCACCGGCGATGAGCACCACCGGCCGGGTTTGCGAACGCAGCGCGCTTTCCAGCGCATGGAGATTGGTTGCCTTCGAGTCATTCAAATATTCCACTCCATCCAGCGTGCGGATGAGTTCGCAGCGGTGCGGCGGCGGGGCGTAGCCATGCAGCGCCCCACGCATGGCGAGCAGGGAAACGCCGAGCGCCTGACAGGCTGCTAGAGCCGCCATCGTGTTCTCCGCGTTGTGAAGCCCGCGCAGGCTGGTGTCGCGGTCCATGTCGAGCCAGGTCTCGCCGCCATGCTCGATGGTGTGCCCCTCGGAATACCAATCGGCGTCCCGGTCCGTGGTGGAAAAAGTCACCACCTTCGCCGCCAGGGCAGGAAGATTTTCGCCGGTCCGCACCACCGCGGTGTCCGCCGAAGTCTGGTTTTCGAAAATCCGCAGCTTGGCTGCCCGATAAGCCTCCACCGTCGGATAGCGGTCCATGTGGTCCGGCGCGAAATTCAGCCAGATCGCGACGACCGGATGCAGCGTGCGGATCGTTTCCAACTGGAACGAACTCAGCTCCAGCGACACAACCGCCGGCGGATTCGCCTGCAGGACGACCTCCGCGAATGGCGTGCCGTAGTTCCCGCAAGCCGTCCCGCCGAGCGCCGCGTGGGAGAGAATGCGCTCGACCAACTCGGTCGTCGTCGTCTTGCCGTTCGTCCCGGTGATCCCGATGATCCGTCCTTGATAGAACCGCGCCGCCAGTTCCACCTCGCCGATCACCTCGCCCGCGTGCTTGGAAAACGCCGCGACGTAGGACCCGTAAGTGTCGATGCCGGGACTCACGACCAGCAGGTCCGACACCAGTTCGCGGCCCTCCGCTTCCGTGGCGTTGGGGTGGATTTCAACGCCGGCTGGCATGCCGGAAAACTTCTCCTCACCCGCGCTGTCCCAGGCGGAAACACGCGCGCCCTCGCGCAGCGCGAGCGCCGCGGCGGCGCGACCGCTGCGGCCCACGCAAAGGATGGCGACATGTTTTCCGGTGAGATCCATGGTTGAGTTAGGCAATCTTGAGAAGGGCGAGGCCGAAGAGGGCGAGCATGATCGAGATGATCCAGAAGCGGATGATCACCTGGTTTTCATGCCAGCCGAGCAGCTCGAAATGATGGTGGATCGGCGACATCTTGAAGATCCGCTTTTTCCGCAGCTTGAAGCTTCCCACCTGGAGGATGACCGACATCGCCTCCATCACGAACACTCCGCCGATGATGACTAGCAGAAGCTCCTGCTTGGTGCAGATCGCCGCCGTGCCAAGCGCGCCGCCGATGGCCAGCGATCCGGTGTCGCCCATGAAAACCTTGGCGGGATGACAGTTGAACCACAGGAAACCGAAGCTCGCCCCCACCAGCGCCATCAGGAAGACCGCCAGCTCGCCGATGTAGCGGTTGTGCGGAATCACCAGATACTCGGTGGCCATGAAAAAATGGCCCGCCAGATAGGCGAGAAACGCATACGAAAGCGCCACGCTGATCGTGGTGCCGGTGGCCAGTCCGTCGAGCCCGTCCGTCAGGTTCACCGCGTTCGAGCAACCGACGATGACGATCGCGAAAAACGGAATGATCAGCCAATGGAGATCGACGATCGCAAACTTGAAGAGCGGGAAGCAAATCGCGCCGATTCCTATCGGATTCTGGCCGAGACGATATCCTGCCAGACCGTCGGCGATCTGTTGGGGAGTCGCGCCGAAGCCGGAGATTTCCTTTTTGAAATACAAGAAACTGGCAGCGATCAAGGCGATGACCAACTGCCAGCCGAGCTTCTTGCGGCTGCTGATGCCGTCGGACTTCTTCTCCTTCACCTTCTTGTAGTCGTCGCAGAACCCCAGCAGCCCGCAGGCCGCCATGGTACAGGCGCAGACGGCGATGAACGGGTTCAACGGGCGGGCGCAGATGAGCGTGGCGATGAGCACCGAGCCGATGATGAGCACGCCGCCCATCGTCGGCGTGCCGATTTTCCCGCCGTGAAGCTCGGCGAGTTTGTGGACCTCCGCCGCCGTGCGGATCGGCTGGCCGACCTTGAGCGAAATCAAGCGCCGGATCACCCGCGGCCCGAAAATCACTGATAGAATGAACGCCAGCAGTCCGGCACTCGCCGCGCGGAAAGTGATGTATTGAAACAGGTTGAGAAAGCGGCAGGTGATCGCCCACGAGTCGCCGCGCTCGAATGCCTGATACCAGAAATCGTAAATCGCGGGGAGCATCAGTTTCGGGGAAATGCGGCGTTCATGACGCGTTCGACAGTGGCGGTGCGGCTGCCTTTGAAAAGGACGACGTCACCGGGTTTCACCTCGCGGGTCAGCCACTTGGCGGCTTGGTCGAGGTCGGAAAAATGAGGCGCGTTTTTCGCGCCCTCGGCGATGCCCTCGGAGCCTTCCCCCACGGCGATCACGGTCAGGTGGCGCGCGGCGGCGAGCTCGCCGGTGCGGAGGTGGGCGGCGGGCCCGTGGGCGCCAAGCTCGCCCATCCGGCCGAGGACGATGATGCGCCGCGAGCCGTTGAGAACCGGAGTGTCTGCCAGAGTCTCAATCGCCGCGGCCATCGACTCCGGATTCGCGTTGTAAGTGTCGTCGATGACGGTGGTGCCGTGATACTCATAGCGCCCGAGCCGTCCGCCGGTGAGCGCGGCGTTGGAAAGCGCGTCGGCGATTTCAGCCGGGGAAATCCCGAGTTTCCATCCCGCGGCGGCGGCTAACAACGCATTGGTCACCATGTGGCGTCCGGGCACTTGCAGCGTGACTTCCACCGGACTCTCACCCTCGATGACCATGGTGAACGACGTTCCGTCCGCTTCGAAACGGAGGTTTTCCGCCCGCACCAGACCGCGGCCGTTGCCGACGGAGACCATGTGCGCCTTCGTCCGCTGGCGCAAGTAGTCGTGGAAGTCGCAGGTCGCCGGAGTGAACAGAATCCCGTCCGCCGGCAGCGCGCGGGCGAGCATGCCTTTTTCCTCGGCGATCGCCTCGCGGGTCTTGAGAAACTCGATGTGTGCGGTGCCGATGTTGGTGATGATCCCGTATTTCGGGCGGGCGATCTCACACAGCGGGGCGATCTCGCCCGGGTGGTTCATTCCCATCTCCCAGACGGCGGCGGTGTGCTCGGGCGTCGTCGAAAGAACGGTGAGCGGCACGCCGATGTGGTTGTTCAAATTCCCGCGGGTGGCGGAGACATTGAAGCGTTTGGATAGAACCGCGGCGGTGAAATCCTTGGTGCTGGTCTTGCCGTTCGAGCCGGTGATGCCCACCACCGGGATGTCCAGCTGCTTGCGCCACCAACAGGCGAGGCGTTGCAGCGCCAGCAGCGTGTTAGGCACGACGATGACAGCCGTATTTGCCGGAAGCTCGCCGTCCCATTGCTGGACGACGGCGACCGAGGCCCCGCTCTCCAGCGCCTTCGCGGCGAAGCTGTCGCCGTTGAAATTCTCACCGCGCAGCGCGAAGAACGCCGAGCCTCGCGGCAGCGTGCGCGTGTCCGTGGAGACGCCGCCGGAAATCATCACGCCGCCACTCCCCGCGGCGATGGAAACGCCGAAGATGTCCGCAAGTTGCTGGGCGGAGATGGGTTTCATCGCATGTCGGAAATGGCTTGGGCGCGGTCGCGAAGCGCTTTGCTCGCGTGCTTGCGGTCGTCGAAATCAATGGTCTCTTCAGCGAACTGTTGGGTCGTTTCGTGGCCCTTGCCGGCGATGAGGATGATGTCGCCGGAGAGCGAGTTCTGGACTGCGAAATCGATCGCCTCGGCGCGGTCCGGAATGCTGCGGAAGGTTTTGCCTTTGAGGCCGCTTTCGATCTCACCGATGATCGCGAGCGGATCTTCCGAGCGCGGATTGTCGGAAGTGACGACGCACGCGTCGCTGTGGCGGGCGGCGGCGGCGGCCATCAGCGGGCGCTTGGTTTTGTCGCGGTCGCCACCGCAACCGAAGACGGTGATGAGGCGGCGCGGATCGAGCTCCTTGAGCGTGCGGCAGGCGTTTTCCAAGGCGTCCGGCGTGTGCGCGTAATCCACGAAAACCGTGGCTCCGCCGGCGTTGCCGACGTTTTCCATGCGGCCCGGAACCTGCGGAGCGTCCACCAACGCCGCAACGGCGTCACGCGGCCGGATGCCGCAAGCGCTGGCCGCGGCGATGGCTCCCAGCAGGTTGTAAACATTGAAACGCCCGATCAACGGAGCGCGGACGAGGAAGGTTTTTCCCTTCGCCGCGAGCTCGAACTCCATGCCCTTGGCGCTCTGGCGGAAGTTGTTAGCCCGGAAATCGCTGCGCACGCCGAAGCCGAAGCGGAGCACCGGCATCTTGCCGTCCAGCGAAGCCGCGAGTTCCGCGCCGTAGGCGTCGTCGGTGTTGATCACGGCCACCGGCTTCTTGCCGAGCGGATTCGCGGCCAGATCGTGGAACCATTCCGCCTTCGCCTTGAAATAGGCGTCGAGCGTGCCGTGGTAGTCGAGATGATCCTGGGTTAGATTGGTGAAAACGCAGGCGTCGAATCCGATGGCCGAGACGCGTTTCTGATGGATGCCGTGCGAGGAAACCTCCATCGCCAGGCCGCGGCAGCCGTTGTCGCGCATGCGGCTGAGCAGGGCGGAAAGCTCGATGGAACCCGGCGTGGTGTGTTTCGCGGGCGCCACCGATTCGCCGTCATCGACGAGGATGGTGCCGAGCAGGCCGGCGCGATGCCACGCGGTTTTCATCACGTGATGGAGCAAATACGCGGTGGTCGTCTTGCCGTTGGTGCCGGTGACTCCGGCGATGGCGAGGTCCTTCCAAGGATGGCCTTCCAAGGTCGAGGCGAGCGTGGCCACGGCGGCGCGGCTGTCAGGCACGTGCAGCCAGACGGCGGGCGCGGAGTAATCGGAAGGCGGCGCAGTTTCCGCTAGAATGGCGGCAGCCCCGGCGGCGAGCGCGTCGTTGATGAAGCGGTGGCCGTCGGCAACCGTGCCGCGGATGGCGGCGAAGACGACTCCCGGAGCGGCTTCCCGCGACGACGCGGTGATGGCGTGGACACCCACGTCAAGCGATCCGGCGACCGTGACTCTTGATAGACTGGAAACGAGGTCGCGGAGGATCATCGGGTGGCTTTGGCAAGCGAGGGTGGAATGGACTCGGTGGGCTGTAAATTCATGTGAGAGGCGACGCGGGCGGCGATTTTTCCAAACGCCGGTGCCGCGATGGTTCCGCCGTAGCGGGTTACTTTCTGGGTGCGCGGGTCATCGATGACCACCACGCAGACGAAGGCCGGGTCTTGGGCGGGCATCATCCCGGCGAAGGAGACGATATAGCTGTTAGCCATGTAGCCGCCTTTCGGATTGTGCTTCTGGACCGTGCCGGTCTTGCCCGCCACGCGGAATCCGGGGACCGCCGCGCGGGTGGCGGTGCCGCCCGTGAGGACGACTTTTTCCAAGGCCGCGCGCATCTGGGCGGCGGTCTTCGGCTTGAGCACTTCGTTGACGACTTCCGGCGGATAGTCCTCGACGACCGTGCCGTCGTTGGCGACGAGCGACTTGACGATGTGCGGCTTGCGGAGCTTGCCGTCGCCGCCGATGACCGAGTAGGCGCAGGCGAGCTGGAGCGGCGTCACGTTGGCGGCGTAGCCGAAACAGGCACGGGAGAAATCGACCTCGTTGCCGGTGTTGCGGGCGATTCCGGCGCTTTCGCCGCTGAGGAGGATTCCGGTTTTGCGGCCGAAGCCGTAGTTGCGGAGATAGTCGTAAAAGCGCTTGGACCCGAGCTGCCGGCCGAGGCTGAAGGTGCCGATGTTGTTGGACTTCTGAAGCACGCCTTCAAAGCTCAGCGAGCCGGCGGGGTGGTCGTCCTTCACTTCGACCGAGCCCGAGCGGTAGTAACCGTTGTGGCAGAAAACCGAGGTTTGCGGAGTGACGAGACCTTCGTTGAGCGCGCCGGAAGTCGCCACG
>ENA-UPTL01000290-UPTL01000290.1-marine-metagenome-genome-assembly--contig:-NODE-290-length-12488-cov-17.615700_pt1 | contig 12488 bp, 19 predicted proteins | sample MGYA00238170_ERZ767106 | MGnify/ENA primary metagenome ERZ767106 (study PRJEB28938, sample SAMN06267160) | marine metagenome | isolation source: Columbia River Estuary | place: USA:Columbia River...
CAACCACTAAACCGAAAAACAAAATTATGTCACTGATCATCAGTAAAAACAAAGTATCCGTTGAAACTCTCATGGGCGTTGAAACCCCTGCGGCTACGGATTCATTTCAACCCATTGGCCACCATACGCTTGTCGAGTTCGTTCGTAAAGCATTGACCAATGTTGGCCTCACGATTGTCGAAGAAGAGCATTCTCTTGCGCGGGGCGGTCAACGCTACTTCGGCGGCTTTGCTCTTACGGGTAAGGGCATCGATGGCGCAGATCGTCAAGTTGTGCTTGGCTTGCGCAACGCTCATGACAAGTCCTTCGCCGCCGCGATTTGCATCGGAAACCGAATGCTAGTTTGTGAAAACCTTTGCTTTTCCTCTGATGTAAAGCTCGCTCGCCGCCACACTGTCAATATTCTTAAGGATATTGAACGTGTCATTGCTGACGCCGTGGGGCGTGTTCTTGCTCATTGGAATGACATGGGCGAACGTATTGCTGCTTATCAAAACAGCGCCTTGACTGACGAGCAAGCGGGCAATTTGATCGTAAAGCTTGTGGATTCCAAGGCATTTCCCGCTCGCGAGATTTATAATGCGATCACTGAATTTCGCAAGCCTCGCCATGTGGAGTTTGAAGGTTCTACTTTGTGGAGTCTTTACAATTCCATCACTGAAAACTTGAAAGGCGGCGACCTTTCCAAGCTTCCCTTCCGCACGATGACCACGCAAAGCATCTTTGATGTCGTGGCTGGCCATCGCCCCGTGATCGAGGTTCAGGAAATCATCACCAAAGGATGTGAGGATAACCCCGCCCCCGATGGTTCGGACCTTCGCGAAGATGACGACTTCGAAACTGTAATCGGCTAACCGATTCTAACTGAAACCCTCACGCGCAAGCGTGGGGGTTCTTTTTTAGTTAGGGCCTAACAACCTAACCGTTAGAATCTATCAGAAATCTAACAGGCGGGGCGTTTTGTTAGATTTTTGTTAGAAAATCGTTAGATCTCTAACAACAAAAGCTTTCTAACAATTTATTAAGGTCTAACAAAATCACAGCGTATTGTTAGGCATTCCTTGTAACAGTTTTTACTACAAAAAATAAATGAGAAAGTGCTTGCAGTTTTTAGGGGAAATGGTAACTTCTTCTTGTCGGCGGGGTTGCTAGTATAACCCGCCGACGAATAAGGAAGGAGACGCTTCTGCGACGGGAGCGCGTTAAAAACTTTCACTGTGCAATTCGGTATCCGTCGTACATTTTCCCTTGACAATCTCCATCAAAAACGTTTAAATACCCCTGCCATGAAACCATTTGATCAAACACTAGTCAACTCCACCCTCATCTTCATTTCTCCACTAATTATTCTTCCTTTTTTCCTTGCCATCCGAGCATCTTTCCGTTACATTCTCACCTGTAAGACAAACAAAACCAAACAAACAGAAGCCATGAAAAACATCGACCAACTAATTGCAGAAGCCAAAGGCAAATTCTTTTCCATCACTTTCGAAAAGAAAGATGGAACGCTAAGAACCATTAACGGGAAGGATAAATATCTGCGCCTTATCGCTGGCGCGGTCAGCACTCCTTCTATCGACGGTCTGCGCGATGCGGGCTATAACTCCGCAGTCAACCGCAACCGTGAACAATGGTTCAGCTTTCAACCTGAAAAGGTGAAGGCGTTCAAGTGCGGCAAGGTTGAGCACACTTTCTGATAGTAGCATGGCAAAAACTGGGGTCGCTCTTATGGTGGGAGCGACCCCTCTCTTTTGGTTAGAATCTAACAGTTAGAGCCTAACAGAAGTCTAACAGAAATCTAACAGGCCGACCCGCTTGTTAGATTTTGGTTAGACTTCTGTTAGAAAGCTGTTAGAAAGCTGTTAGGATTTTGTTAGGAATCTAACGGGCGAAAATAAAGGCGGAAAGATATTGACAAGGGGCAGGAGGCTGGTAAAGTCCCCCTGCAATGAAACTACTAACTACCGCCAACGCCAAGATCAAAAAAGGGGAGAAACAAGGCTACATGTCTTTTGGAATCCATCTTGCACCCGCGAAACAATCGGGTTTTAACGTATGTCCGTCATCCTCAAGGGGTTGCGAAATAGCTTGCCTCTCGTCTGCTGGCCATGGAGCTTTCTCCACTGTTCAAGATGCACGGAATAAAAAAACCGTGATGTTCTTTAAAGATAGAGAAAATTTCATGAACCAACTTGTAAGGGAAATTTCTGCCGCAATTAAAAAAGCAGAAAAAAATGAAATGACTCCGTGCTTTCGACTAAATTTAACTTCCGATCTTGCTTGGGAAAAAATCAAGCACCATGGGAAAACAATTATGGAACATTTCCCAAAAACAATTTTTTACGATTACAGCGCGGTTGTTTCTCGCATGTCTGCTTTTCTTTCTGGCGATTTCCCAGAAAATTACCATTTGACATTTTCCCGTAAAGAATCGAATGATCTTGCCGTTCAAGCGATTATGGCGAGCGGCGGGAATGTCGCCGCCGTTTTTCGCGGCGCCTTGCCTGATTCTTGGATGGGAAGAAAAGTCATTGATTCTGATGAAAATGACTTGCGCTTTCTCGACCCGAAAGGCGTAATCTGTGGCTTGTCAACGAAAGGCAAAGCCAAAAAAGACAAAAGTGGCTTTGTTCTTGAACCATCCAACGTATGAATCCAAGCCTAGCCTTTCTTTGTTTTCTCGTTTTATTCCTGCTGTCATTAAGAAAGAGATGAAAATTTTTCGCCAAGTTTTAGAGACAGATAGCCTCGGTTTTTTCCTAGCCGATGCAATTCATGACAACGGAATAATTCAAAGCCTAACCGTTTTCCCTATCCGTGACGGGGTAGTTGGCGAGCGGGAAAGCTATACGATGCACGATCTCCCAAACCTAACGGAAATCATGCAAGCCAACCTAACCGATTGCCTAACCGAAGCCTAACCGAAAAACCTAACGCCCGCCCCGCAAGGGGCGGGTTCTTTTTGGTTAGAGCCTAACAACCTAACAGTTAGATCTAACAGAAATCTAACAGGCGTGTTCTCTTGTTAGATTCGGGAAAATCTAACAACCCATACCAATTGTTAGATGTTAGATCACCTTGTTAGACCTCTCTTTATTTGGCCTTTTATTATTTCGCCTTTTATTTATTCACAGGCTATTCACTGACACTTTTATTTAGCTAGAGTTCATTCACTGATAGATTGTGTTAGGTTTCTGTTAGTCTTCTGTTGATTCTGCGCTGATAGATCCAGTGGAGTATTCGTTATTACGGCAGCTAATGGATTGCATAAAGTTTTCATGGGTCACGCTCGCCGCGATGACTCGCTTGGCGTTTCGGATGGCGTGGCGCGTAAAGCGATAGATGTTAGGTTTCGTTAGGGGCATCGCCGCCCAATGAGCATCCCATACCTTGTAATATTCTTTCAGGATAAGGAACTTACGGAACATCGCAAAGCTTGGCATATATATAAGACTATCAAACAAATGATCTGATACATTGACTCCATATATGTTTTCTGCTAGAATGGCATCTTCTTTGGCGGTCTTTCCCGTTACTCCTACGGCAATGCCTAGCCCGTTATTTGATACTATGTATTTGTTCATGTTATTAGATTGTTGCAAGGGCGCGGATACCTGATTCAGTGATTTTCCTATTTCCTTCTATCTTAAGGAAGCCCATGCGGAGCAAGTGAATTTCGCTGTCGCGCTGAATAGCCGTCCTTGACAATCCAGTTGCCGCTGACAACATACCTAAAGTGCAATCGCCGCGAGTCCAGAGGGTGTTGAGAATCTCGACTTCGGTATTGCTAAGGCCAAAAGGCTTGATGTCGAGAGTGTCTTTTAATTCATTCCATGCTTTGCGGCCAAAAGTTGATACATTCTTTGCATTGCAATACATGCCAATCTCTTTTGCGCGTTTAACTGCGGAGCGGGCATTTCCGCGAAGAGTTAGGCTTATTTCGTCCATTACATCGTCTTCGAACTTGACCCAATCCACATTCAATTTCATAATCTCGGCCAACTCTTGCGTATGGTAAGGTTTAAAATCAACGATTGTAAGGCGATCCTTGAATGGGGCAAACAACTTGTCAGGCTCAGTAGTCGCAAAGATATAAGTTTGTTTTTCGAAGTTGAATTCGAAATTGTTTTCGCGCCATTGGAAGTCTTTTCTTTTGGCTCCTTCAATGTTAAAGACGGTTAGGAATGCCATTACAAGGTCTTTTGGCAGTTCATGACTTTCATCAAAAAGGATCGTTACCTCATTATCCATGATGACAGGCATGAAAATCTGCTCAAAGAATTGTTCGTTGTTTTTAATTGTGCTGCAATTAATTTCGAGCAATGGTTTTTTCAACGCCTTGGCATATTCCTTTGCGAAATGTGTTTTTCCCAAACCCTTCGCGCCATTAAACATAATGAACGGTGAAACGCCATCGACCTTGTGGGAATCGATGTAGAATTGGAGTTGTTTTTTAATGTGGTTTTGGCCAACGAGTTTTTCGAACGGTTTTGATTTAGTGCTCATGTCGGGGAAAAATTAGTAAGTTGTAGATGAGAAGTCAATATGTTTCTGCTCTTTATATCAAACGGACGCTTAAAGTTCTTTTTGGAATAGAGGGGTAATTTCCCACTCGTTTCCATCGGCATCAATCAAAAATATAGACGCGCCAACGACCGAAACTTCTTGATTATCTTTTTCTAAGAAGGAAAACAAAAAATCTTGAAATCCTTCTTCAAAGCTAACCTCAAAGAAAAATTCATCAGCCTCTTCTCCAAAGTGGCCGAAAGCAAGAGTATGGTCGAAAAGAACCGCTGAACTGTTTTGTAGAATATTGATTGCTTCTTGTAGAGTAATAGTTTTCATGTCGGGGAAAAATTAGTAAGTTATAATGGGCGAGTCAAGATAATTCTGTATATTAATATTTCAAACAATTGTTTAATCTTCCGAATCGAAGGAGGTTATTTGGAATTCAATCTTTGGTTGTTCTGTCGCTGGCTCATCTATTGGGCGAATTGCCGCAACAGTGGATTCTTCCATACAGGCACCAATACTATCGAGCCATTTCTTGCTTACCATTACAGAACCATTCGGCCCAATAAGGTTTGAGAGGTCGGCCATGGAGGTCCTAATGAAGGAAGTCGATCCCAATGGGCGTCCCTTTTTTCTTGCGAGTTCTTGTGTCATGGCCTGAATTTTATATTATTTTAAATGCGGGTCAAGGTTTTTTTGTGTAAATAATTCATGATCCAATTCGAACCAGCGGGAAAGCACATAAATCAAAAGGAACGCGAATACCTACTAGCCCAAGGTTTAAATTGGTGTCCGAGCTGCCGATCTGTAAAAATTTTAGAAGAATTCAATAAAAGTAATCGCAGTTGCAAGCTTTGTCAAAAAATAAAAGGAGATAAATGGACCTCTCTTAATAGAGATAGAAAAAATTCCGTTCGAAATATCTGGCGAGAAAACAATAGAGATTTAGTAAGAGAGTCTGATAAGGAATATCGCAAAAAAAATGGAGAAAAAATTCGCGAACAAGAACGGCTTCTTTACGCTAAAAATAGAGAAAAAATTCGCGAACGTAAATTGCGAGATTATAACAAAAATAAAAAACTTTTAAACGAACGCCGAAAAGAAAAACGCAAAATTCAAATGAAAAATCCTTTATTTGTTATTTCAAATAGAATGAGATCTCGGGTTCGGCGTATTTTTAAGCAAAGGGGCGATCCAAAAAACGAAACCACTCAAAAGCTTTTAGGCTGTGATTGGCCAACAGCTAAAAATCAATTAGAATCTCGGTTTGTGCAAGGGATGTCTTGGGATAATATTCACGAATGGCATATAGATCATATCGTTCCCCTATCTTCCGCTTTCACAAAAGAAGATTTGATTCCTTTGTTTCATTATTCAAACCTTCAGCCTTTATGGGCATTCGATAATATGTCAAAAGGATCGAAGATGCCCTCGACAGATTTGCCGCCCATGTCAATTACTTTTGATTAAAAAATGATTTTCTTAAACGCATGAAAACAATTGAGAGTTTATGAGAGTGGCCGAGAATGGTTAGAATCTAACGAAAAGTTGTTAGAATTTTGTTAGAGTTTTGTTGGGCTTTGGTTAGGTTTCTGTTAGGCCGCTGTTAGGATTTTGTTTATTTGGCCGAAACTAATTCACAGATAGTTTATTTGGCAAAAAAACATTCACAGATGATCTATTATTTGGCCGCAAAACATTCACAGATATATTACTTATTACGCCGAAATGTATTCACAGATGGATTATTTGAAACTTATTGATTCACAGATAGTATATACCAACACAAATACTTATATGACTACTGAAGACCAAAAACTATTGATAGATTTGTTAGAAAAATTCTTTGCTGATCACGATATAAACAAAAGAGATATGTTGTTTAGTAATAGTGCGGCCAAATACTTGAAGGGGAAATTGTTAGAGAAAGGCCGATGGAAGAATCTCCCAAGGGGGAAAGTTATTGATAGCAAAAAGTATAAAGGGAATTTAAATACACCTCCAGAAGATGTTTGCCCTTTTTGATTCTAAGTCTTTGCGCTGTTAAATACGAAATAGCAAAGTGTTTACGTAGATAAATACTTTTTGGCCTCTTTTTGAGGTTTTTTTGTATAAACCCCTATGAAAAAGAGACTTTTTTTGACCTTATTTCGTAGTTGCCTACGTTAATACTTAGTTATTTTTTTTGGTTTCGATCCTGTCAATGTGTTTTTCCCATATTGTTTGAGGTTTTTTGGGCTTTGGTTCTCTTGAGAACCCGTTATGGACCCCTACAACGACCGCTTTTGTGCAATTATAGAAGGCGTGGAGGGCTAAAACAGCCCCGATTACAGGAGCCAACAACACAGTGAACGACATAAGAATTAGGTAAGAAATACGATGCATAACTAAAGACATAATACGCTACAACCCTTATAGAATCAAGGAAAAAGTGAGTATGGCATGAGTATGGCAATGATGCATTTGGAGATTTTTAGATGAGCTAAATCACTATTTATCTTCCCTCATTCTTCCTATCTCTTTGTTTGCCCTTTCTTTTCTTCTTCTCTACTCTTACTCCTATATAGGTTCTAGGCGTTTTGGGTGGCCTTCTAAAGCAGGTAAGTTTGGGGTAAAATGAGCGGTCGCTATGGTTTGTCGCTAACGAAGATCCAAACTGAAACAAAAAACACTAAAGCACTAATTTAAAACAGTTGTTTGTAATTTCAAGCTATTTTACTTTTCTTGAGTCGATCTCTTGTAATTACCTGTAATGATAGGTATGAAAAAGCTTTCTTCTATCATGGTTCTGGGGAAAAAGGTCAAGATTAAATACGAGGCTGATTTGGGTAATTGGGGAGAATGCGACCATGACGCAATGACCATAAAACTCTCCGAAGAATGCTTGATGGACCCAAGGCAGCATTTTATGACCCTCGCCCATGAAGTTGTCCATTTGATCCTCAGAATGTCAGGAATCGCATATATGGAAGCAAATGATGAGGAGGCTTATGTTCGCTGTATTGAAAATTTGATAATTCCTTGGGTTTTGGAAAATCAATCTATTTTGGCCGAAACTAAATAATGGGGGGTATTTATCCTTTTAGATATTTAATTGCTTTTAAAAGATATTCTGGATCGTCATTAAATCCTCCTAATGCCCTATTGCATTTGTGGCATAGCCAACCCCGAAACTCATGCGTTTTATGGTCATGATCTAAAACCCACGAACCATTTTTTGCGTTTCCCTGCCCCTTACACTGGTCTTTGTTTGATTCGCAGATAGGGCATACATGATTTTCTGGTGGTTTTTGAAATTTTTGCCGTAATTGATATCTCGATCTGGACATATCATTGGCGCATTTTCTACATTCTGATCTAAGATGATTCGCCCCACTATTTTTACCAAACAAAGATAATGGCAAGGTTTGTTGGCATTTAACGCAAACCTTTACCTGTTCGCCATTATTCATGAACCTTTTTAATCATCCTTTCTGACATGGCGATTAAATCCACGGTTGGAACCAGTGTCATGAGGTCTTCCCTGCCAGTTCTTCCATATAGCTTATAAACCTGCGGGAAAGTCGATCTGCCCATATCTGCTAGGTTAATTGATTCAGCGAGCTTCTGGCGCGATACAATGACCCAATACGCCCTTGTTTCGAACGCAATGTAATCTGCTTTGCCATAAACCCATCCATCTTTCCCTCTGACATTTTTTAATTCTATATAATGGATTCTATCGGTGACGTTTAAATCACCTCTTTTGAATTTCTTCATAGCCTTAACATCATACTTTACTCCGTTGTCAGAGATATCCCAATGCTCGAAAATGTTTTCGTTTTTTGTAGCTCTCACGGGATTGTCCAGTAAGTCCGCAAAGCGATCTTCGGCGCTTTCTCCGTATTTGTATGATTCAGCCCAATTCATAATCAAAGATTTTCAGAGATTTTAGCCAATCTTGCTTCAACGATTTTATAATTTGCTTTTCCATGTATCGGCTAGTGCTTTGATTAATGATGGATTGCAGCCTTAACCTCATCCTTCAATACGAAACTTTGACCCCATTTACTGTTCTGCTCTCCCAATCAGACAATCCGAAAAATAAAATTGCTTTTAGATGCCTTAAAAGCAATTTTAATTCATATCCAAGGTTTTTTTCTAGATAATTATTGATTTCAAATCGCCTAGCGGTAATAATATTATTTTTAATCTTACTTGTTTAGGTTCGTTGAAAAGAGGGGTATTGCGGTTTTGGTTAAATGTCAAGGTTGGAATGTGTATTTTAGAACATCAATATCTTTTTCAAACATTTGTTTGATTATTTCTTTGGTGTTTTTATTGTAGTATTCTTGGTAAGGCTTATGATCTGTCTTATTTTTGTGAGGAAGACTCTTCCTTACGCTCATTATATTATACTCCATAAGCATCATTTTAAATTCCTGATGTAGGTTTTCAAATCTTAAAACAACATTTGGCGGATAGAACCCTTCCATCCATTCTGTTTGTTTATGGGCGGCAATAAATGTTTTATCGTCTTTTCGATCATTCAGAATTTCGCAAAAGGTTTCGAAAGTCATATTGGTGTCGATATCGTATAATCGCCCCAAATCATTCTTTAAGGCGAAATGATACATGCTAACTGCGCGATCCCACGGGTTTCTGGCAACGCAGAAGGAGAAATAGTTTGCCATTTCCCTTCTAAACACTTGATAAACCTCATTTGGTTTTGCGTGGGTGGGATCGAACCATCCTCTGTAGATCTTTTTGTCGGCGTTCTGATGGAACTTTCGTTCGTGTTTTTTAATTAAATTTAATTGGCCCAAATGCTCATGTATTGAAGTGCTGGCATTTTTTGGGATGCGGTAAAATAGAAGATGAAAGATCCATCTTTCGCCGCGAATTAAATTTTGAAAAACTTCGTCCATCTGTATTATCGATTGTCTCCGCTTCCACCAATCATGTTTCTTTCTTTTCTACTAGCAAGTTTGTGAATATTTCCGTAAGCGATTTCATCTAAGGTATATCCTAAATCTCTAGCTAATGCTGCGATATACCACAAAGAATCCCCTAGCTCAAAAGCTATCTCTTTCTTTTTATCATCAGTAAATTGCCCATTATTATCTCTAAGAACTTTCTTTACTTTATTTGCTACTTCTCCAGCTTCGCCAACAAGCCCAAGTGTCGGATAGATAATATTATTTCCCGATCCGTATATGGCGGTTTCGACTGCTTTGTTTTGGTATTCGTTTAATGTCATATTTTTATTCGCTTTTCTTTCTACAAAATGCTCAATTCCATCTTGATAGTCCCCAATCATTGATAAAGAATTTTTCAAGGCCGATTTCATTGCATCCATAGTGGGATAACCTCTATCGCAAGTATTTGTGTCGAGCCAACCCTCTACATAAGAAAGAAAGTCTTTTACTTTTGGTTTATTATTTTGCACAGACTCTTTTTCTTCTACAATAGTATAGTATTGTTTCGAAAGAGAGTGGCTATGATTAGTATCGTCAATAACAGTAATAAAATCGTTGCAATCAGCGGTGCTCACTACTTCATATTGTTTGCCTTTGGTAAAAAACGCACCAACCAAGTTATCGTTGAGGGTGATGGATTGTCCTGTTTTTGCTTTCATTTTGTTATTAGTCTTGATTTTTCATTTCAAGCTCGTCTTCAAGATCTTGAAGAAGAGTATCTGCCCGCTGCATAAGATAATCTTTAAGATTATAGAAGTCATCTGCGCTTAGGAACGGGGCGTTAGAGATTTTCTTTCGGGCGTCCGCTATAATTTCGTCAACAAGGGAGATATAGTTCATGATTTTGATTTTGAGAGTTCGGCGCATTCGACAAAACAAAGAAATTGTTCATGCCATTCTCCTTCTTGGAGATTGTCTGGAAATTTATTTTTCTTCCAGTAGTCTTCGAAAGAGTCGAGGCTGTTTTGAAATTCTTGTATAAATGCTTCTAAAGATTTTTCTTTCATAATTTTAATTAATTAACCTTCTGAATGACCAGATATCCCAAACGGTCGAAGAAATTCATTTAATTTATCTTCTGTTGGAAGTTTAGTTCTAATTTTATCCTGAAATTCATCAGATACTCTATCTGCCAATTCTTGTGCTTCAGCTATTGTAGCAAAGTGTTTAGATTCTGCCCTCCAAAAACCATCATCAATATTTAGAATCATCATACATGTGGAAAATGTTACTGGGGTAACTTCACTATTTCCATACACCCCAATTGATACCACTAGAAGACCTCTATTGTAATCGAAGGTTCCTCGAAAATCGCCTTGAGCACAAATCATTTCGTGTCTCTTGTGATGAATAGTCGGACGTAGAAGTTCATCATCAACAGTCCATAAAAATTCCATAGCACCATGTTCTTCCATATATGCTCTTAGAATTTTCTGTAGTTCGTCTCTTTTCATGCGCGTAGTATAGATGATTTAGGTGAGTTGTCAATAAGAAAAGAATAAAAGTAATACCAACGGGAGTCGAAAATCAAAATTTGGTGTAATTGCTTATGATGAAAGAATTAATTTGTTGTAATTGTAGTGAGTCTTACGAAGTTTCTTCTGAAAGGTGGAAAGGCGCTCTTTATGATCTTAAAAAGAGAAAAATCAACCATTACTGCTCAAAGGAATGCGTGATGATTGGGAAAAATATATTCAAGCCTATAGAAGTCGAGTGCAAAAATTGTCAGAAAAAATTTACAAAATTAATGAGCCAGATTAAAAAATGCCCCAACAACTTCTGTAGTTCTTCTTGTTCGGCAACTTATAATAATTCAAATAAGACGCACGGAACCAGAAAATCGAAGCTTGAATCTTGGCTAGAGAAACAATTACCCTTAGAGTTTCCTAGTTTAGAGTTTCACTTTAACAAGAAAAACGCAATCAACTCAGAATTAGATATTTATATTCCAGAATTAAAGCTGGCTTTTGAGCTAAATGGAATTTTTCACTACGAACCTATATTTGGGCCAGATAAATTAGAGAAAATTCAAAATAATGATCAAAGAAAATTTGCAGCTTGTTTAGAAAGGGGAATTGAGTTTTGTATTATCGACTCTTCTGGACAGAAGTATTTCAAACCCGCTACTTCTCAAAAGTATTTAGATATTATTAAAGAAGTTATTAATAAGAAACAAAAGTAGTCCGCCGAAGTTTCGATCTTCGTATCTCGTCCTTATAAGGGGCGCGCATTCCCATCCTGCTCGCGGACCTTTGTTTTTTTTTATTGAAATTTGGTAGGCCAGCTTGGTAACTCTCCAAGTTCTTACGAATTATGAGTCCGCAGCATTAATTTTATGCTTCTAGCCCTTTGTTTTTATTTTAAAATGGTAGCCGCAGAGAGACTCGAACTCTCAAGCTTGCGCGTCTGAGCTTAAATCAGATGGGTTTACCAATTTCCCCATACGGCCATTTTATTTGAAATTTGGTGAGGATGAGAGGATTCGAACCTCCATCGTTCCTTTACGGTGCTACTAGTTAGAAGCTAGTTCCGATACATCCCCATATTTATAAATTTAGGATAGACTTTTCTCTTCTATCTGTGTAATATGTTGTATGAAAGTTTGTTTATCATGTCAAGAAAATAAGGAAGACTCAGAGTATTACACTAAAAATGGTCGCTTATATTCTAAATGCAAAAAGTGTTTTAATATTTATTGTGGAGAAAGGTGGATTAATCGCAAAATTGATATGATGCTTTATAAAGGGGGGGAGTGTGTTGATTGCCAATTAAAAGCGACTAAAGAAAATTATTATTTATTTGATTTTCACCACCTAAATTCATCCTCCAAAGAAATGAATTGGGATAAAGCGAGGCAGATCTCTTTAGAGGATTGTAAAAAAGAAATAGACAAATGCGCTCTTCTTTGTTGCATGTGTCATCGAACTAGGCATTTTTTAGAAACTTAATTGTGTTATTTACACTACACTTTTAGTCAACCTTCGTGAAAAACTCTTCATTGCCGCCAAAACAATCCTC
>ENA-UPTL01000293-UPTL01000293.1-marine-metagenome-genome-assembly--contig:-NODE-293-length-12417-cov-5.040366_pt1 | contig 12417 bp, 24 predicted proteins | sample MGYA00238170_ERZ767106 | MGnify/ENA primary metagenome ERZ767106 (study PRJEB28938, sample SAMN06267160) | marine metagenome | isolation source: Columbia River Estuary | place: USA:Columbia River Estuary...
TTAATGGAGAAACTGTTGAAGGATATATTTCAAATGTGTTAACACAACTTATGACAGAGCCTTCTTCTGTGATGATGCGAATTTCATCCCCTTCTTCCAGAACAACATAAGCTTCTCCGTCAAATTTAAGAAACTCAGAGCTTGTCAAGGGATATTCATCAATAATGTTAATTTCTGTGTCGGCTGTTTTATCATACCACCACACAGACACATTCTTATTCACACCTGCTTGATTACTAATAAACAAAAGCCCCCAAGCAGCGTAGTGCTGAGAAGGCACTGTATAGATTGTTGTCTTAACGCCTGCTGTTAGGTTTTTACCAACAGAGATTGCTCTCATTTGTCTTCCTTAGCAAGTTTCTTAGGAGCAGGAGGCTCCTCAACAACTTCAACATACTCAGCGTGCTTACGCATGTTGTCAATTGTTTCTTTTTCTTTCCACTCATACACACAACCTGTATGAACACATTTAAATTTAGCCATGTTGTTTCCTTTTTGTAAAGAGCTTATTAGTTCGTTATAAAAAGGAAGCTCCCGTAGGAGCCTCCTTCAAAGCCTATTAGGCCGCCTGCTTATGCAGGCACAATCAGCGCAACAGCAGAGCCGTCACGCAGTTCCTTAACACCGTACAGGGTGTCAGCAGTGAACAGAGTACCGAGGTATTCTTGTTTGTACTGAGTCTGTGAACGAACACCCATCTGCTCGATAAACACTGCGAAGTCTTTATGACCCATCAGGCAAGCCTTAGCAGCGGTAGTACCAGTGGTGGATTCAGCGTTGCTGGTCACGAAGACAGGAACACCATAAACATTACCGATTTCACCATTGCGGATGGTATTGGCAGAGCCCTGCTCACCCACGAATGCCTGCTCCGTAAACCGTGCAATGCCCATCAGGGTGTTGCGGGTCGAAGGAGGAACCAGCAGGAAGCGGCCATCCATTGGAACATCATTGTCATCCAGACGCTGAATGGAACGGCGAATAGCAGCATCAGTGAGAGCACCAAGGCCAGTATTGGCAGCAGCCACATAAGCGGTAGTGCCGTCAGCGCCGGAGAAGGCTGCATTGTAAGCAGCAGTACCGTTACCGCCTTGAACGCCACGACCCAATTGAATGAGCGAGGTGTCCACTTGACGAGCAAGAGCGTAGCCAGCATCTTCAGTGTAGAAGTTGCGGAGCGAGGCAAGAGCCTGTGCTTCGACAATATCTTCAATCAGACGCGAATACTCGTAATGCTGGTCGATGGTTGCAACAACTTCCAACTCAGTGCCTGCAATGAGGGTCACTTGGGTGGAAGCAGCTTTAACCGAAGCAGAGCCACGGATAGGAGCAGGAATGTGAACGGAGTCACCCTTCTTGCCCTTGAAGCTCATCTTTTTAATCAGATTAGCGAGAACAAGGTTTTTCTTGTAAGTTGCAACAATCTCATCGCTCCAGATTTCTGGGATGAATGTTGCAGCAGTCGTCGTAGTGACGTTATTAGTACCTAAAGCCATTTTTAAATTTCCTTCTGCGCGTTAGCGCAATTATTTAACTCGTCCTTCCGCATAAGCCTGACGAATTTCAGGTTCAAGCGTTTCATAGCGAGCGGGGTCTGTCATGCGAAGCCGGATAAGGTCAGCACGGCGATAAACTTTCCTTGGAGACTCACCAGTTCCGCTAGTATCTACAGCAGCAGCTTTCATGTTCTGTTTAAGAACTTCAGTACCATCGGTACGCGCTTGTGTTGTTTTTACACCACGAATCTGTTTGAATGTGGAAAGTAGTTCATCAGCAGCTTCAAAATCAAAGGAGGTGTCAGCTTGTGTATACATCTGCATACGCAAGTTGCTTCCTTTCACCCAATTGATAAATTCACCGTCTTGAATTACTTCTGCAAAGTCGGGATGTTTCTTTTGGAGCATCGCCTGCGTTTGCATTTGTTTCATCTGTGCGGCTGCTTGTTTAGCTGCCAACACATCTGGGTGTTTATCCACTGCATCACGAACAGCCTTCTTTGGGTCTTCAAAGAAGTCAATTTCGTTTTCTACTAAAGCAGGCTCATCTTTCTTGTAGAGTTGTTGTTTAAGCAGTTCATCTGCCAGCTTTCGAACCTCACCAACTTCTTGTGCCTGACGCCCAATGAGCTTTTCAGCTTCTTGGTGCATTGTCACAATATCTTCAAGACTCTTGCCTTCGTATTTAGAAGGAATCTTTTGTTTGGTTTCTACAGGAGGGGACTCAGCCACCTTCTCCTGTTGTTCTACAGCGTCAAATTCACTGTTAAACACTTCTTCATTGTCGATTAATGCCATACTGTCCTTTCGTCCTGCCCATAACGGGTTTTAGGAGATTTAAAAATAACTTCAGAAGGGCGCTTACGCGTTTCTCTTCTGTTCTTGTTTGAGCCTTTCAGCCCGATCTCGTACCCATTTATCCGCTGCTCCGGGAAAAGCACCTGTAATGCCCTCCAATGAAACTCGCGGGGTGGATATGATACGAATGGCTTCTTCGTTGCATTCTTTACAGGAAGCAACTCGTAAGCTTTCGTCTATATAGTGCTCAGAAACATGCCCGTGAGCACAGCGAAACTCATAGAATCTTTTCATTCTGTAAGCTCCTCATATGCCCTCTCACACGCCTCTTTGCGGGTTAAAAGCAGGTTAAGAATGTCAATCTGTCCTTGTCGATGAAAAAGAGATTGAGCATCTTGGACAGTTGACAGTTCATTAACCGTGTTTTTAATCTTTGTAAGGTCTTCCATCAACATGAGCCACCCCTTGGTAGCCATCATTGAGAAAGTTTCCTCGTAATAAAGTTGTAGCGTTTTATCCATTGAATTAGGAGCCATTGGCTTTATCCTTTGTTGTTTCTATACAACCATTGTACCATTTTTACAACACAAAAGTCAATAGAAGATGAAAATAATTAATGTTTTTTATCAGTTTAGAGCGTTTCTATTGGATTTATCCATCTGAAGCATAGTGATTCGTTCATTTCTGATGCTGTCTTGCTCTTTAATAGACAAATCCTTCTCTTTCAGCATCAGTTCAGTGATGCGAGCGCGGCGCTCGAAGTCTTTTGCTTCGTTGGTGTCATCCAGATTGGTGGACAAGGCTGCGGTGAGCTTTGCCTGTGCCAACTGAGGAGCCAACTGCGTATCAACTTGAATCTGCTGTGCTTCAGCAGCTTGTTTTTGTGCTTTTGTCTGCAAATCAGCCACTTGAGCACTAGCCAGTTGCATTGCTGCTTGTTGTTGGGCTTGTTGAGCTTGTTGCGCTTCAGGAGAAGGCTGACTCATCTGGTCTAAAGTTGCCATCAGTTCAGCTTTGTTCGACAAGCTGGAATTAGACAAAATACCCTTCAATAGCACAGGCAACACAGGGGTGTCTGGGCCAAGGGTTTGCAACAATCCAATCATCTGCTGTTGTTCATACTCTCGTGCAAGCACGCCAAGCGTAGCAGTGGGAATAAAGGTCATGTCCACAGAAGGATAACGCTCAGGGTCAAACTGCATATAGCGATATGCTGCTTTGTAGATGAACGGAATCATGAAATCTTCTTGGAAGTTAACAAGAGTGCGTTTGTACTTCTTGATAACACCTGCCATAGCCATAGACATGCCTTGGCCGCTAGCGTCACGCTGCGCTGCTGATGGCATACCTGCGCTGTCCACTGTGCCGGTTGCTTGTAACAACATCCGCTCGAAGTTCTGCGCTGCTGCTGGAGCATCCTGATTAGTAACACCGAAGTGGAAAGGAGAAATGATTTCGTTGGGGTTGCCATTGGTGAGAATGGCCTTGCCCGGTTTCACCTCAAACTTAGCACCGCGAGGCAGGCGTGTGGCATCCATAGCAATCATAGGAGCCGTTGTAAGGGCAAGGCTGTCCATGTGAGCACGCAACTGACCGTCAATGGCCTTCTGCATGTTGTAAGCTTTCTCAACGGTTCCACGGCCCCAGAAGCGGCCCGGCACTGTATCATCCTGATAGGCCACCACAGGGCGGTCTTTCATCATGTAGGGGCTCTCTTCAGCCTTTAACAGTTGTCCGTCATTGGCAATGACAATGATGGCTTCCACCATGTCGCAATATTCATCAGCAACACTGTCTTCAGGAAACAAATCCACCACATCAGCAGCGTTTTCATCCTTAAGCTCATCCAGATACTCTTTAGGAACAAGACCGTAATAGGTGATAAGTTTCACCTTATCGTTCTGGTAATAAGACAGCTCTTGTGTTGGCTCTAAATCAGTTTCTTCACCAGAAGTTTGGATATCCACCTTCTTGTAGATGCCTTTTTCCATGCCTTCTACAATCTTGTGAATGCTCACATACTTCTCAATGGCGCAGCCCATAGCTTCATCGAGGCTATCAGCATTGGGGTCAATGAGGAAGTTCTTTGGATTGACAGGCTTGAGCTTAACGCATGTGCGCTCGTTAGAAGACACACCAATGGCAGCCATGCCCTGCATGTTAGGCATTGCTTGCGTAGCTGGTTTGTATTCTGTATAAGAAGCCACAGTGATTTCACCAATGCCTGTTCCGTAGATTTCAGCCATCAGTTCGATGTGGTCAATGCTTTTCTTAATCTTGTCTCGCTTGAAGTCTTCCATAAGCAGCTGCTTGATGGCTTCGACATCCAGAGGGTTGCCATCCACATCCTTGATATCGTCTTCGATATCAAAGAACTCCCCTTGACCAAAGATGGCCTCAATCACTTCAGCGTGGCGAGTTTCCACGGCCTGCTGTGTGGCAGGACTGATGATGCGGCTACGCTCGCTCTCGCGTGTCTTGTCCTCAGCAGCCCACTGACCACGGAAGATGCGCTCATATTCTTCCCAATCAGGAAGGTAGTTCACATCCCGGTAGTCGCGCCATTGGTTTAAGCGGCTGACAACCCAACCAACCAGTTCAGTTTCTGCGCTGGTTACTTCGTCAAATACCACTTGTTTTTCTTTAGCCATTTTGTTCCTTAGTAGCCTGCAATAACATCCATGACTTCGTAATCATCTTCGTCATAGTCTTGTTCATAATTACTGATAGCGAGTTGGTCGATATAACTAAGAGCGTCAACCAGATCATCATGCACTCCTGCTGTAGGAAACATAACAAGCTGATCTTGGAATTCCTTCCAATCCTGCTCTTCGTTGAAGCTGACACGCCCATGCTCCATGCGTCCTTGCAACGACCAGACAACACGATCAACTTTCTTCTTGTTTCCATGTGTGAGGTCATGGATGTGCGTAAAAACGTTATTCTTCCTCATCAGGTCAGTCAGATAAGGAAGCACAGCATTCTTCAAGGCTCCTCGCTCAATGCCTGTAGCAATGGGTTTGTATTCCCTTACGGCCTTAAGGATGTGCACAGCAGTTGCCATGATGTCCCATCGCCCATGCTCAATCTTCTCCACCCACCAGTTTCCATTGTCTTCAATCTTAACAATGGCAATGGCTGTTTCATCAAGGCGGTTCTTAGCGCTACCTGCGTTCTTGCCCACTTCCTCAAAGCCTGCCAAGTCAATGGCAATCACATAGGAGCCATGCTTGGGCTCTGGTTTTGTCTTAAACCATTCTTCTTTAAACACATCACTACCTGCGTTATCGAAAGAGGAAAGATATTCCTGCTTGAATGCAAAGCTGCTTAGTGTGCGCTGTGCTGCATCAATCTCTTTTGGGTCAATGGTTTCGTTGTCTCTTGTAGTGAAGTGCCAGCTTTTCCATTCCTCGTCTGTGCCGTCTAAGCCCAGCTTGTAGACATCATAGAACCAATTACGGCCTGACGGGGTAGAGATGAACAATGCTCGTCCCTTCTGGTCAGACAAGGAAGCCCGTATCACCTTCTCCCAAATCTCTTGCTTAATGAAAGCAACCTCGTCCAACACCACATAAGTTAAAGACACACCACGTAAGCTATCAGGATTGTCAGCACCACGAACAAGGATTTTCCTACCGTTGATAAGTGTGATTTCAAGGTTGTTCACATGGCTGCTCTTAATAACCTCTCGTCCAAGGTCATGGAGAAGCTCCCAGATAATGCTTCGTGCTTGTCCCAGCGTAGGAGCAATGTACATGACAGAGCTTCCTTCAGGGCAGTTTAAGCCTTCAATCAGCAACGACACCGCTGACAAGCGGCTCTTTCCGCATCGCCTCCCCGCTGCTACAATCTTGAATCGGGTGGAGTCAGTAAATACTTTCTTTTGCCACCCTAATAATTCAAAATTAAGGTTTGCCATTTATTTTGGTTTTTTCTTAGGAGCCGCTGGTTTTTTAGTTGGGGAAATGGTTGCACCTTTTGGATACATCTTTTCCATTTCTTTCTTAAACGCTTTCGATGGTGCTGCTTTTTTCATTTGTTGTTTCCTTTTTACATTTGGTTTTCGAGAATTCTTTTATCAATTCAGAAGCAATCTTCTGTATGGCATATGCCTCTGTTTCTTCTCCGGGCTTATCCTCTCCAAGCCAGCGGCAATGCGCCTGCCACAGATGAACAGCTTCATGCACAAGAAGCCCATAGATTTCTTCTGTTGTTAGAGGAAGCTCCTCCTTAAGACAAACCACAGCAAGCCCTTGCTCTTCATAGATGGTACAGCAGGCTAATGCGCCTGTGGGCAGGTAGTCGTTGTCATAGATGGAGAAGCTTCTAAGAATCTTCTTGAAAGCCTTCTCGTCTGTAGCAAGGAAATACTTGTAGGCACAATCCTGTAAGCTTCCAGACAAGGCTCTTGGCCTAGACATCGATTATGCCCTCGTCTTGGTTGTATGTTTGCTTTGCATCAGACAACCCTGTAATGTTAATTGTAACAGAAGGGGTCGAATTCGCTCCCTTAGCAGCATCAAAGGCACTCATAGGAAGAATACGCTCAGCACAGAACTTAAGGGCAGCAAACTGATCTTTGTCCTCTCCGTCCATAGCCTTACGGATGAGGGTTTCAATAATCTTCTCACCAGTGGTTCCTAGCAGCCTTGCCTTGAACTCATTGAGCCTTGCAGCCTCTCCGGGGGGTCTGCCAAGGGCTACACGGCCTCCGGGCTTCTTCGCTTCAATGGCAGCCTTTGGAGGGCGTCCCTTACGGGCTGGTGTTCCATCAGCATTAACAACTTTCTTTACCATGCCTTTATCCTTTCAAGGAGGCTACTTAAAGTACTCTGAAGTACCTATTACATTTAAGACAATAAATTACTTAATTAGTAAATTACTTACTAAGTTAGCTACATAAGCAGCAATCTATGTAAACAATTATAGGTGTTTCCTATAAGCTCCTTACTAGCGTAAGTGTACAGATTGCTACTCAGTGCTTAGAAGTGGGATGAAGCTTCTTAGATTTTACATGAGTTGCTGATAAGGAAATTCCTTATAAGAATATTATATCACGGATTTCCCAGAAGTCAAGGAATTTCTTCATTTGTTGTCTTTTATTTTCATGTTTCTTGATCTAGGTCAAGTTTTCTTAACTTAGATGTTGCTTTCAGTGTGTAGATTCCGTAGGCCTGATCTGTCCCCATTTAAGCCTTCCAGCCATTATTGTCCTTTTCTTTAATTATTCTTTAATAATCAAGGGCTTATCAGCTCTTAGTGCCTCTTTTTTAAGCAGGTCTTTTCTAGCTTTTTGTGGACTTCAGAGGGTTCATAAACATTTACACATTAGCATCACCCCCTCCCCCCCTATGAAATACGAATCAGTCGCATTAGCGTTAGCTTCTGTGCTCGAAGGCCTAGGTTGTCTGTTGTCTGACAAGTGCATTGGTGACATGTTAGTAACATGTTAGTGCTCAGAAGGGAGGGACGAAGCAGGACCATATAAGCCAATGCTGATACACTTATATAAACCACTGCTAATGCACCAATCAAGTGCATAGCAATTGTCTATCAAGCACTGCTGCCCATAGCCTTAGCCTATCAGACATGCTTGTGGTTTATGCACAACACCAGTGCGTTGTCTAGGCAACTATCGTGCCAACTAAGAATCGTGCCAAGCCATAGAATGGCCTAGGAGGCGCTGAAGCACTGACAAGCCACCTACACACCTAAGAAAGTTATTCACACTGCTCTCATAGTTGTCCACAATTTAGGTCTTATATAAGACCAATGCCTGTGGATAACTTCTGAGAATTGAAAACAAAGGTTGTAAGGGTTTGTCCCTATGAAATAATTGTTGACATGCGCTCGACAGGCCATATAATTAAGACAGACAGCAGGCAATTATGCAGGCTGCTAACAGGAAACCACCATGATCACTCAGACACCAGTACACACACAGGGCCACTACACTGTGGTATTCAATGCTCAGGTCAATGCCTACAGGCCATATAGCGTTATCAACAATGCCACAGGCAAGACAGAATTTGCCTACAATGCACTGTCGGTCTGTCTGGATTACATCAGCGACAATTCTTAAGGCATTCTCTCAAGGGGCCTACAAAGCCCCTTCGGAGAGCACCTTCGCTCTGACTAGGAAAAACATCATGTCACGATTCATTCCCTCAACTATGACAGGCGCATCCCGTGCTGATGAAGCTCAGGACTGCACCGTCAGGGCGCTTGCCAATGCCCTTGATACAGATTATGACAATGCTCATGCAGCCCTTAGCAAGCACGGCAGGAAGCACGGCAAGCCATGCGGGCATAAGGTGTGGCATCGTGCCTACTCAGAGGCGGGCCTGTCACTGGTGAACATCTATGGAACAACGGCGGCAGCGCGTCACATTTCACGTAGCCTGCAACAGAAAGCCACCAAAGGTACAACCCTTGGAACCCTCTTAAAAAGCATTGGCTGCGGGCGGTTTGTTGTGATTGTCACAGGCCACGCCATTTGCGTGCTTGATGGTCAGGTTATTGACAAGTATTCCAATTTGGCAAATAAATCAGTTGTAGCAGTTTACGCTAAATAGCATTCCCTGCAAAGCCCCTACAAAGCGAGGGGTTTTGTGGAGAGTGTTATCATACGCTCAGCCTAAGCAATAACGCCAAAGGCTAACATTAGGAAAACATTATGCACACCACCATCAATCATGCCAGCCAATTCCGTGATGAGTTTCGCGCCTGTGGGCGTGCTGACCAATTCTCTTATGAGGCCTTGGGCCTGTTGTTTGACTTCCTTGATCAATCAGACGATTCGTATGAATTAGATGTTATCGCCCTTTGCTGCGACTATGCTGAGGACACATTTGAAGACTTCGCCAATACCAACGCTATTGATATTGAAGGCCTCACTGAAGAGGAAATCGAAAGCACTGTAATGGCCTACTTGCAAAACTGCACTTGTGTAGTAGGGAGCACCTTCAACACTGTTATCTACGCTCAATTCTAAGGAAATTTTCATGTCTAAACGCATCCCCACAAAAGCCCCTCGATGGGAGGCCTTCGCAGACTATGCACTAGCCATTGTGCTAGGCGTTGCTATTGCCTTTGGTTTGTTTGTCTATGTGTCTTGATTCCTAACTATTGAAAGCTTCAAATGATTGTTTCCAAAAAGTCCACTGTTATCAAAGCCCCTGCTATCAAAACCATAGCAGCCACAAAGAGCACGTTCTATGCTAAAATGCAGAAGGCTAAGGGAGCCCGTGTTTATGGCCCCTATCACAATGACCTTATTTACATTCACACGACAAAGCTGGCAAAGGCATAATATGTTGGAATTAATAACTGACAGAGACGTGAGGGGAAAAGACATTTTCCTAAATGGTGAGCGTGTTGGTTGGGTTTCTTATGGAGACCTTAGAGATTTTCCCGCTGATAGGAAGCCCGTTACAATGCTAAGGGCAGAGAGAGGCACAAAATACCACGATAGTTGGGAGGCTGCCATGAAATATATTAATGAATTTTACAAGGAAGAAAGCCATGTATAAGATTGTCCACATATCAAGCGGCATTGTAGCCGCCACGTTCAACGAAAGGGCATTCGCCCTTGATTGGCTAGCGGAGAACAATAACCTGCTAGGAGAACCCGCTAACCTGTACAAAATCGTTAAGGCAATGCCATGATTGACCTACATGTTCCCACTATGCAAGTGGCCTATCGTCTGCTAAAATGTGCCCTTAGCGAGCTTAATGACGGGGAAATTGAAGAGGCCAAAGACACGCTAACGGAGGCCATTAGAATGATGGAAAATGTAGAAAACATGGAGTAATAATGAAAACTCTGCCTTTTAAACAAACAATTGACGGGTTTGTCTGGTCGGGCTTGTATGAGCTTGACCCCTATTGTCCCGCCGATGAGCTTTGGCCCGCTTTGCTACCAATAGCTACTGTAATCAGCCTATTCATGAACAAAGGCGTGCTTGATGTGTATGAGGTGATTAATCCGTCCATTGTGCAAGCCATTGAAGCACAACTCGTACAGGAGGCCATGCCATGATGCCTTTTGTATGGATTGGAGCAGGCTTTGGGGCCCTTGTAGCAGTGTTTAACATGGGTGTACAAGTGGAACGTATGGATAAGGATTTTGAACATGCCTATGCCAGCGGCTTCTGCTATACTAAGGGAAACATCGAAGCCTTTGTGGCTAAGGATGGCCCCGATTATGCTTGCTTTAAGCAAAACATTGACAACAAAAAGCTCAGTAAAACTATGATTGTGATGCCAAAATGACAACAGTTGTACCAATTACACCAGTGGAGCCTATCCGCCCTCTTAATTGGCCTTTTCCTGCCAAAATCCCCTATTATCAAGAAAGAAAGAAAACACAATGGTAGTCGCTAACGCTCCTTTTCCCGCTAACAAGCCACATAAACACGCAGCCCTTATCAAGGCATGGGCTGATGGTGCTGAGATTGAATGCTTTTACACAGTTTTTAAAGACTGGCTTGTTGTTAAAAAGCCTTCTTGGAATGTTGACTTGAACTACAGAATCAAGCCAACAAAGCCAAAGGACAAGCACATGGACGCCCTCATTGTCTTAAGTCCTCATGCGGGTCTGATGCTTTACGATGCTGCCCCTGATGAGGCTAATTGTGTGCTGGTTTTTGATGGAACTACAGGAAAGCTTGTTGATGCCAGCGTTAAAGGCTGTTTAAACAGCGTAGAACAGGCACAGGAGGCTCTGGACAACCCTAACCAATGGCAGAGTAGCTGGAACGCATTTAAACGAACAGGAGAGCTCTAATGCATTGCATCATTTGTGACAAAATGCTTTCGGATTACGAGGCAACACGCCGACATGCCCTGACAAGGCAGTTTCTGGACTTGTGCAACACCTGCCTACGCAGCATTGACAGCAACGCCTCAATGCCAACAACAGACAGGAAAGACCTTATGGAAACAGAGGATATTGAGGAAGGGCTTGACAAGGATGAAGAAAGCAGCTATCCTCTCTATAGAGACTATGAAGCATAGAAGACTTCTATGTCTTCTATGTTAATGCTTATATAATACTTATATAAATACAACATATATATACAACATATATATACTACTATATACGTCTTTATGTAAATACTTATGTATAACTACTTACACTTTGAAAGCTTCTATGGCTAATGACTTCTATATTCAGGAAGAAGACAGTACAGATTGGGCGTTGTTGGAAGAAGAATTACATGAATGGGCTGTAATACAGGATGTAGCAGCTATAATTAAGCTGAGAGGCTACAACTATGTGCTCTCTGCTGTCATGGACATCGTAGACAACTCTTAAGGCTATGCTTTATATATCTTTTATTGTCTTAGTATTTGTAATTAAACTTATTGGAAACATCTGATGAAAACATTCTTTGTTATGGTCTATTACGATGAGGGTGGTGTTGATGAATATGAGATGGAAGCATTGTCTATGGATGATGCTGAAAACATTGTCTGGAACGACTTAGGTCGGGATGTTGGTGAGGTTTGTATTACAGAAACCTTTTATGAGGATGAGGCATGAAAACAATTACTGAGATGACCCGAGAGCTTGGTGGTTTTGCGCCTACCACTAAGTTTCTTGAACGCTTTGCCGAGCTTGTCCGTGCCGAGGAGCAAGCCGAAGAGCGTGAGGCTTGTGCGAAGTTGGTTCACGATAATGCGCTGGCATGTGACCCCGGCTCGATGTTGCAGACCTATCTGGCTAGCAACGCCGCGGCCATCCGAGCAAGGGGGAACACATGAAAGAAGCACTGAAGCTGGCGCTTGAGGCGCTAAAGACGATTGATGAGGCAATGCCATTTCCTGTTGCTAAGTTGGCGCAAGCCGCCATCAAAGAAGCCTTGGCACAGCCAGATGAAGCAGTGAGGCAGGGGCGTAGGATGAGCAAGCAAGGACTCACCGAGGTTTTCCGTGAACACATGACCAATGACGAAGCACTGACGCTGGAGGCTTTGAAATATGCTGCCAGCTTGGGAGATGGTCGCATTGTGCGAGAGATGAATATTTCCCCGTTTAGTATCAGATGTGATGAAGCCTTAGCACAGGAGCAGCAAAGCTGTGACAATCCAGAGCAGGGGGCATCCTTGAAGATGCAAGA
>ENA-UPTL01000294-UPTL01000294.1-marine-metagenome-genome-assembly--contig:-NODE-294-length-12399-cov-3.535159_pt1 | contig 12399 bp, 13 predicted proteins | sample MGYA00238170_ERZ767106 | MGnify/ENA primary metagenome ERZ767106 (study PRJEB28938, sample SAMN06267160) | marine metagenome | isolation source: Columbia River Estuary | place: USA:Columbia River Estuary...
CGATGAACCGCGCGCTGCGGGAAACCGGTGCCGACGTCTGGCTCAGCGGTCTCCGCCGCTCGCAATCGCAAACGCGGGTGGACCGGCCGTTCGTAGAGCAGCAGAAGAGGACCGTGAAGGCCTATCCGATTCTGGACTGGGCGGACGCGCAGGTGGATCTCTATTTCCATCAGAACGGAATCCCGCGTCATCCGCTCGCCGAGAAAGGCTACGTCACCATGGGCGACTGGCACAGCACGCGGCCCGCCGAGGACGGCGATTCGGAATCCACCCGCTTCAACGGTGAGAAATACGAATGCGGACTTCACCTTGACTCAGGCACTCCGGATTTCCAGATTTGAAAGTGTCCCGACTGTCTCAGTCGGGAGCAGAGCATTTAGATCTGGCTGAGACAGCCGGGACACATTTTCCCCAAAACTCCACCATCATGAACATCGCCGAAAACATGGTTGCCACTGTTGGCAACACTCCCCTGATCCGCCTCAACCACATCACCGCCGGACTCGACGCCGAGATCTGCGTGAAGGCTGAGTTTTTCAACCCGCTTTTCAGCGTCAAGGACCGCATCGGCAAGGCGATGATCGAAGCCGCCGAGAAGGACGGATCGCTCAAGCCCGGCGGTCTGATCATCGAGCCGACCTCCGGAAACACCGGCATCGCGCTGGCATTCATCGCGCGTTCGAAAGGCTACCGCTGCATCCTGACCATGCCGGAAAGCATGTCGATCGAGCGCCGCGTGCTGCTGCGTTTGCTCGGTGCGGAAATCGTCCTAACGCCGCGCGCCCGCGGCATGAACGGAGCCATCGCGATGGCGAAGAAGCTTCTCGAAGAGCACGGCGAGGGTTCGTTCGGCCCCGGCCAGTTCGACAATCCGGCCAACCCGCAGGTCCACCGCGAGACGACCGCCGAGGAAATCTGGCGCGACACTGACGGCCAGGTGGACGCGTTCGTCGCCGGAGTCGGCACGGGCGGGACGTTGACCGGAGTCGGCGAGGTTTTGAAATCGCGCGGCACTGCCAGAATCTTCGCGGTCGAGCCAGCCGCCAGTCCGGTGATCTCCGGCGGTGCGCCGGGTCCACACATGATCCAGGGCATCGGTGCGGGCTTCATTCCGAAAAACCTCAATGTTTCCATCATCGACGAGACCATCCTGGTTTCCAACGAGGATGCCATCGCCACCGCGCAAGCCCTGGCGCAGCTCGAAGGTTTGCCAGCCGGGATTTCCACCGGTGCGAACGTCTGGGCCGCGATGCAAGTCGCCAAACGGCCGGAATTCAAAGGCAAGCGCATCGTCACCGTTGGCTGCTCGTCCACCGAGCGCTACCTCTCGACCGCGCTCGCCGAGAAAGTCCGGGAAGAGGTTTCTAACCTTCCGGTTCACGAAATTTAAGCAGAGCCGGGGAATTTCCGGCCATTACTGAGAGCAAGCTTGCAGTCCGCCATCCTGATAGCCCAGGGTGGCGGCGTGACAGACACCATGGAAAGCGCCCGCCGATGGAGTGGTTATGTTTGCCCGGATTGCCGGTTCGTGTTTCGCGTGCCGAGGGATCATGACGGGAGGGGCATTCTCTGTCCGAGTTGCCGGCGGATGCTGAGAATTCCCGCATCGCTCGACATCGTCCCGCCATTGCTCGCTCCGAGGCGGGCGGCTGATGAATCCGCTAGCAAATCGAAATCACGCGGATCGAAGAACCGCCGCCGCAAGAAGGTCGGCAGCGCGGAGGATTTCGCATGGGAGGAGGAGCCCAAATCATCCCGGGCGGGAAATGCCGGGAAGGACCAGACCGGGCTGTTACTGATCGGCGGCGTCGCCTTGTTAGTTCTCATCGGTGCCGGGGTTTTTCTGGCGATGAACGGCGGAATCAAGCCGATTACCCGCTCACCGGGTCAAGTGGCCGATCCGGCTGCCGTAGTGAGCAATCCCGTCACTCCGCCCGCGGCCCAGCGCAGCGAGGCGGCGTTATTGAGCGAGGCGGAGTCCATGGCGCGGAAATTTTTGGAAGCGACAATGGTGGAGGAGCTACTGCCTCTCGTCCGTCATCCCGAGGTGGCAGAAGCCCGCATGCGCGGCTTTTATCCGGGAGGGAAAATCGAGGCGCCCGGCATGCAGCCGCTAGATCCGGGCGCGGTGCTCTCAATTAGAGCCAATCTGGTCTCGCTCGCTGTCAGAACCCGTGATTTCGAGGATAAATCGCTCGCTTTCATCGATACCCCGCAAGGTTTGAAGATCGACTGGGAAAGCTGGGCCGGCTGGTCGGAGATTTCCTGGAAAGAGTTCATGGCGACCAAGCCGACTAGCGGCCACGTCTTCCGCGTCATTTTAGCTCCGGTTGATTATTATAACTTCGAATTCACCGACGATCAAAAATGGCAATCCTATCGCCTGGAGTCGCCCGACCATGAACATTCGCTTTATGCCTATGCCGAGAAAGGCACCGTTCTGAACGGGAGAATCCATGCTGAGAAGGACACCAAAAGCGTCAACTTGATGTTGTCTCTGAAGTTCCCGGCCGGTGCGAAGTCCAGCAATCAGGTGGAGATCGAGCGCTTCGTGGCCGAGGGCTGGGTGGAGGAGGACGCGCCATGACGCCGACGGCGTACGACAAGGCGCTGGAGTTGAACCTCGACCCGGTCATTTACGGCACGTTCGCCGAGATCGGCGCCGGCCAGGAAACGGCCAACTGGTTTTTCCGCGCGTCCGGCAGCGCGGGTCTCGTGGCGAAGACGATTTCCGCCTACGACATGACGATGAGCGATGCCATTTACGGCCGTGCCGACCGCTACGTGTCGGCAAGCCGGCTCGGCGCGATGCTGGATCATGAATACTCGATCCTGCTAGAGCGCCTCGCTCCCAAGCGCGGCAAGGAGACCACTTTCTTCTCGTTCTGCAACACCGTGCGCGCCCGTGGCTGGCAGGACAGCGGCGAATGCCACGGCTGGCTCGGATTGCGCTTCCAGATGAAACCTGGGGATCCACCGTCCGACATCACGCTTCACGTTAGGTTGTTGGACGCCGGTTCGATCGGGCAAATGGAAGCCCTGGGCATCATCGGCGTGAACCTGATTCACTCGGCATTCCGCCACCGCGGGCATTTGAAAAAGTTCGTGGAGTCGCTGTTGGACAATCTGGCCCCCGGGCGGGTGGAGGTGGATTTGTTGAAATTCACCGGCCACGGCTACGGCTTTTTCGACAACCGCCTGTGCGCCCTTCAACTGGTCGAAAGCGGCCTGACAGACGCGACGATGTTCCTTCCTAACGGCGAAGTCGTGCAACCCGCCGAGGCGCTTTACGGCCACCCGGTGCTGCTGCTGCGCGGGAGCTTCGACCCGGTGATGAACGTCCATCTTGAAATGCTGGAAGAGGCCCGCGAGAGTTTCGGCCGCTCGGTGAGTGCGGCGGACCGTGATTCGGCCATCGAGCTGTGTGAAATCTCGATGCACAACCTACTGCGCGACCGCGGAGTCGATCCTGTCGATTTCCTGGACCGTGCGGACGCGCTCCAAGCGCTCGGGAAAACCGTGCTGCTCTCCCGCTGCGCGGAGTTTCACCGGATCGCGGCGTTTCTCCACCGCTATACCAGCAAGCCCATCGGCATCCTTCTCAGCATCGGTTTGCTCAACGAACTGTTCAAACCGAAGTGGTCGGAAAATCTGGCAGGCGGCTTGTTGGAATCCTTCGGTCGCTTGTTCAAGAAAGGCGTCACGCTCTATGTCTTTCCATGGAGGAACCGCCGCACCGGCGAACTCGTCACTGCGGAAACCTTCCTCGCTCCCGCGGACAGCGTGCATCTCTACCAGCACTTCCTTGCGAACCGGCGAATCCAGGGCATTTCCTGTGATGACGACCAGTTGCTGGATTACACCGGCCGCGACGTCTGCCGGATGATCCGTTCCAACGACGTCCGCTGGCACGAATTGGTCCCCGAGGTGGCATGGACGATGGCCGAGCGCCACGCCCGGCTCACGGAGTCCTGATGCGCGGGCTCACTCGGTGGCCGCATCGATCTTGGTGCCGTGAAGATGCGAGGGCGTCTTGAGTAAGTCGAAATCCGAGCCGCAATACATGCAGCGGAAGGTCTGTGTGGCGATGATCGAAAGCGTGGCGCTCACTCCGTGGCTGAAGGGGAAAAGGCGCTTGGCCCGTGAGTGCGGACGGGCTCCCGAGTTGAGAAGCGGGGTCCCTTTGCAAAGCGGGCAATGCGCCGCACGTCGTTTGAAAAAAGCGATCATCCATGTCACCACGCTCAATCCGATCCCGCCCAGAATCAAGTTTCTCGCAGACTGACTCGGCTCGGCGACGAATAAAACGAGCGCGGTGACGGTCATGATTAGTCCCAAAAAATGCAGGGCCGAAAAGAACACCGCGACGTAGAACGGTCGCTTGGATGGCAGCGAGCGGGCGTGCAGGAACCTCACCTTTGCTGGGGGAAGTGAGTGGCTGGTGCTGGATTCTCCGTGGTGCATTACGCTGCGGCAGATTCTAAAATGCTTCGATAGCATGCAAGTCCTCAATTCTCAAGGCCGGGAATGGGTCGGGTGGATTTGCAAACATTTCGGGTCGAGCGCTCTTGACCGAAGCGGGGAGGGGTTTTAGGACTTCCGCATGACCCCACTTTACGAAGGAAAAGCCAAGCGCCTCTGGGCCACCGAAAATCCATACACCCTGCGCATGGAGTTCAAGAACGACGCCACCGCCTTCAACGGCGAGAAGAAGGCCAGTTTCGAAAACAAAGGCCATCTGAACAACGAGATCAGCACGCTCATCTACGGCATGTTGGAAAAAGCCGGCGTGCCCACTCACTTCGTCCGCCAGATCGATGACACCAACGTCGAGGTCAAGAAAGTCGATATCCTCATGGTCGAGGTCATCGTCCGCAATTTCTCCGCCGGCAGTTACTGCAAGCGCACCGGCATCGAGGAAGGCCGCGCCTTCTCACAGCCCATCGTCGAGTTCTCCTACAAGGACGACGCGCTCGGCGATCCGCTCATCAACGACGACTATATCCGCGAAATGGGTCTCGCCACTCCGGAAGACCTCGCCCACCTGCGGAAATCCGCTCTTCAGGTGAATGAGATTCTCATCGATTTCTTCGCCAAGTGCGGGCTCAAACTCATCGACTTCAAGCTCGAGTTCGGCCGTTTGGTTTCCGATCCGTCCGTCATCGTTCTCGCCGACGAGATCAGCCCCGACGGCTGCCGCCTGTGGGACCTCAAGACCGGCGAGAAAATGGACAAGGACCGCTTCCGCCGCGACCTCGGCGGCGTGATGGAGGCCTATCAGGAAGTTCTCGGCCGCATCAAGGCCCAGGGCTGATCGGTTATTTGTCCGTCGATTTGGACGGCTTCACCGCCGTCTTTTCGATGAACTCGATGATCATTCCGGCGACGTCTTTTTTCGACGATTGCTCGATGCCTTCCAGACCCGGGGAGGAATTCACCTCCATCACCACCGGGCCGTGATTCGAGCGCAGCAGGTCCACTCCCGCCACGTTCAGGCCCATCGCTTTGGCGGCGCTGATCGCCACGGCGCGTTCCTGCGCGGTGATTTTGACTTTCTCCGAGGTTCCGCCGCGGTGGAGGTTCGAGCGGAATTCGCCGGGCGCGCCTTGCCGTTTCATCGAGGCCACGACTTTTCCGCCCACCACGATGCAGCGGATGTCGGCACCCTCGGCCTCCTTGATGAATTCCTGGACCAGGATGTTAGCATTAAGGCCCTTGAAGGCCTCGATGACGGATTCCGCGGCGTTGGCCGTTTCTGCCAGGACCACTCCCACGCCCTGGGTGCCTTCTAGCAACTTGATGACGAGCGGCGCGCCGCCGCACATCTTGATGAGCTCGCCCGACGCTTCGGTGTGGTGCGCGAAGCCCGTCACCGGCAGGCCCACGCCGCGTTTTGCCAGGATCTGCAGCGAACGCAGCTTGTCCCGCGAGCGGGCGATGGCCACCGAATCATTCAGAGAGAAAACATTCATCATCTCGAACTGCCGGACGACGGCGTTGCCATAAAATGTATGCCGCGCGGTGATCCGGGGAATGACGGCATCCGCCACCAACTCCTCGCCATCGACATAGATCCGCGGTTTGCGCGAGGTGATGTTCATGTAGCAGCGGAGGTAGCCCACCACCCGCACCTCGTGCCCCCGCGTCTCCGCGGCGGTGACCAGGGCGGCGGTGCTGTAGAGCTGCGCGTTGCGGGAGAGAATCAGGATTTTCATGCGGGGAAATGGACCGGAGGATAAGGGGGATCTGCGGCCGCGTCCAATAGTCATGCAGCCTGCCGGTCAACTCTGTTTTGTGACTTTCAGCGTGACCGGGAACCCATCCTGGCTCAGTTTCCGGGCGTAACATTTTTAGACTTATGGGAAATTTCGCCGCTTTTGAGACCAAGATGATCGCCGCAGGAATGGGCGACGCCGCCATACGTGCTTTCCGCAGAAACTACGAGGCGCTGCTGCGCAACGAATCGGGGTTGATCCCGGAAGAGGCGATTTCCCCGGCAGCGGGGCTGGCTTCGTTCGAGGAAGTCGCTTCGGCCGGCGCGGCGGACGCGGCGCTGTTATCGCAAGCGGTGGTGATCAAACTCAACGGCGGGCTCGGCACGGGCATGGGCTTGCAAGGGCCGAAGAGTCTTCTATCCGTCCGCGACGGGGTGAACTTCCTCGACCTGATGGTGCGCCAGATTTTGGATCTTCGCAAATCCAGTGGCGCGAACGTGCGGCTGCTTTTGATGAACAGCTTCAGCACTAGCGAGGACACGCTGTCGTATCTGGAGAAATACCGGGCACAGGGGCTGGCGGACGCCTCGGAGGTCGAGCTGATGCAGAACCAGATTCCGAAGATCGACGCGGCGACGTTTCTCCCGGTCGAGTGGCCGGCGGACCCGGATCTGGAATGGTGCCCGCCGGGCCATGGCGATCTCTATCCGGCACTGGTCGGCAGCGGCTGGCTGGACCGCTTGCTGGCGGAAGGAGTGAAATACGCCTTTGTTTCTAACTCTGACAATCTCGGGGCCATCCTTGACCCGGCGATCCTGGGTCATTTCGCCAGATCCGGCGCGCCGTTCCTGATGGAAGTCACGCGGCGGACTGCGGCGGATCGCAAGGGCGGGCATCTCGCGGTGCGGAAAGTCGACGGTCGCCTGCTGCTCCGCGAGGTGGCGCAATGCCCGGAAGAGGACATGGAGGCGTTCCAAGACATTGATCGCCATCGCTATTTCAACACCAACAGCCTGTGGTTGCGACTCGATTTGCTCAAGGAACAGCTCGCCGCCGACTCCGGAGTTCTGCCGCTCCCGATGATCCGCAACAACAAGACCGTCGATCCGCGCGACAAGAAATCGACGCCGGTGGTGCAGTTGGAAAGCGCGATGGGCGCGGCGATCGAATGCTTTGAAGGCGCGGCTGCGATCGACGTGCCGCGCAGTCGTTTCGCGCCGGTGAAAACCACGGGCGACTTGCTCGCGCTGCGATCCGATGCCTACGAAGTGCTGGAGGACGGCCAAGTTCGCCTCGCTGCGTCGCGGAACGGAGTGCCGCCGGTGATTTCGCTCTCAGATGAATACAAGCTGGTGGATCAAATCGAGGCACTGGGAGCGCCCGGTCTGATGGGTTGCGATTCATTGAAAATCAGCGGCCCGGTCCGCCTTGCGCCGGGCGTGATCATCGAGGGGAATGTGGAATTCAAAAATACCGGGGCTGAAGCCAAGACGGTGGCACCCGGCGTTTACAGGGATCGGATCGTCAGTTTGTAAACGTGCCAAATCGGCACTCTGGGCAGGGTTCGCTGATTTATCGCTCGCCGCTCTTGCGTCGTCCCGATTCTCGACCTAAGCGGTGGGCGCGTATGGCAAATATTGGTCCTTTTTCGTTCCCATCCAAAGGTTTTGACGCGGCAATTTTTGATTGCGATGGAACACTCGTGGACTCGATGCCCGTCCACTTCGAAGCATGGTGTGACGCGCTCACGCTTTACGGGGCCGGCGGTGTTTTCAAAGAGGACGTTTTTTTCGCGATGGGTGGCCGGCCGACGATGGACATCGTGGTCGAACTGAATGACGAATACGACCTGCGGCTTGATCCCGCCGCGGTGGCTTTGGCCAAGCGCGAGTTTTTCCTCAAGCGACTCGATCTGGTGACTCTCATCGAGGAAGTCGTCGCTTTCGCAGAAAGTCTCCGCGGCAAGGTGCCGATGGCCATCGCGACCGGTGGCTCCCGGTTCGTGATCGAGAAGACGTTGAAAATCGTCGGGATCTCCGACTGGTTCGACGAAGTGGTGACCGCGGATGACGTGGTGAATGGAAAACCGGCCCCTGATATTTTCCTCAAAGCCGCCGAATTGCTCGGCGTGGCGCCCTCGAAATGCCTGGCCGTCGAAGACGCGCCCGCCGGAATCATCGCCGCGCAGAACGCGGGCATGCAGGTGATCGCGATCCCTTGTCCGCTGGCATCGTTTGGCTAACCGGATGCCGGGTTGCCGGATTCGCAGCCGCCAGCGTCCGGAATTGGGGGTTCCACCCTCTGGCCTGCCAGGATTTGTTCGCTAGGGTCCCCGGAGGCGAAGATGTCAGATTCTTCCTAGCAGTAGCAGGATGATCAGGATGATGATGACAACACCCAATCCGCCGCTGGGGCCGTAGCCCCAATTCCGGCTGTGACCCCAAGTGGGAAGCGCGCCGAGTAGGGCAAGGATCAGGATGACGATGAGGATGGTTCCAAGGCTCATGACGGTATTTTGTTAGGTGGGATCAAGTGGGGCGATTCACAACGACGTATTGGGACCCTCGTTGCTGGTAATACACGCCATTGTGTTGATAGGAACGAATAGTGTAATCGATGTTTCGATTGGTTTCAACAAATTTGCATTAGCGGCAGGCGAAGGGCTACGTGAGCCGAACCAAGGCTATCCATAGATTTCCCCTGGTGATTGATGAGTCCGGCTGCCAATGACGATCAGGTGATGGCGTGCGAGTGGGCCTCGACGAACCACAGCCACTTGTCGATGCCGCGGGAAACTTCGGTAAACAGGTCGGCGGTGTCGGCGTCGTCAAAGGCGTTGGCCTCCTCGATGGTGGTGCGCGCTTCTTTGCCGAAGGCGGCTAGAGCCGTGGCCACCGCGCCGACGTGGGCCATGCCTTCCGAAAGGTCGAGTGGATATTCGTCGAGGTGGGTGCGACTGGCAGCGACGCGGACAGTCCCTTCGGCGATGCCGCCGAGCTGGACGATGCGTTCGGCGATCATGTCCACGTATTCCTCGACGGCTTCGTCGATCTCATCAAAGAGCTTGTGCAAGCCGATGAAGCTCGGGCCTTTGACGTTCCAATGCGCCTGCTTCATCTGGAGTTGCAGATCGACGGCGGACGCGAGGCGCAGGTTCATCAGCACATTAAGCTCGGTGCGTTGGTCGAGCGGGAGATCATTCTGAGTGGGATACACGGTAAGAGTATCCGTGAGCGTGTTTTTGCGACGTTTCATAACGATGGGGGATTATGGTTCCGGAAACCATCGCATCGAAACGGGTGAAACGCAAATCATCGAGAGACCGCTGCGAAGAATCGTCAGTTGCTGTCGCGCCGTTGCTCACGGGTTGCCGGAGATCGTTCCCGTCTTATCGAGTTCGACGGCCAACCGAAGGATGGCTTCGGCCGAGTGCGCGGCCGAGAGGCTGATACGCAGGCGGGCGGTGCCGCGGGGGACGGTGGGGTAGCGGATGGCGGGGACGAGGAAACCGGCTTGTTCCAGATCCGATGCGGCGGCGAGCGCGGCCTCGTTGCTGCCTAGCACCTTCGGGATGACGGGCGTGGATTGTGGAGAGAGCCGGGAGATGTTTTCCTGAAGCTTTGCGCGCAGGGATTTGCCTTCGGTGGAACGGATGAGAGAGAGAGAAGCAACGGCTGCGTGAGCCAGCGCGGGCGGCGGGGCAGTGGAGTAGATGAAGGACCGTGCGCGGTTGGTGAGCAGGTCGATCCAGTCGCGCGATGCGGCGAGGTAGCCGCCTGAAAGCCCGGCGGCTTTGCTGAGCGTGCCCATTTGGAAGGTGACGCGCTGTTGGAGGTTTTCCTGCTCGGCGAGGCCCATGCCGTGTTCGCCGAGGACGCCGAAGCCGTGCGCTTCATCTAATAGAAGCAGGGCGTCGTGGGTTTCTGTCAGGTTGAGGATTTCGCGGAGCGGGCAGAGGTCGCCGTCCATGCTGAAGACGGATTCGGTGGCGACGAGGATGCGGGCGGCGGCGGGTGCTTTCTGTCGGGTGGAAACAAGCAGCCGTTCTAACTTTCCGAGATCGTTGTGGGGAAAGACTCGGATGGTGGCGCCGGAGAGGCGGGCGGCATCGACGAGGCAGGCGTGGGACAGCTTGTCGAGGAAGACGAAGTCGGATTTTCCCACGACCGCGGGAATGACGCCGAGTGCGGTGGCGAAGCCGGAGGAGAAGGTGAGGGCCGCTTCGGATTGTTTCGCCTGGGCGAGCTTTTCTTCGAGCAGGCGGTGGGGCGGCAGGGTTCCACAGACGAGCCGGGACGCGGCGGCGCCGGCACCGAAACGCCGCACGCCCTCGACGAGCGCGGCTTCGATTTCCGGATGGCGGGCGAGGCCGAGGTAGTCGTTAGACGCGAAGTTCCAGAACGTGCGGCCCTCGCGGATGACTTGCGCGCCGGTGGGTGAATCGAGCGGGCGCTGGCCACGCAGCAAGCCCTCGGCCGCAAGCTGGCGGAGGGACTCGGCGGGGCTGGGCATGCGGGGCTGAGAGGCCGGTTAGGAGCCGGATGCGGGACGCTCGAGCGCCCAGGCTAGCAGTTTGCCGGAGTCTTTCCAGACGTTCGGCGTGGTGGATTTGAGCACGACGACGATGACCGAGCGGCCGTTGAGAGAACCGCTGCAGACGAGGCAGCGACCGGCGGCGTTGGTGGTGCCGGTTTTCAGGCCGTCGCAGTAGGGGACGGTTTTGAGCAGGCGGTTGGTGTTTTCAATGAAGCGGGTGCGGCCGTCGTTGAAGCGGAAAGTGAAGGATTTGGTGGCGGTGAAGGAGCGGATGAGCGGGCTGCGGTAGGCGGCGCGGGCGGCGATGGCCATGTCGCGCGCGGTCGAATATTGTCCGGGGTTGGGAAGGCCGTTAGGATTGATGAAATTCGAGTTTCGCATGCCGAGCGAGGCGGCCTTCTGGTTCATGAGGACGGCGAAGGATTCCTGACTGCCGCCGACATCGCGGGCGAGGGCGCGGGCGACGTCGTTGGCGCTTTTCACCATGAGGACCTTCGTCAACTCGCGGCGGGGATAAACCTCGCCGGGCTTGAGGTTGAGATTGGTCGGTTCACAGGCACCGTCGATGGACTGGATGGTGACGGGCTTGTCGATGTCGCCGGCATCGAGGACGCAGAGGGCGGTGACGATTTTCTGGGTGCTGGCGACGGCGCGGGGGACGTCGGCGTTTTTCGCGTAGAGGACGCGGCCGCTGACGACGTCGATGACGATGGCGCTCTGGGCGACGACCGGGGGCGGAGCGTTCTTGGGAACGGCGGCGATATGGACCGGTTGAAGGCCTGCGGCGGTTGGGATGGCTCTGGGAGGGCGAGGCGGGGGATTTCCACCGCAAGAAGTAATCAGCGCACCTGTGAAGGCGAGTGCGAGAAGGCGGGCGCAAAGAAACCGTGACATGCGGGGCATCATTCGCATCAGCGCGCGGGCTTCAAGCCGGGAATGAGGTGTTCGCAGGAATCCATGCTCACGGAGTTTTCGGAGGCAAAAGGCTGCCGTCGGTTTCGCCACCGGGTTGCGGCAGATTTGGCTCGGTGAAGTCCACGGGACCGTTAAAGAACCAGAAGCCGCGCTTGCGGGTGTTTTCAAAGGCGAGCGCCTTCTCGTGGCCGCTCGGTAGTTCTTTCAAGTCCTTTTCACGCACCTCGACGATCTTGACCGCGGGCGGATGGATCGTGTTGACGGCGATTTCCGAGAATTTTGAAACCTGGCTGCTGGTGGCGGAACTGGTTTTTTGAACGAAGGCGAGTGATCCTTTTCCGACCTGTTTCACGGTGGCGCAGGAGGCCAGCGCGAAGGTGGCGACAGCTGAAAGGACTTGGAGCGCGCGGTTCATGGTTTTTGGCTATTGCGGACAGTTCGATTTATATCACTCGAGATCAGTCTGTCCAACATTCGTTTCGGGACGGATTCGTCACCGGGCGACCAGCACCAGGAAGTTCCGGACCGGGCGATTCCATGGCTGACGCCGGAGGAGGGGGCCGCCGGAGATGTTTTGGGAAATCCACAGGTCGGAGGAGCGGCCGCCGTCGAGATTGAGCGCTTGGCGGACCGGCCAACCGGCGGGGCTGCCGCTGGCGATTGTTTGGGCCAGAGCCGCCAACGTGCAAGGCGAGCCGCGGCCGATCCACCAGCGCGTGCCTCCATCCCACAG
>ENA-UPTL01000297-UPTL01000297.1-marine-metagenome-genome-assembly--contig:-NODE-297-length-12325-cov-8.269927_pt1 | contig 12325 bp, 32 predicted proteins | sample MGYA00238170_ERZ767106 | MGnify/ENA primary metagenome ERZ767106 (study PRJEB28938, sample SAMN06267160) | marine metagenome | isolation source: Columbia River Estuary | place: USA:Columbia River Estuary...
CCCACCAGTTTCCCGACTTGGCTTGTGCCATTTCAATGTCGTTAATATTAGAGAGAGAAATCATTGCTGAACGTCTTACACCGCCAACAACAACAACTTCACCAATTTTACACATTATGTCGTGACATTCAATTGGCTTAAGGTTTCTTCCTGCTGCATTTTTAAATTTTGCAATTGTAAAATCAAAAAGATTTACTAGTGGTTGTGGTCCAGATGAACGTCCGCCCATTGTTTTAAGCCTTGCGCCTGCTGGACGAACCTTAGAAACATCTATTGCAGGAATCTGTCCTGACCAAAGTAACGCTAGCAACTCACGATAAGCTTTTGCCCAGCCTTGCTTTGAGTCTTCTACTGTAATTACTGTAGTTGATTTTTCTAATGCTTCTGGGACGGCAGGAAGTTTATTAATGTACTTATATTCAACAGAGAATCCTACACCTGTGCCACACATAAGAATATACATTGTTTCATCAAATGAACGTGGTGAATCAACTGGAAGAAATGCACAATTGTATCCAGCTACATTATCTCTATCTAACGCTGCTCCTGAAGTCATCACGGAGCGCATTGAGGGCATGACATTTCTTTGAAATACACCGTCTTTTAATTCCGCTACAAGCTTCTCAGTTGGAATGTAATTGTGGTTTTGCTTTAAGTGATTCAGCATATAGTCAAAATATCTATCTACTGTTTCACCCCACGTTTCACGACGGTTCTCTTCTGGAATCCATCTAGCGTAACGCGATAACGCAATAAAATTTTCGTAAGGGTTTGCAATAGTATTTGACATTTATAGTACCTGTTTCTCCGCCTAGCGGTCTAATTTAATTTAAGTAGAGTCCTATTCTACCAAACTTTTTTACGCATGGGAAGAGCATTAAATTAAAAGTAAAGAAAATAGCTTTATTATTAGTTAACTAAAACAAATATAACATAAACTCTAGGTTGACAGATTAAACTTTTTAATGGTATTCTTAGAGTTCGTTATCTCTATTGGAGGAAATGCCTATGGAGAATATAAAAGAAAAGCTTAGCGATGTTTTACATCACTATGTTGCAATAGCAGTAGCTGTATTGTTTTTATTTACTGGTCAACCAGAAATGATTCAATCAGCATCTGCACTGGTTGTAAAACCAGATGTAAAAACCGAAGCACAACTTGACAAGGAAACGCTGAAGCAATTCAGTAATACTGTGTGGAAACCATCTGAGTCTTTAACAGATAAAGAATTGGTTGAACTTCTCAAAGCTGTAGGCTTTGAGGGTAGCGCCCTTAAAATGGCGTGGGCCGTAGCTAAAAAGGAGTCTAATGGACGCCCAATGGCTTATAACGGCAACATAAAAACTGGAGACAGCTCTTATGGAATTTTTCAGATTAACATGTTGGGAAACCTAGGTGATAATCGTAAAGAAAAGTTCAAACTGGACAGTAACTATTCGTTATTTGATCCAGCAATCAACGCAGAGATAACGTATTATATGACCAATGGCGGTCAAGATTGGTCGTCATGGAAAGGTTTAACTCCTCGAACAAAAGAGTGGCTAAACAAATTTCCATCTAGAAGTTAGAAAGGATTTGCTATTAAGATACAACTAGTATCTGAATATCTAAGCCTTTCAAGAGAAGGTCTTGTTTCAGAAATGGCTTGCCCATTAGATCAAGGCCTTCTCTTTTCTAACACAGACAACGAAGATAAAATTTTTATTTATTGTGTTTCTTGTAAATACAAAAGCTATGTCGGTACAGCCCTTTATAGCAAAATGGTGAAAGAAATAGAAAATGCAAATAGAAAGCAAGTTTAATAAAGACTTAGTTTTAGATATGTCTTCTAGTATCCCATGTGCACATATACCCAGGGCATTTCTTGCTGAAAAGGCATTAAATGTTATACAGTCATATTTAGAGCTAGCTAAAGTTCGCGGCTTAAATACAATTGATGAAGTCCTTGAAGATATAAAAGTAAAAAATGACTGAAAATAATTCTAGCAGCCTAGAAGATAATCTTCCTATGGTTAATTACATAATGCTTCATAGAATATATGACGTATTATGCTTAATTGCCAAACAAGGTGGGGATGTTAAAGAAATAGAGAAAATGGTAGAATATCATAAAGAAGGATTCTTGCTGGGACCTTCCCCAGCATTTATTTCTGAGGAGAATAATGAATAGAGAAGAAATAATCGACCTCATGACTGAGGTTTTTAGTGAAACAAATAAGAGCATGGCTCTGGCAAGCGGAATGGAAGAAGCTGAAGTAGATAAATTTATTGAACAAAGCACCCCCTCTATTAATCATGCCTTAAGTGCTGTCTATGATGTACTTCTTGAAAAAGAACTTGTCAAATAGTATTGCTTTGTCAAAAAACATGTAATACAATATAAGTGTGTGATATTAATTACACTATGCGGATATAACGCAACAAATACCCTAAAGGATCCGCCTCCTTTAGGGTTTTTTGTTTAAGGGGCAAAATGGACTCGTATTTAAGCAGATGGATAGAAGATGAAGAATTTGTAAAACTACATAATGATTTTAATTTAATATGTAACATAAACAATGTAATGGATAATGCATTATACGCAAGAATATACATACTTAGACAATTAGCAAAGCATCAATCTGTAGTAAATCCTAATTTAAGCTTTGCTGAAACTGGTGTCTATGCGGGAATGACAATGTTTTTCACCGCAGAGTATTGCAATAAATCTTTTCTTGGAATTGATTCTTGGGAAGGTGTTTCCGAGCCAGGCGAGTTTGATACAGAATATTTTAAAACAGTAAAGTTAAAATCTGAAATGGCGTGGGCAAAAAACAACCTTTCAAGATACAAAAATGTAGAATTAAAAAAGGGGTGGATCCCAGAAGTCTTCAAAGATATAGAAGACAGGACATACTCATTTGTACATGTAGATGTAGACTTATATGAACCCACAAAGGAATCAATAGAATATTTTTGGCCTAAAATAGTTTCTGGTGGAGTATTAATATGTGATGATTATGGATCCTATAAAACAGAAGGTGCCAGAAAAGCTGTTAATGACTCTTTTGAAATCCATAACATACTTGAGCTTCCTACTGGCCAAGCTATTATATGGAAGAAATGATACAATAATGCTATGACTACTTGGATGAAAAAAGAATTTGAAGAAAGCGGATATACAATAGAAACTCCTATTGAAGGACTACTTGTTGTTAAAAATTTTATAACACCAGGAGAAATTCAGGAGTATAAAGATATTATTGAAAACACCACTGAAGAAGAGTGGGATGTATGGTATATGGATCAGTTAAAAGTTTTTTGTAAACATAAATTTGGAAGAGAAGACGTAGACAACCTAGTTAAAGAAGGCCTTTACGAAATAACATCCAATTGGAACGATAAAAATCTTTCTTTTATAAATTCAGAAATCCATAGAAGAGTAGATAAAAGATTTAACGAAGTTCTTGAAAAAACTAAAGAAGATTTAATCTTGAGTGGTTTTTATTTTATTCAAAGAATGTACGATGGAACTCAGCTGGTTTCTCATCATGATCAAAACACAGATGGCTCAGTCGAACACGCTGCGGTTATCTATATAAACAATGACTACAATGGTGGTGAAATTTTTTGGGCTCATAAAGATTTTGAAATGACTCCAGAGCCTGGCGATCTTTTATTGTTTGGTGGAGATCCCGAATGGGAACATGGCGTAAGGTTTGTAACAGCAGGACCTATGAGATATGTTCTTCCAGGGTTTATAAAAGTACCTAACTTTTACAAGCCACCTAAATTTTTCCCTAATTAATTTTTGTTAAGATAGGGTAACGCACAAAATAAGAGAATCTTCTTCTCCTGAATTTGATATGTCTTCGGTAAAAGGATTTGTAAGCATGCAATAAGCTTCGTTTACAACAAGAGTCTTATCTAAAACAGTACTAGTTTTTAAACTTCCTTCTAGTACAATAAAAAGCTTATATTGCTCGTCACTATCATCTACAACCTCTGATGAATAAAAAACACTATTTGCATAGGTAAATGGCTCAGAATTAGAATAAGCAATTGTGTAGTATTTGCTTACTGTTGGGAAAGAACCATTTTTTGTTTCAAAAAGTTCTGCAAGCTTTGTTCTAGTTTCAACAAAAATAGGCTTTACTAAAAACCTTGGATGAGAATAAACAGTTTTAGTTACATTACCATCAACTTCAATATGCTTGTCTTCATCTGTAGCAGAATTAAGCCAATCTTTAAGTGCAACTACATCTTCTTCTGCCATATCAAGAAAAACAATTTTTTCTACTGCAGATTCTGGCAATACAACTTCTGGTTGTTCACCAGCGTGAGTTACGTCGTCTAAGATTCCCATTAGTTTGCTGCCTTCCATGCTTCAAATTCTGCAAGATCTTCTTCGGTTCCAAATTCTGCAACTAGGCGATCTTCTAACTCTTTCATCTTTGCATCTAAATCTTCAGTGCCTAAATTTTCCTGAACTGCAAGTGTTAACTTTCCATCTTTAATTGCTTCGTCCATATCTGATTCAGACATTGACTCGTTTGCTGCTTTGAATTCTGCAATTAATGAAATATCAAATTTCTTCCAAATTGCTTGAACTTTATCTGCATCGAGTGTGTTAAAAAATCTCATTGTGTATCTCCTTTAAATTTAAGAATAAGTACATTATACCGTAGTATTTACACAGATACAATTTCTAAAGTGCGGCGAAAAGTGAGCCGAAAATTAGAGACCATAATCCTGTATTCTTTTTAACATCGCTATATACTCGTCCAATTGCTCCTCAGTAGGCCCTATATTATCTTCTGCTGGTACTCCAGCATATACGATAAAAAGGAGGGCGGAAAGAGGAACATCATAGGCTAGCATAGTAATATTATACTCCATGTTTCACGTGAAACCAAGTAGATCTATAAATTAAAGAAAAGAAATAGCACTATAACGCCAAAGCATACAAGAAGGAATTTAGCCTTCTTAGTTTTTGGCCATTCATCTGGCACTCTTACATTATCCATATTTCCTCCAAGTAGGCCTATTGGGATTTGAACCCAAAGTCGATTGCATATAAGACAATTGCTTTAACCAGATTAAGCTATAGGCCCTTATATTAGCCTATTATCTGATATATGATACCAAGGATAAAAGTCATTACAGTTACTATGGCTATAGCCAAAAGAAGTTTCACTGTTCTATCCCCGTTTTTTTAAAAATTGAATCTAGGACTTCATCCATAGAATCATCTATCGTTCTAGTATGTTGTCTTGAACAGTTTCCACATTCTCTACACATACTTATCACCTATTTGTCTTATATCTTTTAATACTTTATCTGGGGATATTAGATTTTAGGAAAGCCCCCCTACCCCCCAAATTTTTTCTTTTTGGAAAGATAGAGAAAGCAATTCCTGGAACATATATCCACAGATGTTATCTGGTACATATTGAGTTTCAGGGTAAGCCCCCCACAAAGCAAACTAAGTGTAGCATTTTACTTTTACCAAAGTCAATAGCTTTTATAACAGATATGTTGATCAAGTAGTATCTTACCATATTCCCCGCCATATATTCTAGTTGACTGCTTTTTCAGATTTAAGAAAATGTTAATATATTTTTTACATGTATGATACACAATTTAGGCAAAACGGACATTTGGGATAGTGCGCCCATGTTTTAGGGTGTTTTGTGATGTATCTCACACGATTATTTTGTGACTTACCTCACAATGTCCGAATTATACCCATTTATAAGTTGCTATTTGTCAGACCCCCCTGCTATGCTTAAGGTATAACAAACAAACGAAAGGAAGTTAAAATGACTTCACTAACATTAGAACAAAAGATTGCTAAGGCTGCTCACATGATAGCAGACGGAGAGTGTGTATCCTTTAGAGGTGCCTCATTCGATACATACATGAAGGTTGAGCAACTCGCTAACCGAATTAAGCAAGAACGAGAGTTTCCTCAATGCCCATGCGGAGAGTGTGACTAGTATCACATGCCACATGGTGCGTGTCGGCTTGATAATGTCAGCCCAATAGGCTACAATTCCATTATAACCAACTAACGAAAGAAGAACAGTAAATGACAATCACATACACAATCTGGGACGGCTCACAATTCCTCGGATACCAAACCGCTAGTAGCGCAGACGAGATGACTAAGACAGTCAAGGATTTACAAAAGATTTCTAAAAATGTAGTAGCACACATGCGAAAGGTAGAAACTAACTAATGACACTAGATGAATACAAACAAATGGTAGAGGCGCAACGCCTTGCCTCTCTAGCCGTAGCGCTAGAGGCACTAACTAAGTCAAACGCTATTGCTAAGGAGATGAATAAATAATGTCATACGCATACTCATACGAAACTAACAGCGTATCTAAATGGGATACTATCCAAGAAGATGTCGCAGACGCATACAACTACCTTGATGAGGTAGATGAGGAACAACCTCCACTAGATGACTTTAATGATGAAGATGATGAACAATTAGCAAAACTATACTCACTTACATGGGAGGGGTAACTATGATGTACCCAATGGATACACTAGCCGACATGGCTAAGGCTAACGGATTTACAGTAACACCTGAACTACTAACACTACTAAACAAGTCCTATGAACTAGGCGTAGAGGATACTTACTAATGACTATCGAACTAAACGAATACGGGCTAATGCTTGACTTAGGGGATTTCCTCTATGTATCCCTATCGTGGGCATGTCTTATCTTGTCGGTGGTAGGTGTTATAGTTTATAAAGTAATCAAACGAAAGAAGAATAAATAATGAATAGACTACTAACTACACTAGTCCAATTAGGTATTGGTATTCCCGCCCTTATTATGGGGCGCATGCTAGTGCGTGAATGGATAGACGAATGGCAACACATAAAGTCAGAAAGATCACAATAGCCTAACGGCGTGTCGGCTTGACATTGTCAAGCTGGCCCGCAAGTACTTGCGGGAGTTATCCACAGGGTTACGGGCGCCTGTGGAAAACCCCTAGATTTTTGTGATTTTTATCACATGACTTGAGCGTCTCACATCTTGGAATTACTGGCTAGTAGGTAGATAAATGTCAGACCCCCGTGGTAAAATACTACCATAACGAAAAAGAAAGGTGGTCAAAATGACTACACTAACAAATACACATACACACACTCCACACATGGAGAGCGTATCTACTACCTATGGCATGGGTGTAGATGTCGAATACACTTTCTGCGAAACATGCGAGCAGAACATAGATAGAGTTTATTTCTATGATGACTATGACCGCTTACCATTTTATTCCGATTGGAGTTTAACTAAATGAAAACTAATTTTGAGGTAACGCAAGAAATAACCGACCTTGCTAAAAAGCATTATGGCGAAATGGATTTAGCGTTTAAGTGGGGCTGTGCTCAAGCCTTGCTTTCTGTTAAGCAATTAGAAATTATTTTACAAATACTAAAAGATAAGGAAAATAACTAAATGGCTATTTTTAATTTTGATTTATCCGTTACTGTTGAGGCAGAAGATTTTGAGTCTGCCCTTTCTTGGTTAAAAGTTTCACCGCTAGAAAACCAAATTGATTTTATTGTTGTTGATTATACCGAATTGGAGATGAGCGAATGAAATCAGATTTCGAAAAAGATTTAGAAATTAAGGAAAGCTTTATTGATTTACTAAATGATGTTTATCCTACTGTAAAAATTGGTTATTCAACTTTTACTCCCGCCGAAATTTTGGAATGTTGCGACCCAATCGCTTTTTCAATCGGACTAATTGAACATGAAGATTATTTAGCAGAAATGGAAAATGAATAATGGATTTTTTTGGATTTGAAAAAGCAATTGAAATTGATCATCTTACCGATGAGCAAATCTTAAAGCTTGAAGAAATTTTTAAAGATTTCGAATAAGCAACGGCGTGTCGGCTTGACAAAAGCTGATGCGCCCGCAAAAGAGCGGGGTTATCCACAGGGTTACGGGGGTTATCCACAACCCCTGGAATTTGCGACACGCCCGAGATTTTGTGATTTTTATCACACGGCTTGAGCGTCTCAAAATGTGGAATTACTCGCTAGTAATGTGAAAATGTCAGTGGCATAGGCTATAATTGCCAGTATCAACAAACGAAAGGTGACAACTCATGTCAGCAAAAGCATACACTATCGAAAGCCTCTTAGAGGGAAAACACTATCGCTCACACTCTCGCCATGATGAGGGTACTATTCTATACGCTACAAAGCGTGAAGGAATTTGGTACGGAGAAAACCTAGAGGCTTACGCTATCGAGGTTCGCCCTACACGCGGAATTAAAAACTTTTGGGCAACCATTGCGGTCAGGGTATCTGACTAATTTGTCAGTGCTATCCGCTATAATTACAGAATAAACAAACGAAAGGAAAACTATGTTAAACATAATCGACAAAACCGATTTCTATGAAATCGCAGACGAGCAACATTTTTGTTGTGATGAAAGTCAATTTAAGTATTACTGTATCGAACACCTAGAATTTATGGGTTGCTACTTTTGCGGATTTGACTATGACAAAGATTGCGAGGAACAACACTAATGATTAACTCAGTATTAACAATAGATTGTCAAGATTGCTTAGGTCATGGCGTAATCTTTTTTGGTGATGATAATGATTTCGATTGCGAACCTTGCGATTGTGTAGATGACGGCTCACTATTTTGGAACGGAGAAAATAACTAATGTATCAGATTTCTATTGCCTACGATAGCAAGCCTATCCATTGGAATAAAAACTATGAGGACGCACTACAAGCGTTCACCGATTTTTTAGCGTTCACCGATTGGGGTTTCGCTAATGAATACTCAACTGTAAATTTAATGACGCCAACTGGCAAAATGTATACACGAACATTTTATCGTGAAGGACGAAAGGTCGTAACAAAATGATGACTCGTAAAGATTATGTCGCAGTGGCAGAAATTTTAAAGTTTGCTAGTGATAAGGCGCACCCTGCTTTATTTTCTAAAATTGTAAATGATTTCGCAGTTATGTTCGCACAAGATAATGAGCGATTTGATGTAAACCGATTTCATGAAGCGTGTGGATACCATGTCACAAAACTCACTTCGAGATAAAGTTAAACGCATACAGGAATTGCGTCGCAGTAATGCGGCGCAACCTGTACGCAATAAAAAAAAATATTTTAGAAAAATAAAACATAAAAATAAATTTGATCAATGACGCTGCCCGCCCGTAAAGCTGCGGGGTTATCCACAGGGTTACGGGACTTATCCACAACCCCCAGGTTTTTGTGATTAATCTCACAAAAGCTGCGACACGCCGTAAATGGATTAGGTAATGTCAGTGGCATAGGCTATAATACTCTTATACCAACAACGAAAGGCAACAAATGAGAATAGAACACAACCTGAAGTTCGTAACAGAGTTTAAGGACGGCCATCCAGTAACTCGCCAAGTAGAAATGCTTGATGAGGACACTCGTATCTTTATGCTAGAGTCAATGCTAAAAGATTTAGTAGGTAGCCGACTACAACCAATCCTCGATGAAATAAATGCTAACGGCTCTTACGCAATACTAAAGGTGGCAGAATAATGGGATACAATACAGCGTTAGATTTATCTAATGAATTAGATTTAGAAGTAGCACTAGGCTATCATTTACAGGGTAATCATTATCCACCCGTTCCGCTTTCTATGGTACAGCCTTGTATCGATGCTATCGATGCTTATTATGATGAGGATTATAATAAGATGATCGAAATGCCTGAAGGCGTATCTTATAAGGGTGACTCTTATGCGCCAGCGTGGGCTATTATCGAACAGCACCACTTAGACGCTTGGCTACCTGAAAGTGACTAAGGTCACACAATAACTTTCTCAAATACTGAGATAGGGCTAGACTAATGTCAGACCCCAATGCTATACTACTAACCTAACAAAGAAAAGAGGCAATAAATGACAATCAACGACAAGTTGTATCAAGTAGGGGATTTATTCACTACACTAAAGTCAAAGAAAACAGGTGTGATTAAGGAAATCCACCCACAGGCATCTGGCTCGGTGCGTGTGCTACTAGAAATGCCAACGAAAGAAACTCGTTGGACTTCAGTATCCGCTCAAACGCTACTAGGCGTATAATCTAAAGGCAGGGGGGTCGCAGAAATGTCAGACCCTCCTGCTATAATTACTTCATCAACCCAACCCACAACGAAAGAAGGAAACAAATGGCTAGAGGAAAAGCAATCTCGGTGAAAATCCCAACTCAGCGAGTAATCAAGGCACTAGAAACTAAGTTGGCTCAACTTAATAAGGACTTCGCTTCACAGGAAGCAAACGAAGCAAAGTATAACAAGCAAGTAGAAGCGTGGAAAAAGGAAATTGGAAAGTGGGCTATTGCTAACTTCTCAAAGGCTGAAAACCTACGCACAAACTATCGCAACTGGAACAACACTCTTAATGTTGATTTCGACATCATCACAAAAGAGGGAACTTTCCCTGCTGAACCTGAAAAGGACTACGAAGTAATCCACCGCCACTCATACAATGAGATGAAAGAGGAAATGGAAAACGCAATTCGTATTCTTAAAATGACAGATGAGGAAGTTGTTAATACCAGCACTTACAATGCGGTTGCTCGTTATCTGTAAATAATCCAACGACCTGAGTATGTCGCCAAACTGCTCTCCCTTCGGGGACAACTACTAACAAAGGCAACAAATGAAAAATCGTTTCAGAGTAGAAATCTATGATGAGAACAAGTTAAATGATGTAACAATTTATTCAGAGCAAGGCGTTGATAAGGAATACTTAACTGAATTAGCATTCTCTAATCGCCGTAACTTCTTTGGTGATGTACGTGCTTATGTGTATGATACATTGAAGAAGACTAAGACAACTGCTCTTTACCTCCCGTCCGAAGTTATTAACTTCAATCGCAAAAACCAATTAACTAGGGATGAGTTAGGTCTGTAAAGATCTAACACTGGCTGCATATCCTGCAGCTGGCCCGTAAAGGTAAGGGGTTATCCACAGGTTTACGGGAGCCTGTGGAAAACCCTGGAATTTTGTGAGATTAATCACATGGATCAATTCGGACATATTGTAACTAATCCTAGACAATGTCAGTGGGGTCTGTTATACTTACAACTAATCAAACGAAAGGTAAAAAATATATGGCTCACAATCTAGAAATGGAAAACGGCGAAGTTGCTTTCGCTCTCCGTGGCTCTCCTGCTTGGCATAACCTAGCAAATCGCATCTTCACAAAAGATGAAGAAGTTACTACCGCCCTAATGCTTGAAGAAGCAAAGTTGGCAAATTGGAATGTTCGTCTATCTCCAATCACCGAGCATATTCCAGAATCTTGGAATGATGTCTCTACCGCATCTCTTGTCATTCGTGACAACCCATTCAATAAGGGAACTGATGTTCTTGCCACTGTTGGCAAGCGTTACAAGCCTGTACAAAATGAAGAATTATTCGCATTCGCTGATGCTATTCATGATGCGAACGCTGATTGCCGTTGGGAATCTGCTGGCTCATTGAAAAAGGGCAAAGTTGTATTCGGCACTGTTGATATTCCTCGCACAATGGTTCTTGACCCACAAGGTGCCAATGATGAAACTAAACTCTATTTAATTGTATGGACATCACACGATGGTTCAGTTGCCGTTCAAGCTGCCGTTACTCCTGTTCGTGTTGTATGCCAAAACACATTGAATCTTGCGATGCGTAATGCTAAGCAATCATTCAAGATTCGTCACACGCAATCTGTTGAAGGTCGCATTCAAGTTGCTCGTGAAACTCTTGGGCTTGCTCTTGGTTACTTTGATGAATTTGAGAAAGAGGCGCAAGCACTTTATTCTCAGTCAATTACTGATGCTGAATTCTCAAAGTTAATTCACACAATTTATCCAAAGCCTGCTGAGGATGCTTCTAAGGTTGCTCTTACTAAGTGGGAGAACAAGGTTGTCTTACTTGATGACCTTTACCATAACTCACCAACTAACGCTAACATCAAGGGAACAAAATGGGGTGCGTTTAACGCTCTCACCGAACGCCTTGATTACTATCGCTCAGGTCGCGGAAATTCTGAAACGCTTATGGCTGGCGCATCAGGATTTGACCCAGTGCTAACCGCAGAAAAAAATAAAATTAAGAAATTAATTTCTGCGTTCTAAATAAAAATAATCCTGAGCAAGATTTAAAACTGCTCACAATTTTTCTTGGTCCATTAGCTCAGTTGGTTAGAGCGCTACCCTGTCACGGTAGAGGTCGACGGTTCAAGTCCGTTATGGATCGCCAAGCGCCCTCAATGCTAAGGGGGCAAAAAGTGTGTTACGTATCACATA
>ENA-UPTL01000299-UPTL01000299.1-marine-metagenome-genome-assembly--contig:-NODE-299-length-12305-cov-10.808653_pt1 | contig 12305 bp, 9 predicted proteins | sample MGYA00238170_ERZ767106 | MGnify/ENA primary metagenome ERZ767106 (study PRJEB28938, sample SAMN06267160) | marine metagenome | isolation source: Columbia River Estuary | place: USA:Columbia River Estuary...
AAGCTTTTAAATTTGTACCAGGTTCAAATTGATGAAAACTTGTAAATGCCTTTGCATATGTATCTTGCACCAAATCCTGCGCATCATGCGGTTTTTTTGTATAACGAAGGGCAGCGCCATAAAGTTGAGATGTAAAAACTAAAGCATCTCTTTCAAACCTAACTTTTCGCTCAGCTAAGGTTTCTTTTTCTCGGTCAACTACTGCTGGCAGTAGATCTTCATTACTCATTTGGGCCAAGGCTACCTCGAATGGGGTTTTAGAGATGGGTATGAATTTTTTATTGCGTTCAACATTTTGGCGCAAAGCATTCATAGATCTAAAACCTGCTCAAGCACTGCTTTATTCCCCCCGGTTATTGCTTGCTTAAACCAGGCTTAAAAGCCTGAACTGAGAAAGAGGGCGGAAGGTAGACTGGTGCATATGACAAATTGGCGTGCACCATTTCGTGGCGGTCTAACTGGTGCTGCTGCTAAACCAATCAATGCATCGATAAGTATCCCTGGATCAAAGTCAGCAACTAATCGCGCCTTAATTCTTGCTGCAATCGCATCGACGCCATCAATATTACGTAAACCTCTCTCCTCTAGAGATACGGATCTAATGGTTAAGGGATTACGCACTCTAGGCTGTGAAATTGAGGAGATTAAAACCCCGGCTGGCTTTGATTACAAAATTACACCACATAAATTAATCGGCCCAGCTCATATAGAGGTTGGTAATGCTGGAACAGTTATGCGTTTTTTGCCACCAATTGCATCTCTTGCTACCGGCTTAATTCATTTCGATGGTGATGCGCGATCACATGAGCGCCCACTTGCACCGGTAATTAATGCATTAGAACAACTTGGAGTATCAATTGAGCATGGAAATAAATACAAATTACCGTTAACAATTAATGGTGCTGGAAAGATAAAAGGTGGCGTAGTTGAGATTGATGCCAGCGCGTCAAGTCAATTTGTTTCAGCGCTGTTATTACTAGGGCCGGCAACTGAGGGGGGAATTACCATCAAACATACTGGTGCTTCACTTCCCTCTATGCCTCATATTGAAATGACAATTCAAATGTTACAAAGCTTTGGTGGCCAAGTTGAGGTTGGGGATAATAGTTGGAGTGTTAAGCCAGGTAAATTGGTGGGACAAGATTTAACAATTGAACCTGATCTTTCAAATGCAGCGCCATTTATGGCAGCTGCCATGATTTGTGGCGGCAGTGTTGAGATAAAAGATTGGCCTAAATCAACAAAGCAGCCAGGTGATCAATTGCGAAGTATCTTTACAAAAATGGGAGCAAAGATCGACCAAGGTGATTATGGCTTAAAAATTTCAGGCAGCGGAAAAATATTTGGTATCGATATTGATCTACATGATGTTGGCGAATTAACCCCATCAATTGCTGCAGTTGCAGCATTAGCAGATTCACCATCAACACTTCGCGGGATTGCCCATCTTCGCCTGCATGAGACAGATCGTCTTGCAGCACTTGCATCTGAGATAAACAATCTTGGTGGCTTAGTTACTGAAGGCCCAGGTGAATTACTGATTAAACCAGCTCAACTCAAAGCTTCTCAGATATTTAGAAGTTATGAGGATCATCGAATGGCAACTGCTGGCGCCATTATTGGGTTAGCAGTTGATGGCGTAATTGTTGAAAATATTGAAACAACTAAGAAGACTTTATCTGACTTTCCAGGTATGTGGCAAGGAATGCTTGATGGTTAGATCAACTAAAAATTGGGATGAGGATGATGTAAGAGTAAATAAATCTCGACAATTTGGGGCAAGTAATAAAACAAGACCGCGAACAAAAGATCGCCCAGATTATTCAAAGGCGCAAACTGCAATTATTACTGAGGTTGACCGTGGCCGAGTGCAGTGTTTAATCCAAACTGATAGTGGCCAATTAATTATTACTGCAATGAAAGCACGCGAGCTTGGCAAAAAATCTGTTGTAGTAGGTGATCAAGTATCAGTGGTAGGTGATCTATCTGGTGCAGCTGGTTCGCTAGCTCGAGTAGTAACAGTAATGACTCGAAAAAACTCCTTAACTAGAAGTATTGATGATCATGTAAATGATGAGCGGGTAATTGTGGCAAATGTTGATCAACTAGCGATTGTAATTTCTACTGCAAACCCTGAACCGAGAGAGGGCTTTGTTGATCGGGCGCTAGTTGTTGCTTATGACCAAGGTATTACACCAATAATAATTATGACAAAGCAAGATTTAGGCAGTGGTGACAAATTTTTGGAGACCTATAAGGATCTAGATATCCCAGTTTATAAGATTGACCGCTCCTCTGATTTAACGAAGTTACAGCAAGGCCTTGCCAAGAAAATAACAGTGCTACTTGGCCACTCTGGTGTTGGTAAATCAACCTTAGTAAATAACTTACTTGCCAGCTCACAAAATCGGGTATCTGATATTGATCAACAAGTAACACATCGTGCTACTGGTGATGTTAATGAGGTGACTGGTAGGGGCCGACATACATCCTCAAGTGCAATTGCTTTGCCGCTATCATCAACATTTGGAGGTGAGAATTTTGGTTGGATTATTGATACTCCCGGGGTTCGCTCCTTTGGTATTGCTCATGTTCAACCCTCAAGAGTTATCTCTGCCTTTTCCGAGTTTGCCGATGCGATTAAACATTGTCCAAAAAATTGCTCACACCATGAGAAAGATTGTGCTTTAAATGAATGGCCAGGATTTACTAACCAAAATCTAGCTAGGTTAGAGAGTCTGCGCAGGGTTCTGTCAGCCGAATAAGTAAAGAAAGAGTAATCTCTGGCTATGAGTTCAACAATGGAGCAGAATAAAACTCGACAGGTCGATTTAAACCTTACTGGTATGACTTGCTCATCTTGTGTTAGCACAATTGAGCGCTCACTGCATAAATTACCTGGCGTGAGAGCTGCAGTAAATCTTGCCATGGGCTCTGCTCACATAATTGCACCAGTAAATATCTCAGAGGATGAGTTAATAGCGGCGGTAACTGCAGCTGGCTATCAAGCTAGCGCCTTTAGGGGTGAACGAGAGTCATTTGAACGATCAAATAAATTAGGTATTAGATTATTTTTCACACTACTTTTCACAGCGCCAGTAATTATTATTTCAATGATTGGTGATATGCATGAAAAATTGGATAAGTATTTAGCATCAAGTGCTGCATCCTCATTAATAGCAGATCTAACTGCGCCAGCAAGTACCTGGCTAGCAATTACATTATCTATACCGGTAGTTTTCATATTGGCTTGGCCAATTCACCGAGCTGCAATTAAAAATCTGCTTCATCCAACAATGGATACCTTAGTTTCACTAGGCTCACTTATCTCACTTACTTGGAGTATCTACTCAGCAGCTACCTATGTTGCAAAAGATAATATGATGCCGCTAATTTATGCCGAAGTATCATCGGCGGTAATATTTTTTGTGATGTTAGGTAGATACCTAGAGCATCAAGCAAAACGAAAAGCGGGTTCAGCACTTACCGAGCTATTTAAATTATCGGTTAATGAGGTTGAGGTAAAGCGGATATATGGCTCTGAGATAATCTCAATTGACCGCTTATTAATTGGCGATTTATTTGTGGTCAAACCTGGAGATAAAATTGCAACTGACGGCCAAGTTGTCTCTGGATTTAGCACAATAAATAATGCATTTTTAACTGGCGAAGTGACGCCGATTGAAGTATCGGTAAATAATATTGTGTACGCCGGTTCTATCAATAACAATGGGAATCTCTTGGTTAAAGCAACTCGGGTCGGAGCAGATACTGAGTTGGCTCGAATTACCAGAATGGTACTTACAGCCCAATCTGAAAAAGCACCTGCTCAACAGTTGGCAGATAGAGTAAGTAGAATTTTTGTACCAGTTATTTTATTGCTCTCTCTGGCAACATTTATCTCTTGGTATCTAGTAGATAATCAATTAGCTAAGGCAATTTCAACTGCAGTCTCAGTATTAGTAATTGCCTGTCCTTGCGCCCTTGGATTAGCGACACCAATTGCGTTGCTGGTGGCATCTGGAAAGGCGGCGAAAAAAGGGATTGTTATTCGCTCTCCTAAAGCAATTGAGCGGGCAATTGGAATCACTGATGTGGTCTTTGATAAAACCGGCACTATTACAACTGGTCAAATGTCATTACTAGAGATGGTATTAATTGATAACCCTTTAACTACTGATAGCACAGCAATTTCAGCCTCAGATTTGTTAAGTTTTATCTTAAGTGTTGAGTGTATGGATTCACATCCAATTGCAACTGCAATATCTAAATCACTTGCTAAGCAAGGAGTGGCAATATTCCCAGTAAGTGAGTTTGAGCAAACTCCTGGAGTTGGTGTTGCAGCGCGGGTGCAATCACCTGCTGGTAGTAAAGCGGTATTAATCGGCTCACCAATTTCAATTGCCCGAAGCACAACTGAGTTCTCACCCAAATTACTTACTGCCATTGAGGATGGAAAGCGACGAGGCAACTCAGTCTCAGTACTGGCCCTTGATGGATTAGCTTATGGAGTTTTTGAGGTTGGTGATGAGATCAAGCCAGAGGGTAAGGCTGCTGTCTCATCTCTGCAGGCAACTGGTCTTAATACCTGGTTAGTAACAGGGGATGCAGAGATTGCTGCAATCTCAATGGGTATCCAGGCTGGTATTCCAATTGATCATATATTTGCATCAGCAACGCCTGAGGACAAACTTAACTTCATCACCTTCCTGCAGGAAAAAGGGCGGGTACTAATGATTGGCGATGGCATAAATGATGCAGCAGCAATTGCGCAGGCAGATTTAAGTATTGCCATGGGCTCTGGCACAGATACTGCAATCGCAGCGGCGGATATTACTTTAATTAGGCCATCACTACTTGCTGCCATTGAAGCAATTGCGATTTCAGAGAAGACAGTAAAGACTATTAAATCTAATCTTGGTTGGGCATTTTTTTATAACTTAGTTTGTATTCCTGTTGCAGCAAGTGGCAATTTATCACCAATGTATGCTGCTGCTGCGATGTCTTTATCATCGCTATTTGTAGTGCTAAATAGTTTACGTATTAAATAAATATTGGTAGCGGGGGCAGGATTTGAACCTACGACCTCTGGGTTATGAGCCCAGCGAGCTACCGAGCTGCTCCACCCCGCGTCGGTAATCTAATCTTAGAGAGTTAGAGCAATTAACTCAAATAGTGAAATAAATTATCTATTTTGCGCAGCAATTAACGCAGCAATTGCTGCTTTAACTCTGGCTCTGGCTTTATCTTCAGCCGCACCATCTAATCGCTTTTGCGCAGCCTCTAAATCTGCATAGGCAGATTGCAAAGATGAGATTGCAGACCTTATTGCTTGGCTACTTCCAGTGCCACCAGCGGTGCCACCAATACTTGGTTGATTATTGCCAATAGTTGTTCCAGAGTTGCCACCAAATACCTGATCAAGTGCGCCTTGAAGTGTGTCATCAAAGCCAATTTGATCACCAAATGAAACTAAAACTTTTTGTAATAATGGATAAGCAGCAGTATTTCCAGTAGCTCTTACATAAACTGGTTGCACATATAACAAACCTTTTCCTACTGGAAGTGTTAGTAGGTTACCCAGCACTACATCAGAGCCACCTTGTCTAAGTAGTGAGAGCGCTGTTGCTACAGCTGGCTTTGCTTCAAAGTTTGAGGCTACCTGTGATGGACCAGCCACGTTAGTTGATCGTGGTAGCTGCAGCACAGTTATTTTGCCGTAATCATCACCAGCATCTGAGTTAACAACTGCTAGAGCAGAAAGGTTTTCTCGACCACCGCGAGGAACAAAGGGAGTGGAGAGTGAGAAGGTTGGTTTGGTTTGTCCAGGGATCTGCATAGTTAAGTAATAAGGAGGTTGATTTCCAGCATTGGAACCAAAGGTTGATGGATCTAGTGGTACTCGCCAGAAATCCTGTCCACCATAAAATGCATCAGCGGTTGTTACATGATAGGCACTTAAAATATCGCGCTGTACCCGGAACATATCCTCGGGATAGCGAATATGAGATAGCAATGCTGGTGATATCTCACTCTTTGCTTTAACAATTCCTGGGAATGCCTTACTCCAAGTTGCTAATACCGGATCCTTCTCATCCCATTGATAGAGCGAGACTGTACCGTCATAAGCATCAACTGTGGCCTTAATGGAGTTTCGAATATAGTTAACATTTTTGTCCCCAAGTGATGAGACTGCATTTGATCTAGCAGTTAATGCATCCCCAGTATTTGCAAGATTTACCTTGCGAGAGTTTGGATAGCCAGCACTTGTTGTGTAGGCATCAATAATCCAAAGAATCTTGCCATCAATAATTGCTGGGTATGGATCACCATCTAAGGTGAGCCAAGGCGCCACCTTTGCTACTCGCTCACGTGGACTGCGTTCAAATAAAATCTTTGATTCTGCGTTAATTAAGTTGGATAAAACAATCCGTTGTTCTTGGTACTTAATAGCAAATAATAAGCGAGAGAAGATCGAGCCCATTGGCACCCCACCCTTGCCGGTGTAGGTGTAATTTTTTTGGCCATTAGCTGATTTATCATCTGGATAATCAAGCTCTACTGGATTACTTGCTGCTGGTCCACCAATAATTGAGTAATCTGGAACATTCTCGCCAAAGTAAATCCGTGGCTCAAACTCACCTAAACCTTTTGTTGGTGGAATATCACCGATGGTAAATGTTGGCTTGCCATCTGCATCTACCGTATTTCCAAATGCACCAACCATGCCAAAGCCATGGGTATATACCAAGTGATCATTAATCCAATTTCTTGAAGGATTTCCATCAATATTTAACTCTCTAATGGCAACTACTACATCTCGCTCTTTGCCATTGATTGTGTAGCGATCAATATCTAGTGAGTCAGCAAAGTTATAGTAGGGCTTAATTTGCTGTAACTGGCGAAAAGTAGCTGATAAAACATTTGGATCCATCAGACGAATATTTGCAATAGTGGCAGCATCATTTGCTAATTGCCCAGCCGAGGTTGTAACAGTTGCTTGGTAATCGGTAATTTCAACATTATCTATGCCATAAGCAGTTCGTGTGGCATCGATATTTTTCTGAATAAAAGGCGCCTCTTTTGTTGACTCAGAGGGCTTTACTTGAAACTGTTGAATTGTTGCTGGATATATACCGGCAATTAAAACTGATGCAATCACCATCAACGCAACACCAGCGGTTGGTAGTAACCAAGATTTACGGACAATATTGGCAAAAAATAGTAATGAGCAAACAACTGCAATTGCTGCCAAAATTGATTTAGCAGGGAGAACTGCATTTACATCGGTGTAGGTAAGACCGGTTATTAATCTTCCCTCTTTTAAAGTGAGTGCATACCGGTCAAACCAATAAGCGACTGCTTTAAGTAATACTAGAAGGCCAAGAAGAATTGAAAGTTGCACCCGAGCAGAAACTGTTGTGCGATCCTCTTTGACTTGAGTACGAATTCCACCATAAATGTAATGGACTACCGATGCTGCAAGTATTGAAAGAATAATTGTTGAGATTGCCCAACCAATTAAAGATTGCCACATTGGTAATTTAAAGGCAAAAAAGGAGACATCTTTACCAAATTGTGGATCTAGCACACCAAAATTTGTTGAGTTTTTAAAAAGCAGCCACTCTTGCCAAAGTCTGGAGCCAGAGTTACCAGCAAAGTAGAAAAGTGTAAGAAATATGCCAATTGTTAAAAATTTGCGAATTGGGTCGATCTGGGAGCGATAGCGCTCAAGGTTATCTGCCTCAACCGCAATCGGTACATAAATTGGCCGCTTACGAAATGCAAAATATATATTTGCCAGAATAAAGAGTGCGGTAATAAAGCCAAAGCCAATAAATAGATAAATTTTAGTAAATAAAGTGGTTTGCCAAACACTTACAAACCCAACTGATCGATACCAAAGTAGGTCGGCGTAGAAGCCACTTGATGAGACTAAAACCGAAGCTAGAATAAAAAGAACTACCGCAGTAATTGTTAGTGGACTAACTCGCCTGCGACCGCCGCCTCGATTAGCAAATGGATTTGGTATGCCGCCACCAAAGCCTGATCCACCAAATGGGTTGTTGTTGCGATCAAAGCCGCCACCAAAGCCTGAACTGCTCATTTGCAAATCTTATCTAATCTTATGAGCTCGCCAAACAACTTGGATATTTAGCACCAGTTGGGAGTTTGAGCACATCTACCGCCTGTTGCAGTGTGGCCACCGGCACAATCTTCATCACACCCTCACCCTTTTCTGCTTGATCAATACTTTTAATATCTTGGCAGTTAGAAGTTGGAGTTAGGAATATTGAAACCCCGGCCCGCCTGGCACCAATAATTTTCTCGATAATTCCACCGATTGGACCAACCTGACCATCTGCTGTAATTGTGCCGGTGCCTGCGATGTTACGGGAAGAGATTAAATCATCTGGTGTTAACTTCTCAATAATTCCTAGAGCAAAAACTAATCCACCACTTGGTCCACCGGTATCGGCAAGTTTAATATCTACTTTAAATGGAAAGTTAAATTTACGCTCAATTATTACGCCAATGATTGCCGATCCATCATCTCTGGCAGATAACTTTATTTGCTTAGTTAGTAGCTCAACCTCATCACGCAATACTTTAATAGTAATAAAATCACCCGGCTTCTTATTGTCTAAATAATCAACTACCCCGTTGGGTGATTTATACTCAACACCGTCAATAGAAATTATTTGATCTGCTGGCTGTAATACCTGATATGAATTACTATTTTTATTGATCTCAGTAACCACTAACTTGGAGGTACTTTCATAACCTAGGTATGAAAGGGCGGCAGCGGTTGCAGTTGTTTGCGAACTACTCATCTCATCTGCGCCATCCTGCTTAGACTGCTTAACACTCTCCCCTTTTGGGTAAATCTCATCCCTAGGTAGAACTGCTCTATCAGGTGCTACCCAGCCATATAAAACATCAAAGCCAGTTACATATGAATCTGGATCTGTCACCATCACTGAGGTCACTGATAATTTTCCAGTTGTCGGATAAACAGTAGTTCCAGAGATTTTAATTGCCGAACCTAAAACATTTTGTGGGCTTCCTGGTGAGAGCATCACATAGGGAGAGGGCAAGAAGAAGGCAGCAAGGATTAATAAGCCAAGCAGTAAAGTTGTGAATCGAGGCAGCCTAGCCTTTACAGGTAACAGTGATCTCATAAAAAAATGGCGACAAATTATTTTTTGTTGTTAAAGCTATTTTGAAATTTAGCAAACTCACTTATGGATCGATCAGTCTTATTATCAAACTTATTTTTGTACTTAGTGACCCAGACCGCATAACCAATCGCAGAGAGCACCGCTACGATCGGAATTACCCACCAAATTAGCGCAGTAGCGGAGGTTGAGTTCATAGGATTATTGTATTGGCTGGGAAGAAAATTGCTGGCACTATTGTTCTATAAAATACAGTTATCATTTTAGTATTACTAGGGGTGAGGTTTTGGGAATATGAGTTTTGGCTTCCTACCAAATGAGGGGCAACCTGATTTTGAAGCGCTTCTAAAGCAATTCTCAGAGATGGGAGTTGACCCTAATGCCCTTGCTGGTGCAAAATCATTTTTAGAGAGTATGCAATCTGCCAGTAAATCTGGTGAGCAGAGTTTAATTACCGCAAGTTCACTTCGTGAGATCGCAAAAAATATTATTACAGCAAATGGTGATCTACCGATTGGCACAATAGATCAAGAAAGACTCTCTCAATCTTTAATGATTGCTAACACCTGGCTAGATAGCGAGATACTTTTTCCAGCATCTGCGTTGCCAAATCAAAGTGCTTGGTCAAAACGAGATTGGTTAGATGCCACAGTCTCTAGTTGGCAGCTCTTATTTGAACCACTCGCCCTTGGAATGGCAGATGCGCTCTCTGATGTAATTTCTAGCTCCACCTCACAACTGCCAATTGAGTTTGCTGGTAGTGAGAACCAAAGCCCACAACAGCAAGAGGCGATGAAGCAGATGTTAGCCCGGCTACTACGGGGCTTTATGGGAACATTAATCGCTACTCAATTAGGTCAGGGAGTTGGCTCACTCGCTAATTCAATTACTGGCGCTAATGATGTGGCAATCCCATTATTGGCAGCAGACTCTGGCGCACATCTAATTCCACAAAATATCACCGAATGGTCTGCTGGCCTAGGTATTGATCCAGAGCAGGTAGCAATATATCTAGCACTTCGCGAAGCGGCCGCCGCTCGCCTCTTTGCAAATAACAGTTGGCTGGCTGGCTATATCAAAGAAGTAATAACTGCTTATGGCAGTGGCATCTCTATCGATGTTGAGTCAATTACTCGCCAAGCTGAGCAGGCAATGGCATCTGGTGAGATTGATATTAATAATCCAGCCTCATTAAACATCGCATTAAATGCTGGACTCTTCACGCCGCAGCAAACACCTGCTCAAGAGTTAGCATTAACCAAACTTGAAATGGTACTTGCGTTAATTGAGGGTTGGATTGATCATGTTATTTCACAGGTTGCCCAGGAGCGAATTCCATCCTTTAATGCATTAATTGAAAACTCTCGCAGAAGGCGAGCAACTGCCTCGCCAATGCAGCAGTTGTTTGCAAATCTACTTGCACTTGAGGTCTCGCCAAGAAAAATGCGCGAGGCATCTGCATTTTGGGGTGAGGTTAAAACTCTAAGAGGCAGCGATGGTCGAGATAGGTGCTGGGAGGATCCCGCCTTTTTGCCTATGCCAGGTGATCTAAATGATGTGAAGGCTTTTCTAGAAAGTGTGACCGCACCCGATGATCTCTCTGGGCTGATTTAAAGCTTTAACCAAAAGCGAAATCCCCGGGCGCACGATCTCGTATCTGCCTTCCCCTTGCAGATATGAAACGGTTATCCGGGGACTTCGTATGGCAAAGATATGGGAATAAAAGGTGAGAATCAACTTACAGCGGTGTTTTAAAAATAATTTTTTAAAAGTATTTTCACGCTCTAGCCTGAATTAGTAGGCGTAGAGAATGATTATCAAAGACTCGGTATGGCACAGACGGTAGTTAGCGCTTATTTGCGTAAAATTTGTGATGTTCTCTGTGGATGAAGCTGTGGAGATCGCAACATTTTTGGTGGATAAGAAGAGGTAATGGTGGATAACTTTGAGCAGCAGATTCTCTTCACCGATATCTTGCCGCCCGTGGCCCAAATAACGCAGCGAAAGAAAAGGATTGAAGATAATCTGCCGGCAAACCTGCCTGCCTATCGGGTAATTCGCAAGCAGCGCAGAAGGCGAAGTGTTACCGCCTATCGCCAAGGCGGGGTGATTGAGATTCACATTCCAGCCAAGATGAGCAGGCGGCAAGAGATTGAGGTAATTCCAGAGATGATCTCAATAGTGCTGCGGCGAGAGGCCAGGGAGCGCAAAACTGATGAGCAATTAATGGAGATTGGCAAAAAATTACTAAAGCAGTATCTGCCAGAGTTTGCAGTTTCACCAGCTAGCATCAATTGGCGCAATATGAATGAGAGATGGGGCTCTTGCACAACAGTAGATCGCACTATTCGAATCTCAGATCGATTAGTAGGCTCACCCTCCTACGTTTTAAATTACATTATCTTTCATGAATTAATTCATCTAGAGATTGCTGGCCATGATGATAAATTTAATAATTATCTAACTCGTTATACAGATCAAATGCGAGCAGAGGCATTTTTAGAGGGATTTGAAGTTGGTTGCCAAAGTGGTGGATCTGGCGTAATACCTGCGATAAATATCTAGTTTTACCCACTTTTTATCACTTCCAAAGGAATATTTGCGATTTTACGCGTGGAAAACCCCAGTTGAGCGTGCCGTGAGGGGTATTGTGTTGTTATTCGTGCTCTCATCTAGGAACTACCTAGATGATCCCAAGGGTGCGGCAGATGGAGGATGAAAATGGCTGAAGAGTACAAGGGTGAGGCTTACTGCGTTAAGTGCAAAGAGAAGCGCTCCTTTGAAGGACATGTAAAGGTCTCTGATTCTGGTCGCCGTATGGCACAAGGAATCTGCCCAGTTTGTGGCACAAAGGTAAATCGTATTCTTGGTAAGGCTTAATAACTAAGCAAGTAACCAAATGTAAGAAGCGGCGGTCGCTGGTTTAATTACCAGCCCCGCCGCTTTTTTGTTAACCCTTTCTAGTTAACAGTTGTTATTAACATTTTAAAATTAACTAGCCACCGCAATCTTTGCTGGTCTGCCAGGTAGCCGTTTGTTTTGAATTATTTGACCCTCATCAAATAACTCTCCTCCCCATACCCCGCATGGCTCAGCCCTGGAGAGTGCACCCTCTAAGCACTTTGC
>ENA-UPTL01000300-UPTL01000300.1-marine-metagenome-genome-assembly--contig:-NODE-300-length-12276-cov-8.361182_pt1 | contig 12276 bp, 7 predicted proteins | sample MGYA00238170_ERZ767106 | MGnify/ENA primary metagenome ERZ767106 (study PRJEB28938, sample SAMN06267160) | marine metagenome | isolation source: Columbia River Estuary | place: USA:Columbia River Estuary...
GTCACTCAATTCTTTCGTTAATAATCACTTTCTATTAAATTTTCATTTTCTGGTTGTAATGTTTTAATGAATTCAACATTGAAACCATAACGTTTTATACCATCTATTATTTTCTCTTTTTCCATACCATACTTTGTTTTTAATGCACGTTTTAATTCACGTGTATCTGGTATTTTAACATTGCTATAATTTTCCGACCACCAGTATGTAAGATTTGTATAAATATCCTTAAATGTTTCAATATTTTTATCATTTTCAGCAAGACAAACATCAAAGAATTCATCAAACTTGTCATTGTCTGTCTTGTATTTATTTGTTGCATTTTTAACCTCATCAGGTTCAATAAGACCTTCCTTCTTGAATAAACTATAATGATGAATTAAAATACTCATAAAATAAGGTTTCCAAGTTTTGATCTTTTCCTTTATCGTAGGATCTATTAAAAATTCATTCGGTTTTTTAGGATTATCACAAAATCTACTGTTGAAATCAACTACACGAATACGTCTCCATGTTCCACCATCCATTGAAGTAATCGCTGGTAAATCATTACAACACATAATCATCGTACCTTGAATCTTGAAACTAATAGGACTTTTATATAAATCACGCGCTATAATAGAATCGTTTCCACTAAATTGTTTTAAAATACCCGTGCGCAATTTATCCGTATGTTCTGGTTCCTGGAACGCGATAATGCGTCTACCTTTTAATCGAATAACATCAGGAGATACACTACTAGCATTACCACGTTTATTTGTCAATAAACTTGTATCAACTGAAACCATGTAATCACCTAAAGCAAGTTCTAAGAAATTAATCAATGTTGATTTACCATTTGCACCTGATAATCCAGTAAAAATATAAAACTTTTCATCAGGAATACCCATTAAACTTTTTCCTAATACTTTTAACAAATAATTCAATACATTTTTATTTGTTATAATCTTACCTAAAAATTCATATATTTCTTTAATAACAGGTGTTTGAGGATTATATTCTATATAATCGTATTCTGTTGAATAAGTAATACAATCATTTAAATCACCTTTTCTAAATGTACAAGTTTTGAAATCATATACACCATTATTAAATCCTAATAAATAAGGGTTAGCATCCAAATTTTTATAAAAATCAACATCATGATTCTTGAATAAAAATATCAATTGATTCATTATATTATCTTTAAAATTCACATTTTCTAATTTTGCAATAATACTATCAATTTGTTGATTCCTAGCATTTCCTTCTAATTCATCTTCATTTATTAAATGATCACGAAGATCAGACGTATTGTCCCTGTCTTTAGGATTACTTATTGTTTTCATACCTTTGTAATATCTTGGTAATCCTTCACTTATTAAAAGATTCAACATAAGTGTTTTCTCCCATCGAGTATCGTTGTAAATATACCATTCGGGATTCTTTATTTCATCCACTCGAAATTTGTCCTTGTAAATATTAAACATCGCCTTCGCAATTTTATAATGAGTACCACTTAAACTTTCCTCCAAACTTTGTCTAATCTCCGGTGTAATATGTAAATCAACATTCCAATATTTAATTGTCATACTTGAATATAATTCCTTATACTCACTTTCCATATTATCAGGAAGCCTTATACCTTCCTCAGGAAATCTCTTCTTTAAACATTCAACATCATAACATTTAATAAATATACCCTTCATACTTATTTCAATGTAAATTGGTGAAACAGGTCGTTTGTGTTCCCTGCATTTAAATGGACAATGCTTATCAGCAATATTCAAATAATAACAATAAACACCAGATGAATTTAAACTAGCATACACTCTCAAAACTTCGAAATTGTAATCCTTTAATACCATCTGACCATTTACCTTTACCTTGTTTAATGTTTTCATTAATTTATGAATCTCACCCTCCAATACCTTGTTTTTAATATTCTCAATTTTTGCTTCTTTTGCCTCTTTTGTTTCCTTTGTTTTTGTAGATGTTGATTCCTTTTCAATAGTCATTTCAGTCAAAACAACATCTGCCTTTTTTCTAATTATACATTTACTAAAATCTTCCCATGTTAAATCATTAATGTACTTTTCTGTTTCTATGTCAAACAATTGATAACATACATCTTCTGTTTTCTTAAAAGATCCCAATAAACGTAAACCGGTTTTATATACAGATTTGTCAATAATACCAACATAATCACTGTGCTTTTCATACAATTCCTTTTCAATCACTTTTACAATATCCAAGGCACTATTCGTCTCAACAACAATATTAGGAAAATTTATATGATACTTATTATCCCTGCGCGAAACAACATGTTGGAGACACTCTTTAATTGATTCCTTGTTTTTAATCATTTTAGATAGTTCATCAATTGTTACCTTCAAAATGTTTTTAATATCAGAAACTTGTAATTCATTTAGTTTAGTTGTTGTATCCAAATCAAAAAACAATGCAAATTTAGAATCTTTTACCTTTTCAACCAAATGCATTTTAGTACATCCATTAACTAATTCATTGTAATAATTCTTATAAAACTCATCATAACATTCATTACTAACATTGTACTTTCCACCTGTTAATGACAAATGTGTTTGATAACTATCAACATTTTTTGTAAAATTGTGCATGTAACTTTTGAAATCAGACATTTTTAGTTTTTAACTAATTCACTTATACAAAAGTTGTATTAACTAAATTAATCTTCAATTTTTTATTTAAAAATAAAAATATTATTATAATATAGTATTATAAGAAGAAAGATGTCCTTCCTTATTTATCGTGATGTATTAAATAAAAAAAGTAGTATTGTTAATAAATTAATAAACGATAAAGATGCATTCAAACATTATTGTATGAATATATACAATCTTCTTGAAAAAAATAAAGCTGAAAATATCACGTACAGTTACCTTTACAAAAATGAAAACGATGATAACACAACATTTGTTATTAATAAAAAAGATAATATTATACAATCAGGATGGTTTTATAATACATCTAACACAAAAACAATTCCAATTTATGAAATTAGTCTATTACCGATCAATAAAGAATTATCGGATCATTTAAATAAAAGTGATGATAATTTAACAGATCTTATTCGTTTAAATAATATACTAAAGGATACATTAAACAATTTTGGTACTACAGGTACTACAAAGGATCGTTACAATGACCATGATGATTGTGATATTATTTTTGATACAGAAAGTGAAGCAGAATGCTGTGGGTTTGATGTATCTGATGGATTAGTTGAAAATTTATCATCTGATGACAAGGACTTTAAAATAGATGTGAAAGATATGAAAATAAGACCATTAACACCATTTACAGAAAACGAATCTATATCTAATTTAAATAATGTCACCGTTGATTATTATTCATCACCGTTTTCATACAAAAGCCCTATTTGTAATTTTTATGATTACAGTACAAATATGACACAAATTTACAATATAAAACAATCAGTACCTATATCCCCATTTATTAATAAAGTAAATAATGCATTACACACAGATCCATGGGACTTTAATCAAGTTAATTTTATGGATGAATTAAAAAAAAGAATACAAAAAAGCAAGTTGTAAAATTCTTTTATTAGTTGTTGTAGTATAAAATTGTTAAAGAAAATTAAGATCTATCATTGAATGTTTTCCAAAAACAGTTTTACCTAAACAATAATAATCTGTATCATAATTAAATATATTTGGTTGTATTTGTGTTTGTTTAAAAATATTTAATGTAAATGCATATAATTCTATTATTTTTGTAACATGATTACTTTTTTCATCTATTATACTATTAAACATTGTAACTATAGATGATTCTAATCCTAAATTATTTAAAGCATTTAATGCACGTTTTTTATATTTTTCCTTAAAATCATGTAAACAATAATCACTACAATTTTCTATAAAACTATCTAAATACCCATCTTTATTTACCTTTGATACATTCTTATCTACATTTAAATTACAAGATTGTTGATTAACAACAACATCCAAGAATGCACCTCTTGTATAATATGTTTCAACACCATAGTAATTTACCAAACTTATATAGTTATTAATACCATACTGACTTATTAATTCATCAGCTGTTGAAATTAAATTTGCATATAAACACCCGTGAAAACTATCATTGAATTCATCCATTTTTGGATGATTATTTATAAATGTATTAGCAGCTTTTAATAAAAATTGCGTGAAATCATCTTCTTCTACAATTAATACATTTTTTTTGTACACGTTCTTATATGCATATTCATACGTTTTTAGGATATCTTTTAATAAACAATCGTATATATCCATTTCAGAACCCTTACTACCTTCGCATTTGATTTCTATATTGTATTTATTTATGATGACTCTTAAATTTGATAGTAATTTAATAAATGCCCACGTGTGTTGATCTATCATATCCTTTTTTTCATCTGCTTCATTTAATTTTGTAATACAAAACTGGGTATTATTACAAATTATATCACATGTGTAATTCACATTCTTTATCTTGTCATGTTTTTTTGAAAATCCTACACCATAAATATTAGTATCAAATATAATATCTTCCTTATTTCCAAATACACGTTTTATAATATTACTAAATTTTACAATAATCAATGATATGAATTTATGATTGTTTCCACTTAATGTAATATCATAATCAGATGATATCTTTACTGAACCAACACTGTTATAATCAATCGTAGGATCATTCTCTTCTTTCTTTGATGTTTTATAATATTCTAATAAATCATATACAACAGAATTTACGAATATTTTTCTAAAATACCAAAGTAATGCTTTATAAATCACAACACAATTTGTTTTTGTCTTTGTAACCAAGTACTTTATAAAATCATTACTTAATAATACATTCATTAAATTGGGATCATCCTCTTTTATATTTTTGACATTATTCCATTTAAAATCCTCACCATTTAACATAATATAAGTTTCATTTGATTTTATCAATAAGTTGTATCTCACAAACATAACAAGAACATACAACCCATTGTAAAACTTATCATATTTGAGATTTATTATTTTGTCATTGTCTTCTGCATTTTTATTGGCATTGTCTTCTGCGTCGTATGCCCCGGTATTTATATAAATAGAATCTAATAAATTATCAACTTGGTTATTAATTTCCAATGTATTTTGTAATTCCTTATTTTTCAAAATATTTATAAGTGAATCTCTTTTATCACATCTTACAATTATACTGCTATTAATTTTATTACAAAATTCAGAATAAACATCATTTTTTGTTTCAGTTTCACTTGTTATAATATCAAATTTTTTATTTTTATCTAGCTTTTTCACTAAACAAAAAAATTTTTTAATGAATATATCATAATCACTAACATCGCTCATTGTTAATTATCTTATCTTTATATAATAAAAAAATCTTGTACAATAAATTTCTTACAGATTACTAATTAAAGTAAAAAATTATTTTTAATTTCTTTTAAAATTACAAAGATATCTCATGACAGGTGCATTACTACAATTACAAGCACAAGGTAGAGAAAATATTTTGTTAACCGAAAAACCGGATATTAATATTTTTAAATATAGCTACTTTCGTTATATTAATTTCTCAACTGATGTTCATCAAATTAATTTAACAGAAACAGCAACATTCGGACGAAAAGCATCGTGTAACATACTTAAAAAAGGTCACCTTTTAAGTAAGTTATATCTACAATTACTCCTACCACCATTACAAAAAGTAGATGGCACTTATTTATCATGGTGTGATACAATCGGTTATAGCATATTCAGTGAACCTATTGAATTATTAGTTGATGGTGTTATAATTGATAGATTGTACCCTGTTTTCATGGACACATGGGATGAATTATCAACACCTCAATCAAAACGCAATGGTAGAAATTTAATGATTCTTAAATCAGATATCTTTAGAAGTACTGTTTACAATGCTGAAAATCAAACAACCATAATAATTCCTTTGGAATTCTGGTTTACTAAAGAATACGCATCAGCATTACCTTTATTAAGTCTTAACACAGACGATATTAAACTCAACTTTAGTTTTAAAACATTTAACGAATGTATTAATTATGATGGAACATCTTTACCTTCATCTGTTAGCATATTAGAATCATATGTTTATGCTGAATATATTTGGATTGATAATCCATTTATTGATTTTTTCAAAAACACAGAACATTTTTATGTAATTAATCAATCTGAATATCACGGTAATGAAATAATCCCTAGTAATGCAACAAATTACACAACACATTTAAAATTTAGCAATCCTAGTAAAGAATTAATAGTAACATGCGTCGATACAGCCAATATTGTCAATAATAATTCCTTTAATTATTCAAGATCTGATGGAAATCCATTTATCAAAAATATGTCAATGTACCTTGATGGTAGATTACGTTTTGATAACTTGCCTGAATTTTATTATAGATGTATCTTTCCAGATTGCGTACACACATGCATCCCTGAAAAATATATTTATACATTACCTTTCTCACTTAAACCTGAAGAAAATCAACCTACAGGTTGCTTAAGTATGTCACGTTTTACAGATATCACTATTAATTTCACTCTTACACCAGGAAATCCTTCATGTTATTTATATATATTCTCAGTTATGTACAACTTTTTAATTATTAAAAATGGAAAAATGCACTTTGAATTTGCAGTGTAACTAATTATTAAGTCTCAGTGTCATCATACAAGCTGTAAATGTAGCAAACACTTGTGCAATTAATAAAAAGATCCCTTTTACATAAGAGACCTTTGAAATAATCATAAATGATATTGTAAGCAATGGTGTCATCTGACCAGTAATAATACGTGTATTAACCGAGATAATATTGGATACATATAATAATATAATTAATACAATACCAGTTATAATATGACCATACGTGTATTCAGTATCGTTTATTTTTAAAAATGTTGTATATGAATTACCAGGAACTATATTAATAAAAATAACAAATACTAATATAGATGTTGTGATATACTCAATTATAAATGATACAATAATATCTAAAATATGTTCCATCTTATCGTCACTTCTTTACATTTTATTTATACTTTATTTTTACAAAGAAAACACATTTTGTAAAGAAAAAAGATAGCCATTATTATAATTAATATATGCAATATTAAATTTGTATGCATGTATATGCACCTATTATCATAGGATACGTTACCAAAATGCTCAATTGATTCAGCGTCAGGGTCCTTTAATCCTGGTCTACAAAAATTTTTACTTACCTTTTTATTTTCCAAATCAATACCAGCAAATTTATAATAATCTTTTAGTGAACGCTTCTTACCTAATCCATATTTGTAATTGGATAAATCATTATTATCAACAAGACCAATTAATACTTTTACTTTTTCAAACGCTTCTTCATCTGTATATTTTTTATCTGTCCATATCTTTGGCTTTTCAGCACGTGTATATTCATGAAACGCGATATTTTCGTTTGGTGTAAATATATCATAACCAGCTGTCCATATTCGGATACTATGAAGTATTTCTTCACCTACAAAAAGAAAATCCAGAGTTGGATCAAAAGGAACATCCTTTAACATTGAACCTTCGCTAAATAAAAATCCACCAGCAACATAAGGTGATGGAAACATTTCATTTGTATTTATTGTTTCTGCACCTAAAAAACTAATCATACCTCTTTCATTGAAAAAAGACTTACATATTCTAGTTACACCAACCCGTCTATTACTTGCTTCTTCTGAAAATGACTCCCATGCAGCAGGGTAATGTGATAATACAGGTTTATTAGACATTCCGGTTGATTTTAAATATTTCATCATATTAATACATTTAGTATCCCACCCATCAACTAATTTTGTATGTGAATCAATTTGGAAAAAATAAGTTTCATTGTTGTACAAAGTACTACATAAATACCTAGCCCAAGTTGGCCCCTTAGCTTCATGATGTTTTAAACGTATCATTCGGATATTATTTTTAAATATATCGTATTTCGCATTTTCAAACACACAATCAATATCACCATTATCACTGTCGTTTTGCTGACAAATACCAATATACACATTGTGTGGATTATCTGCTTTACCAAATAAATATTCTAATGTTGCAGGACATTCATCATCCCTGTAACTAGCAACGCTTACGAAAATAGTATCCATCTTATTTGTTATTCTACAATAAGTCAATAAATTAATTATCATTTTAATTTTATCATTTTAATTAATTTATTAAGTAAAAATCACGTGATGTCACATGACTAAACACTTACACTATCAGTTACAATATTTTTAAACTTATAACTGCTTTTGAATTTTTGAATTGGATTATAGTTTGTTTCAACATCATTTGTACACAATGCTTCAGATGTATTGTATTTTGATAATGTATCCACAAATTGCAAAGTACCAATCGCACTAACAGCATTACTTTTATCAATTTCATTCAAGACATTTATTATTTTTTGAATAACATCATTCACATTCATTGAAACATAGGCATTTTTATCCAACATCACCTTTAAAGATTTAAAGTCCTTATTATTTAATAAATCACTTACCTTACTTTTGTAACTTTCAACCTTCTTTATCATTTCTTTGCATTTTTTAATAAAAGCTGAATCACGTTTTAATGTATCCTTGTTATAATGATTCAATTCATAACGTATACTATTAGTTTCTACGTAAGGCACATGTGGTGGGTTATTAGCAACCTTCTCTAAATTCAACACACAAAACACGCTTATAATCATATTTAAACATCCTAATTCACTGCATTTTGAACTCTTCAATTCATCCTTTATTTTATCAAATATAATACTACTTATCTTACTTCCTAAACTGTTTTTAAAAGAAAAGCAAGTATCATCTGTACAATAACTAGGTAAACATGAATCAATAAATTCAGGTGATAAGTCAATACTACTTTTATTTTTTTCAATTAAAATCGATTTGATTACATCGCGAAGATCACTTAAGGTTTCATTAATCATAACACCCTCGTTCTTTCTGATATTACAGACTTTCTTTCCATAATCTATTTTACATTTCTTTTCCTTTATAATATTAGGAATTTCATTTAAAATTGTTTTAATTGTATCAATGTCACTTTTAGTAAATGTATCTAGTATCTTGAACATACTATCTAATATCGTCTTGTAATCATTTGCTATCTTGTATTTTAAAGGATCTACCATCAAATACTTAATATTTCTTTCAAAAAATTCATATATTTTTTTGCTTGATGTAAATTTCAAACCTTCTTTTTGTATATAATGTGTTAATTTTAATCCAGATTGTTCCTTTGGAATTGCATCTAAATTTTTAACTTCCTTTTCACCAAGTATAACAGAAATAAATGATCTCATCGCCTTGATTTTATCTTTTGTTCCTATGTATTCGATTAAACTATCAATAGTCTTTCCTTTCTCACTTTTCTCAAATACTTTTGTATCAAAACCTGATTGATTTTCACTTAATAATTGATGTATTATGTTAATTTGTAAATCATTATACTTTTCATTTAATCCCTTTATTAAAATTCTACGATCCTTTAATGAAAACAATGGATCTTGTGATTTTATAGCATCAATGCATTCTGCGTCTTCTTTGAATCCAGACTTAGTAGTTTCTTTATTCTTTGAATAAAATGGAACTTCCTTGTTAATATCACTTTTAATATTTAAAAATTGCTCAATAATTTCATCATTGTCACAATCAAAAGCATTTTCAACACCAGCAAAATCACCTATTATTAAATTTGCAATTTTACCACCACTACCTATTAATTTCACAAAAATCAATGCATGACTTCTTGAACTATTACTGTTATTTGTTGTAGCTTTTACAAGACGGTCATTATCTATAAAATGAATTATAACTTCGCCTAATGATGATCCACTACCAAATGAAGTTGTATTATTATCATCTAAATTTATTGAAGGATTCACTTCATGTAATAATTTAACTCTATCAGGATGATTATTTGTATGAACATATTTATTTTTTAATTTAAATCCATCAGAATACACAAAATTTAAACTATCAATTTCACTTGGTGTTTTGATTTTTTGAAGATCCTTACCTTCTCTGAAAAATTCATATGTTTTTATCTCAGCCTTGGAATATCCCTTACGTCCCATCGTGTTACATAAATGAATTAAAATACCATCCTCCTTCTTTTTATTAAAATAAATCAATGATGATGTTTTTCCAGCACCACTCGCCCCATAACCTATCATAAATACTGGTTTTGAATTTTCTAAAGCATTTACTAAATCAGGCATTTTACTGGCAATATCACTGTTACTTAGTCTTTGTTCAAATACACGTGTAAAAGGTCCTAACGCATAAGTATGATCATATTTATTGACTTGTAAATTACCATTTATATTTACATATTTCTTTGTAATATCATTTTCAACAACATTACCATCGTTATCATAATATGGATAATTATCATCATTGTAATCAACTAACATTAATCTTTTTCTATCATCAACTTGTACATTGAAACGTTTATTCCAATCATCACGATTATTATTACGGATTTTAACATATGTTAGGATATTATCCTTTGTTTTTTCTTCAATCGCTTTATTCAATACATCTCTTAATCTTGAGACATTTAAATCACTTTCTAAAAGTTGTACCAGTTCATAAAATGATTTTATAAAATAAGCATAATCCAAAATATAATAATGTAAATTAACCTTTAATTTTAATACAGATGCATCACCTTGTTTAGATGATTTGAAGATCTCATTTAATATATTAATCCATCTTTTTATATATATGTATACAAATTTCGACTTTGAATTTAAATATTTTCTGTAATTATCACTGTCATTCTTTATATCATTGTCATATTCCTTGAATAAATTACTTATTCTTGTATCAATACTTGTTAAATCAATGTATAAAAATTTATAAATAAATATGAAAACTTCCTTGACATTTAACTCAATACCAACACTTTCGGCAATTTGTATCTTTGGAATTATCTTATTTGTCATTTCATCAAAACTTAAAGATGTTAATTTTACAATCGTTGGTGATAATATCAAATAATGCATCAAATTCATATAACTATTTATAAGTATCTCTCTTAATTGTTGCATACTCATTTCATTTAAATCAACTGATGTATATTTTTCTAAACTACCATACATCTTGTTAAATGTTAGGATAGTTACTATAGTGTTTTGTTTTACAACATTCTCATCAGCTTCAAATATCATACTTTTTTTAACATCACCCATTCTAATTTCATTAGAACTCATTGTTATTATTATAATTATAATACAAATTAATATTACTAAAAAATTAATATTAATAACAAAATTATTATTGATATTACTAATCACCTTACAATTACATTACACTTTACCCTTATTCATTTGGTAATACAAACATGTTGTATGTTTTATTTAAAGTTGACAATTTCTTTGACAATGGTAAACTATCATCCACATGAACTAATCTTTCATTCATTAATTTCTCAACTTCTTTATCCTTATTTATCATATCAGATCTAAGTTTATTTAAACATCCTTCAGTTGATAAACATTTTGATGCATTTTTTTGTTTTTCCATTTCTTGTTCAGCCTTTTCAATCGCCTTTCTTCTTTTCTCTTCCTCTTCAGCTTCTTTTCTTTTTCTTTCAGCTTCCATTGCTTCTTCTTTTGCCCTTCTTTCTTCCTCTTCCTTTGCCTTTCTCTCTTCTTCCTTTGCCTTTCTTTCTTCCTCTTTTGCCTTTCTTTCTTCCTCTTTTCTAATTTTTTCTGCTTCTTCCTTTGCCTTTCTTTCTTCTTCCTTTGCTTTTCTTTCTTCTTCTTTAGCTTTTCTTTCTTCTTCCCTTCTTATTTTATCTGCTTCTTCCTTTGCCTTTCTTTCTTCTTCCTTTGCCTTTCTTTCTTCTTCTTTAGCTCTTCTTTCTTCTTCCTTTCTTATTTTATCTGCTTCTTCCTTTGACTTTCTTTCTTCTTCTTTAGCCTTTCTCTCTTCTTCCTTTCTTATTTTATCTGCTTCTTCCTTTGCCTTTCTCTCTTCTTCTTTAGCTCTTCTTTCTTCGTCTTCTTTGGCCTTTCTTTCTTCTTCTAACATTTGTTTATCAGCTGCTTCTTCTAATCTTTTTTTCTCAGCTTCTTCTTTAGCTTTTCTTTCTTCTTCCTTTTTTTGTTTCTCAGCTTCTTCTTTAGCTTTTCTTTCTTCTTCCTTTTGTTGTTTCTCAGCTTCTTCTTTAGCTTTTCTTTCTTCTTCCTTTTGTTGTTTCTCA
>ENA-UPTL01000301-UPTL01000301.1-marine-metagenome-genome-assembly--contig:-NODE-301-length-12276-cov-3.937321_pt1 | contig 12276 bp, 22 predicted proteins | sample MGYA00238170_ERZ767106 | MGnify/ENA primary metagenome ERZ767106 (study PRJEB28938, sample SAMN06267160) | marine metagenome | isolation source: Columbia River Estuary | place: USA:Columbia River Estuary...
AAGTTGCTCGCATCCGTGCATGGTTGGCAGCAAGCCTTAGCGAAACATTGGCCATGCAAGCAGCAAGCAATGCGACAGTGACCACGACGGGCGCTGGCTTGACGTTTGACGGCAACAACACTGCATCGGCGAATGCTGAACAAACATCTGGCGACCTATCCAACATGGGCAATATGCTGTATAATGCGATGTATCAGGTTGCCAAAAACACGGGCAAATCATACGAATTGATGGACAGATGGGATGGCGACGGTCTGCCTGACATAAGGGAGGACGCAAGTGATTATTATTAAGCCAGCGGATGTCACGGCTGCGACCTTAACCACCAGCAATGTTGCTGAAACGGATTACCCTGCATGGACGGCTGGAACCTATGTGCTTGGTGACCGCCGTGTCTATGACCACAAAATATATGAGGTGGTTACATCTGCAACTACAGCTAGGCCCGACATCGGTGCGGCTGCGGTTCCAGCAACGTGGCTGTTTGTCAGCGCCACAAACCGATACAAGATGTTCGACATATCCGTCGGTTCTGCCACCACCAATTCTGGCAGCATTGATGTTACCATCACGCCGACCACGGTTTGTAACTCTGTCGTGTTGTTTGACGTTGACGGAGCCACTGCCCAGCTAATCGTTCGCACATCGGGCGGCACAATCGTTTATGATGAAACAATCAGCCTGACAGATTACAGCGGACTGACCAGTTATTTCAGCTATTACTTCCTGCCGATAGCCGAAACAGGCGCGACGGAATTGGCCTTCATCGACATCCCGAATTATTCGGGCGCATCATTCCAGCTTATCATTGATGCTGGCGGTGGCACTGCAACGTGCGGCGAAATGATTATCGGTCAAAAGTCCACGCTGGCTGTAACGAACTTCGGCACGGCTGTTGGCATCAAAGATTATTCGGTCAAAACGATTGATGACTTTGGCAACGTCACCATCACGCCACGGGCTTACAGCAAACGTGCAGATTATGACGTAACGGTCGAAACCACACAGGTCGGGCAATTCAACAAATTCTTGGCTTCCATACGCTCAACGCCAGCCGTTTACATTGGCGACCCAAATCGGAGTGAAACCATCGTTTTAGGGTATTACCGCGACTTCAGTGTTGTGCTATCTAATCCTTCTATTTCGGAGTGTTCACTTTCGGTTGAGGGGTTGATTTAATGCCATATCCCGCGATTACAACGCTGCCGTCTGCGCCTTCAAGATTGGGTGACCCTGACAACTTTGTCACCGAAAGCCTCGATTTTTTAGATGCCCAAATTGATTTCACGGACGAATGCAACGCCATATCGACCTATCTCAACACAGCTAAATTCGACCCGTTTGAATGGGGCAACTTATCCGCAATCACTGGCAGCGCACCTGTCGCCATCACGCATTTCATCAATGCTGCGCCATCGACAATCACGCTTACTGGCAGCGTTTTGGCAGATGCCATCGACGATTTGCTTGCAAGCATGGTCGCGTTCGTTCCTGATGCAAACACGGTTGGCGAATGGATTGACACAGTAGAAGACCCATCGGCTCCTGAAGTTGTTGACCCGACCCGTCCTGTCGTTTCGACCATCGCGCCGACCCCGTTACGCAATGATGGTCAGCTAATTTTTGAAAACAAAGCTATCGCCTTTTATGGCAGCGCACGGGCCTTTTCCATATCTATGCAAAACTTTGCTGATTATGTTGGTTCATTTTCAAGTGGTTACGAAGATTGGAATGGCATCGACGTTGTATATGATGAACAAGACGATTGGGGATTTATAAATGAGTAAACAAGTCAAAATGCGGCGCGGAACCGCAACGGAACACAACAGCTTCACTGGCGTTGTCGGTGAGGTCACTGTTGACACCACCAACCATGTTTTGCGCGTTCACGATGGCGCTACTGTCGGTGGCCGTGCAACTGCACGTGCAGATGGCTCTAATGCTTCGGGTTCTTGGAACATCACGGCAAATGCCACAGCAGCGGCTGTCACGTTTAACAATAGCGGTTCAGGCAATGCCTCTGGCGTTACCTTTAATGGTTCTGCTGCACGCACTATCAGCTTCAACAGCATTGGTGCGCCTTCCGTTTCTGGTGAAAACGCTACAGGAACGTGGGGCATTAGCATCTCTGGCAATGCTGCAACTGCAACATCAGCCAGCAGCGCCACCACTGCTGCAAATGTCAGCGGCACGGTAGCTGTCGCCAATGGCGGCACGGGTGCGACCACAGCGGCGGCTGGGCGTGGCAATTTGGGTGCAGCGGCATCTGGTGCAAACACCGACATCACATCTCTATCCCCCGCTGCTGGTTTGCAAGTTGGCGCACCTACTGGTGGCGCTAAAGGTTCCGGCACAATCAATGCTGCTGGCCTGTTTGTTAATGGCGTTGCTGTTGGAACCAGCAGCGGCACTGTAAGCTCTGTCGGCGGCACTGGTTCGGTCAATGGCATCACCCTTAGCGGCACAGTAACTTCAAGCGGAAACCTTACCCTTGGCGGCACATTGTCGGGCGTTAGCTTGACCACACAGGTATCGGGAACACTGCCCATCGCCAACGGCGGCACTGGTGCGACTTCTGGCAGCGCAGCACTGGCAGCTTTGGGGGGCGTTACAACGTCAGGCTCTGGCGCGACAGGCACATGGGGTATCAGCATCAGCGGCAACGCTGCGACTGCCACCAGTGCAACGACGGCAAGCAGCGCAACAACTGCAACAAGCGCATCAACGGCTAACAGTGCAACGACTGCTGCAACAGCCAATGCGCTTAACACTGGCAACAGCTACACAATGGCTGGCCTGACGGTGAACGGCTCTATTTCTGCAACTGGCAACGTGACTGCTTATGCTACATCCGACATCCAGTTTAAGGAAAACGTGCAGCCGATTGAAGGCGCAAGCGACATCGCTTCAGCAATCGGTGGCAAGACCTTTGATTGGACGGATGCTTACATCGCGGAAAACGGCGGCGAGGATGGCTACTTTATTCGCAAGAGCGACTTCGGCGTCATCGCGCAAGACGTAAAGGCGGCATTTCCGCTTGCAGTCCGCACCCGCGAAAATGGCACGCTGGCAGTTGATTATGAAAAACTGGTCGCCGTGGCATTTGCTGCAATCGCTGAATTGAAGGCTGAAATTGAAGCCCTGAAGAAAGCTGGCTAACCATGACACTGCCTACCGGAACCATCACTATGGGCCAAGTGAACACGGAACTTGGTCGGTCAGCAACGGCGACGATTTCGCTGAATGAAACTGCTGTCCGCACGCTTGCTGGTGTTCCGTCAGGCACAATCTCAATGGACAATTTGCGCGGCAAATCCAACGTGGCGTTCACGCCAGACGGCGGAACAACCGCTGGAACAGCAGTTTATCTTTCAAGCGATGTCGCATACGATACAGCGCAGGTTATAATTACTTGCAACCAAAGTGCTGTTTGGAATTGGACAAGAACTGGCTCTGGGGTTCCAGCCGCAACTGCAAGCATTGCTAACGGTGGTTCTGGAACAAACATGGTGTTCACGCTTAGCCGCTTAGATTACGGGATATCGCAATATACTTACAGCGTGAGTGCGACGGCGGGTGGCATTACAAGGTATTGGACAGTTTATTTGCGTGTGGAGAATGTTTAATGGACACCAACACGCTTTTCACCATCCTTGGCTTTGTCATCACCGCCCTTAGCTTTATCGGGGCGCTGATAACTGTTTGGGTGAACCTGACCAACAAACTGACGCTGCTTGAAGCACGGCTGGGCTTTGGCGATGAGAAATTTCAAGCCATCGACAAGAAGTTTGACGAAGTGATGATGCACCTTCGCCGCATTGAAGACAAACTGGACAACAAGGCTGACCGACCATGAAAAAATTTGTGCTGGGTTTTATTGCTGTAACTGCGTCATCGTCGATGGTGTTGGCACAGGCCACATCCACAGCGCCGACGGAATACGTCTATACCACGACCACGAACGGCACATCGGATAACACCAATACGTCCACCAGCACAAACACGAATACGAATAACAATAACAACACATCGACCAGCACATCGACGAACACCAATAACAACGTGAACACCAGCACTTCGCTGAACACGAACAACAACAACAATGTCAGCACATCGACAAACACCAACATCAATCAAAATTCTGGGACGATGACCAATATCAACCAGAATACGAACATTAATTCTGGCACGATGACGAACATCAATCAGAACACCAACAACAGCGTCAGCACATCTGATAACACGAACCGCAATTTCAATACGGATGTGAGCAACAGCACTGTCAATCAGACGGTCAACAGCAACAACAACAGCACCGTCAACACGAACAACACGAACAACGACACCAGCACGATTAACCAAACGTCCACCAGCAACAACACCAACAACAACGACAACAACAACAACAACGTCAACGTCAGCGACAGCAAGAGTTACAGCGAAAGCGTCAATCGCCAGATTATCGACCAAAACATCAAGTCGCCACCGCCCAGCGCCATCGCGCCGTCGATGATGTCCTACAGCCAAGACCTTTGCACCACGGGGCAATCGGGCGCTGTGCAGACGCAAATCATAGGCCTGTCGGCTGGCCGCACTGTGCGCGACCAAAACTGCGAACGCATGAAGCTATCCAAGACGCTTTACGATATGGGAATGCGCGTGGCTGCTGTGAGCCTTTTGTGCCAAGACCCTCGCGTGTTTAAGGCAATGGAAATGGCTGGCACACCATGCCCGTTCATGGGAGCAATCGGCGCGGCTGCAACAACGGCTTGGGAAGAAAATGCTGACCGCCGCCCTGACGCGAAATAATCGCCTTATATCTTTACTGGCTGCATTGCTGGTCAGCGCATCTGCGTCTGCCCAAACATACGACCCAACACTGCTGACGCCGCAAATAAACGGCGCTCCCACGACCATGACGCCATTAAACCTTGGTGATGACAACACACGGCAAGTGGCCCTTGGCTTTGAGTTTGAATACTGGGGGCAGACCTTCACCGACGTTTGGGTGTCGAGCAATGGCTTTGTATCGTTTCAAAGCGGCAATCATCTTTGCTGCAATGGTCAACCGATTGAACAGGCCCAGCGCAACACGATTTACGCATATTGGTCAGACCTTATCAGCTTCACTGGCAACCCTTACTATCGCGTCAGCGATGGGGCGGCATTGTTCGGTTGGTATAACGTGCAGGAATACGGCACGAACAATTCCAACACGTTTGAAATCGCCTTGTTCGCCAACGGCAATATCCAATTCAACTACGGGTCTTTGTCTGCATCAGGCTGGCGCGACTTTACTGCTGGCATTACTGGCTCTGAAGCGGATGACAATGTTTTGCTGTTTTACGGGCGCAATCCGCAATTCCTTCAAAACCAATCGGGCCTATTGACCTATGGGTCGCCAATCCCTGACGAAGTGGCAATCGACTGCAACGCCACACCGCAGCATCCATCCTGCCCACCCGTATCAATATCCATTGATGTTGGCGCACCTGACCCGACTGAAACTGCGGCTGAAACTGCGCTCGAAGCTGCTGTCGCTTCCGTTGAACAGGCGGCGATGGAAGAAACGCAAGAAGAAGTGCAGATTGAAGATGTTGCCGACATCGAGCAAGTGCTTGAAACCGCGCAAGAGGCATTGGAAACAGCCGACGCATCCGTTGAGGCTGACGCTGCCACACAAGCGGATGAAGCTGTCGAAACCGACGCAATCGAAGAACTGGTTTCGGAACGTGATTTGGAAGACCTTGGGCGTGACGAAGAACGACTGTCCCCTGATGAAGTTGCTGCGCTTGCCGCAGACGGCACGGACAGCGCCATAGAAGGCCAAGACGCATCTTCGGGTGAATTGGAACAGGAAGCATCAAATCAGCTTGCTGCGGCGATTGAGGAAGGCGGCGGCGCGATGCAAGACGCATCCTTTGGCGATGCTGCACAAACCAGCCAATCATCGGCGTTTGAAAGCAACGCACAATCGTCACAAAGCTTTGGTAGCTTTCAAATGCGTGTTGATTTTGGGTCGGGTGCTTCTGGTGCAAGTGGTGGCGGTAATAGTGCTGGAGTTGGTTCTTCACCGCTTGATGCTGCTATTTCGGCGGGTGGCCCTGTTTCGATGACCACCACGTTTGAAATACTGAACAATGTTGGCGGCAGTGCTGGTGCAGCGCCTGTCGCAGCAAGCGCATCATCTGAAAAATCAGAAAGCGAAATGGCGGAAGGGCAATCGGAAACCATCAATGAAATGGGTTCTGTTCCTGCCTTCAATGCTTACCGACAAGTGGCATTGTCTGACAGGGCTGACTTTTACGCTGTGCGTGATATATACCGCAACAGAAGGCTGCGTGACGCTGACTTTGAGATGTATCGGATGACCCAAACCAATGACGCCAAATGGCGGGAGATTGTTGATGCCCAATACAAATGATGAAAAAGACGAACCCAAGGTATCCTTTGACGAAAGCGGCTTTAGCTTCAACATTGGTGGCCTAAGCAGCGGCAAGATTGCTATTATCTTTGCGGCTTTTTCGACAATCCTTGGTGGCTTGTGGGCTGGTTTCCAAGTGTATCAGCAATTCCTGACCATGCAGGAAGTGACCGCTGCTTATGTGCCGCCCGACCTTTCTGGTATTGAAGGGCGGATTTCGGTGCTGGATGAACGTGTCACAAGCGTTGAGCGATTGACCAAGGGCAATAGCGAGGCGTTGAACTATCTCACTGGCAGCATATCAAGCAGCGTCGGCGCGACCCGTCAAACTGTTGATGCCGTCAGTAGCAGCGTTCGCAGTAGCGATGCACAAAACATGGCGATGCAACGGGCGGTGATTGACCAGTTGCGTCAGCAAGACCAAGAGCAACAGCGCCGTATCAAGGAACTGGAAGCTGAAACAAAGGAACGTATCCAAAAGACGCTGGCAAATCCGCTGGCAGGAAAGGAATAAGGATGGAAGATAAATTATTAGAGGCACGGATTAAAGCGTTGCTGCTGGCAGCAAAAACGATGGCGTTTGTCATTGTTGCCATCACTTGCGCGATGATTGTTGGCCTATTCATATCGAATGAGATTATCGACAACAAAGACGTATTTGGCTTGCTGTCATACGTCATGACTTCGGTTGTTGGTGCTGTGGCTGGCTCCTACGCCACACTGATGGGCATGAAAGGCGAGTTGGTTCCACCACCACCAGAAGACCGCAATGACCCTGAACCAGAGCCTGTGGCCCCCATAGCGCCACAACCAGACCCGCTGCCGCTTACACCTGACATGGTTGCACCAGCGCCACGTTATGACGACCCTGCGGCAACTGTGTTTATTGATGAACCAGAAGACGATGACGATGACGAAATGGAGCCTTGGGAGAAGTATCGCGGCGACCTGAAATATGATTTGAACGGAGACGGCGTGGTCGATGCAAATGATTTTCCAGATTGGAGGAATGCTGGCAAATGAGCCTTATAAAACTACAGGAAAAAATCGGCATTCCTGCTGACGGGGCTTTCGGCCCCGCCACGCTGAAAGCTGCGGCAGCTTATTACAAGCTGAACAACAATCGTGCGGCGCATTTCTTTGCACAGTGCGCCCATGAAAGTGGTAACTGGAAAGCCACCAGTGAGAACCTTAACTATGGCGCGAAAGGCTTGCGTGGCATCTTCGGGAAGTATTTTCCGACTGACGCTTTAGCAAAGGCTTATGAGCGTCAACCCGCCAAGATTGCAAACCGTGTTTATGCGAACCGCATGGGCAATGGCCCTGAAAGCAGCGGCATGGGTTTCAAATTTCGCGGTCGCGGATTTTTGCAATTGACGGGCCATGACAATTTCAAGGCGTTTTCCGATTATATCGGACGCCCTGACGTTATGGACAATCCCGACCTTGTGGCTGGTGAACTGGCAATTGAAAGTGCGCTATGGTTCTTTGACCGCAACAAGTTGTGGGGCATCTGCGACCAAGGCATCAATGATGCTGCAATCCTTGCCCTCACAAAGCGCATCAATGGGGGAACACATGGCCTTGATGACCGCAAACTGAAAACCAAGAAATACGCTTCTTGGTTATAGGAGAATGAACATGGATATTAAAAGCAAGCTGAAAAAGGAAGCTGGCAAGGCTTTGAAGAAAGAAGCCGAAAAAGCCATCATCAAGAAGGCCACTGGCAAGCTGCTTCCTATGGAAGATGTTGCTGAAAAGAAGCTGGGCTGGAAAACCACGGTTGCTGCTGCGCTGGCGTTTATCGCTGCCACTGCTGCTGGCCTGTTGCAAATCATCAACGGCTGACTTGATAAAATCCCGTCACTTTCGGGTGGCGGGGTTTACCCCCACCATTCGTCTTCCATTTCTTTGCGCTCTTGCTCTGTTATTTTTGGCGCTGTCGCGGTCAGATAGGCGGTAAGAATAACCACCCCCATGACCAATATAAAAAGCCAGTTGTCGGCGGTCATTTGCTTTGTTCCTTTATTGCGCGGACAATCTCCGCCGCCCTCTCTGACGTTATGATTTGATAGGTATGCCACTGACCGTCACTCCATAAAAAGTTTCCGCTTGTCTTGGCGTCATCCTCTAACGCCTTGGCTGCGGCTTCTATGCCAGCGTCATAACCGGACTGCCATTCGGATGCTGGGTCGGTCATTTGCTTTGTTCCTGTTCCTTGCGGCGCTCTGCATAGGTTTTGCCGTCCGCCCCACGCAAGGGCCACGCTGATTGGGGGCTGATACGATGTTTAAGACCCATCGGGGCAGCGGTGCGTATGGTTAATTCAGAAGTCGTTTTTGGCTGCGTCATGGCGATAATCCCCTTCACTGGCTGCATAATCTTGGAAGTCTTCGTCCACCCGTTCGTAACAGGCTTGCAGAATATCAAGGTCTTCTGCGTGGCTGATTTCAAATGCCGAACCATCAAGCGTGACATTGCTGATGTCTATATCGACTTCATCCCAATGGCGACTTGCAGTGTATTCAACCAGCAATTCAAAGTCGATTTCACCACGGCTTAATGTGTATTCAAATTCCGCTATCATGGCAGCACCACCATCAATGCGATGAACAGGATGGGCAGAACGATTACCATTGCAATGCCGCTGATGATTTCGCTCAATGGCTGCGATTGGATAATTTCACGAATGGTCATAATCAAAACTCCTATAGATGGCGGGGCATCTGCCCCTGTCCACCGCTATAAAGTCGCCTGATATATATGTAAATCACTTTTTTCATTTATTGCATTATAACAAACCCAATTCGGGGTTTAGCTTTGAAACGACAGCGAAAAATCTGTCGTTCGATAGCCAATGATGACCCGTTTCCAGTTGCTTGATAAGAAGGCTTTGGCTTGCAATCTTGATACCTTCAGCATCCGTTTTGTAACGCAAAGTCACTTGGCAATGTTTTCCAGTATCTTCGTTCAGCCCCAAACCATCGCGCCTCTGCCCACGACTGTAAATCATGGGCCGACAGGCTTCGACCAAGGTGACGGGGCAGTTAAGCACTTCCGCCACCTTTTTATCGCAAGCGTAAATCCTGCACTGGTCAACGACTTCTTTGATTGTGATTTTTGTCATGGTGCAGCCCTTAGAATGGAACGTCATCGTCGAGGTCATTATCCCAAGTGTTGTGTTCACCCTTTGATGGGTCAACAGACGCATCCAGTGGCTTCGCTTCACCTTTGCTGCCCAGCAAAATCAGCGCCGCCTTCGGGCCGTTCAACACAATCTCCGTGCTGTATTTATCGTTACCGCTGGCGTCCTGCCATTTGCGGGTCTTCAGTTGGCCTTCGATATAAACCTTGCTGCCCTTGGTCAGATAGCGTTCTGCCACACCGACCAACCCATCGCTAAAGATGGACACGCTGTGCCATTCGGTCGTTTCTTTTTGTTCGCCAGTGTTTTTGTCTTTCCAGCGTTCGGATGTTGCCAGCCGCAAATTGCAGACCCGCCCACCATTCTGGAACGATTTTATTTCTGGGTCTGCGCCAAGCGAACCCAGCAAGCTAACTTTATTCAATGATGACATGGTGTTTCCTTTCAAAGACCAAGGGCGGTCATATATGTGTCGAGGACGGCTTGGTATTCTTGGCGGTCATTATCTTCCATTGCACGAAGGCGTATAACGGCGCGGACAATCTTGGTGTCATATCCGTGCGCTTTGGCTTCGTTGTAAACGTCGCGGATGTCATCGCTGATGCCCTTCTTTTCTTCGTTCAAACGCTCGATACGCTCAATCAAAAGACGTAGCTGTTCGCTGTGTGGTTCACTCATATTTTTCACTCCATTTCACGTTGTTTTTTGCGCCATAGGCATAGATAAATTCTATCAGGTCGGACATCTGGGCCTTGGTCAGCTTTGATGTCCTGAACCCTATCGGGAACGGTCTGTTATCAAGACCATTTTCGAATAATGTTTCATGACCAAGTGCGGCCATGAAGATGCACTTCCAGACTTCGGGAATGTGCAGCCGACCATCCGGCTTTGCACGGCTGATGTCTGAAAGCATAGCCCACATTTTTGCGTTCTGGTCATCGCTGCGTTTCGCTTCGCTGATTTTGACAACCGCATCGACGGGGGCTTTATCAATCAATTGCTTTGCCAAATCACGCTGTGGCTGACCCCGCAAAATAACTGTCTGGGTCATAACCCCAATTCCCGCTTCTTGGCAGATATTTCTGCCGCTTTCGGGCTGGCCTTTGCAAACGCTTCGGCCAGTGCGAACGGGTTGATGTTATAGTTGGCCCAGAACGTGCGCTCACCGACGCTGTGCTGGTTGGTATGGCATTGCTTGCACAGGCTGACAGTAAACCAGTCGTGCGGCTTCTGCCCCATGCCAGTGCCGCTCCCATAGCGGATATGGGCAACTTCAATTCCTGCCATGCTGCCGCATACGGAACAGGCGTGGCCCCTGACAAAATTGCAATGCGCTGGCGACTTCCATCTGCTTTGCCGCTTTGCCTCTTTTGGTATCTTGCGCGGCAACATCATGACAGCAACGTCGATTGCCAGATGATGATGTGCCGCCCGTGCGTGGATAGGCTTTTCGAGCGCATAACTTCAAACTCAACCATGATGCCATTCTTGCTGGCCGACTTTGCAATGTAACCCCATGCACTGTTGTTACTGGCAGCAGGGACATTCTTTGCAGCTTTACGCACATCTTCAGTGGTAAAGAACCTATGGCGCTTGGCGTGTTCCACATAAGCTTGATATGCCAATGCGTTCCATTCTGGGCCTTGCTTATTGGCCGACAGTTTCGCCATTTTTAACCCTTCCCCTAATGCCGTCGATGGCTGCGAGGTCGGCTTCGACTTCTGCGAGAAACTCGCAAACAGATTGCTCCAATTCCAAAATTTGTTCGTCATTACGATAGTGCCTTTTGATGAAAAGTTTAAGGTCTTCGGGAAAGTCTGGGTTGTAACAAACGTAATCAACCCACTGTCGTTCTGGCATACAAGCAAGCTGCCAATCCATTTGCGTGACATACTGCGACGGTATTACACCCGACGTTAGCGTTTCAAGGTGTCCCGCTGGCTGGCGGCACTTGATTTCGACAAGCCCATCATCGCCAACAAGCCCGTCAGGTGAACAGTGCGTCCAAGGGATGCTTGAATGCCTGACCAATCCAATGTCGCTCACAGCTACATTCTGTTCAAATGAATAAGCTATTCGGGCTTCGGCTTCGGTGTCGATGCCATGCTGCATAGCCGCGCTGGTGAACCCTGCTGCTTGCTTGCCTGTCAGCCGCTCCAAAGCCAGCTTAATGCGTAAATTGGTTCTGGTGGCGCTGTAACCGCTTTTGGTGCGGGATAGGGCGTCAGCAACCTGTGACGCCCCCAGCGAACCGCATCGCGCAGTATACCAATCTTCACTGCGCTGTTCGACATCAACCCGCATTTTGCAGCTTCCTTTCCAATGCCGACTTTGCTGTTTCAAACGCAGCCGATGGAAGCATTGCGATTGCTGGCACTTTGTAATGCGCTGCCATGACAATTGCGTCAGTGCCTGTGCGGTCAATTAAATCTTGCAGCACCGAAAACTGTTCCGGCGTGATGGGCTTTGCTGGCGCTGGCTGCTGCGACTTAACCGCTGCGTTGCCATCGTCATCCTCTGTCGGCAGACCAAAGCAAGTTTGCAGTGCGTATCGCCGCGCATAGGTCAGGGCTGAACCGTAACCATGTGCGTCCTGCCTATTGGCTGGCACAAACAACACGCCCATCGAAAGTTTGTCACCGCTGGTATGTATCAGGATGGTTTCGATTGAGATGCCGCCGTCGCTTGGCTTGGGCATTTGCATAAA
>ENA-UPTL01000308-UPTL01000308.1-marine-metagenome-genome-assembly--contig:-NODE-308-length-12221-cov-4.961286_pt1 | contig 12221 bp, 14 predicted proteins | sample MGYA00238170_ERZ767106 | MGnify/ENA primary metagenome ERZ767106 (study PRJEB28938, sample SAMN06267160) | marine metagenome | isolation source: Columbia River Estuary | place: USA:Columbia River Estuary...
CGCGACCTGAACCTTGGCAAGGTTCCGCGCTACCAGCTGCGCTACGTCCGCATTTACAGTGGGCAAATCTAGCGCAGTTCAGGCGCCGATGACAAAGCGAGGATTTTCTCTCTGAAATAAAAGGCTTCCTATGCGTAGCCTTGCCCTCATGGTCAACGAATATCAATTCTGGATGGGCGGCATCTTGGCCACCCAGTTAGAAGAGATAACAGATGATTCAAAGAAAGTTGGCGATGGGGGATTCTGGGCGGCGTTGATTTCCTTCGAAGGCGTTTCCACATTTGCGCGATTTAGCAAAGTCGAAAAAAGCGGTTTTCCGAAGAGAGAGTGGAAGCCTATGAGTGGCGTCTGGAGTTCTTCACTCGGGCGCGAAGATTACATCGGCTACGTTTCACAAATCCGTGAAACGATCTCACGGGGTGGGGTATATCAGGTCAATGCCTGTCGCCAGTTGAGTAATCAAATAGATGAGAGTTCATCAGAGCTCAGCGGCCTTTTTTCAAAACTTTTAGATGAGAACCCCGCTCCTTATGCAAGTTATCTGAATATTCCAGGCCTTGAAATTGCTTCTGCTTCGCCTGAACTATTCCTCTCTCGTTCGGGCAAGATGATTAAGACATCTCCCATCAAGGGCACGATACGAGAGCAAGAAACGTCCTTTGGTGAGAAAGATAAAGCTGAAAATCTGATGATTGTGGATTTGATGCGCAATGATTTGGGCAGAATCTGTGAACCCGGAACTGTTGACGTATCTGAACTTTTTCGCCACGAAAGGCATCCTGGATTGGTCCACCTTGTTTCGGATGTGAGAGGCGCGCTCAAAGAGAGCGTGACATGGGAAGAAGTTCTTCGTGCCACAACGCCACCAGGTTCTGTAAGCGGGGCACCGAAGAGCGCTGCGCTTGCAATGATTAGTCAGGTAGAAGGAGCTCGCGGTCCTTACTGTGGAGCGTTGGGTTGGATTGATGGAACCGAGGCGCTGCTCTCTGTGGCGATCAGAACTTTCTGGAAGAGCGATGATGACGTGGTGCGATTTGGTACAGGCGCTGGAATTACATGGGGGAGCGATCCTGAACTTGAATGGGAAGAGACGCAATTGAAGGCGCGAAAACTAATCTCTATTGCGGGAGGTGCCTTAAGTGGTTCTTGAACTTGATTCTCATGGCTTTCCGAAAACATCAGGGATTTTTGAAACCATCAAGACGTTAAATGGCCAACCGATAGCTCTGGCAAGGCATATGCGGCGCGCTCTCGATTCTGCTCGCTCTCTTGGGCTGAAGATGCCGCCAGAGGAAGAGCTACGGACCGACCTGAGAAAGATTCTTCACGACGAACCGCATGAAGTTGGAAAGTTACGTATCTGCATTTACGCAGATGGCTTTCATCTATCCCATGACGAATATACAGAGCCGACTAGCCCTCTTCGCTTCACCTTCTTCTCGCAGACGGTTTTGGGCGAAGAACATAAACAGTTTCCTTACGATCATCGCTTCGAGCTTCTCAAGTCAGCGCAGGATGAAGGATTCGATGACTGCATACTTTTCAATGTGAAGAACGAGGTCACCGAGTCGGCGGTAGCGAACTTGCTTTTCCTTATTCAGGGAACCTGGGTAACCCCGCCAATCAGCGCGGGTGTGTTACCAGGAGTCATTCGTGCGATAGCCATTGAAGAATGTGATGTAAAGGTCCGGCCAATTCACATCTCTGAGATTCCAGATGTCGAATCAGCTTTCTCGCTTGCCAGTCTGCGTATCGCGCAGCCGATATCGCATATTGGTGAGATGAAATTGAAAATAGGGGATGCATCAGAAGACATGGAAGCGCGAATTCGAAGCCACACCCAACCACATTCGGTAGGCTAGGCACATGTCCTCGATCTCTGTATCCGTAGATGGCGCTGTGCGCTCGGTCGAGGCGGATCAAAAGCCCACTCAAATCTTTGCTGATAACAAAGAGATTGTGGTGTGCAAAGTAAACGGTCAGTTGAAAGATCTTTGGACTGATTTGAACGATGGCGATGTCGTCGAGGGAGTTTCAATCTCTTCTCCTGAGGGTCTGGCAGTTTTGCGACACTCAACAGCCCATGTAATGGCGCAGGCAGTACAGCAAACTTTTGCGCAGACTCGTCTTGGTATTGGCCCTCCGATAACCGATGGTTTCTATTACGACTTTGATCCACAGCAACCATTTACTCCTGAAGATCTTGAAAAAATTGAGAGCGCCATGCGCAAGATTGTTAAAGATGGTCAGCGATTTAAGCGCCGCGTTACTAACGAAGCTGATGCTCTTAAAGAACTCGCTCACGAGCCATATAAGTGCGAACTTATTGGAATTAAGGGTGGCGGAAACGATGAGACCAACGTTGAAGTCGGCGGCGCTGAGTTAACGATTTATGACAACCTGGGTCGCGATGGCCAGCCAGTTTGGTCAGACCTTTGCAGAGGGCCACATCTACCTTCCACGAAACACATCCCTGCATTTAAGTTGATGCGAAGCGCTGGCGCTTATTGGCGAGGCTCTGAAAAGAATCCGATGCTACAAAGAATTTATGGAACTGCGTGGCCTTCTCAAGATGAACTCAATGCATATCTGGAGTTACTAGCCGAGGCAGAGAAGCGCGACCATCGACGTCTTGGACAAGAGTTAGATCTCTTTTCATTCCCTGAGGAAATTGGTTCAGGTCTTGCTGTCTTTCATCCAAAGGGCGGAATCGTTCGTCGCGCAATGGAAGATTATTCTCGTAAGCGCCACGAGGAAGAGAGCTATGAATTTGTTTACTCACCTCATCTAACCAAGGCTGCGCTCTTCCAGAAATCCGGCCACCTCGATTGGTATTCAGAGGGTATGTATCCACCGATGATCATGGATGAAGAGCTGCACGCCGATGGCACCGTTAAACGCGCTGGGCAGCAGTACTACATGAAGCCGATGAATTGCCCTTTCCATAATCTTATTTTCCAATCCAGACAACGTTCATATCGCGAACTTCCACTACGCCTCTTTGAGTTCGGAACCGTCTATCGCTATGAAAAGTCTGGCGTATTGCACGGCATCACTCGTGCACGGGGATTTACTCAAGATGATGCGCATATCTACTGCACAAAAGAGCAGATGCCTGATGAGTTGGATTCATTACTGACCTTCGTTTTAAATCTTCTCCGCGATTACGGTTTACAGGATTTCTACCTCGAACTTTCTACTCGCAACCCTGAAAAATCAGTGGGTGAAGATCACGACTGGGAAGAAGCGACTGAAGCGCTACGTAAAGCCGCACTCGCTCAGAAGTTAGAACTCGTTCTCGATGAGGGCGGCGCCGCCTTCTACGGCCCGAAGATTTCCGTTCAGGCAAAAGATGCAATTGGTCGCACTTGGCAGATGTCTACAATTCAAGTGGATTTCCAGTTGCCGCAACGTTTCGAACTTGAGTTTGCTGCAGCCGATGGCAGTCGACAGCGACCTGTAATGATTCACCGCGCACTCTTTGGTTCAATCGAACGTTTCTTTGGAGTACTGACCGAACACTATTCCGGAGCCTTCCCACCATGGCTTGCGCCAGTACAGGTAGTTGGAATTCCTGTTGCCGATGCCTTCGCCGATTATCTTGCTGGCGTTATTAAAGAGATGAAGTCAGCTGGTATTCGCGCTGAAATCGATAGCTCTGATGATCGTATGCAGAAGAAGGTTCGCACCGCCCAGATGCAGAAGATTCCTTACATGGTGATTGCCGGAGAAGAAGATATGAACGCGGGTGCGGTCTCATTTAGATATCGCAACGGCGAACAGAAGAATGGAATTCCGGTGGCGCAAGCTATCGCTGAGATAAAAGCAACGATAGCTGCGCGCGAGCAGGTCTAGATATGAGTGAGATCTCTGGAACAGGAATGCCAGATGGTTGGCAACGGCTATGGGCGCCTCATCGTTTAGATTATTTGCGAGGAGAGAATCGTCCACTAGAAGGCAATGATGTCGCGTGCCCGTTCTGCCGCATACCAACGCTCAGTGATGAAGAAGGGCTCATCGTGGCTCGCGGAAACCATGCATACGCTGTGATGAATTTGTATCCCTATAACCCCGGGCACCTTCTTATCTGCGCCTTTCGCCATGTCCCAGATCTGACCGACTTAACTGATGAAGAGCGCCACGAGATCACAGATATGACAGCCCACGCGATGGGCGTTATTCGAAAGGTTTCCAAGGCTGATGGATTTAATCTCGGTATGAACCAAGGTGCAATTTCAGGAGCTGGAGTTGCAGAACATATTCACCAACATATCGTCCCTCGCTGGTCAGGGGATGCAAACTTCATGCCCATCATCGGAAAGACAAAGGTAATGCCACAGCTTCTTACTATGACACGTGAAGAGTTAGCTGCTGCTTGGTAGTAGTTCGATATATCGGCGCACGACATCAACACCGATTCCCTTATTGAGATTGATAGGAATTGCAGGAAAGATAATGCCAGCAGCAAATGCGCCCTCATCCATCTCAGAAGTCTGATCAAAGTACTCCTCACGAAATTCCCGAACCAACTCTTCATGCTCTGGATCGCAGTGTCTCGTTGTTGGAGGAACAGTTGAGTAATCGGTGATCTCGAGATCTTGTAAGCGGATGAGCGCTGTTGGTTCGCCATCATCACCATGCAGAACCAAGTAGGGAGTAATTACTTGATCAAAAACTCTGCTGGCCAGCATGGCAGCATCATCGAAATCGAGTTCCTGGCCCTCGAGCCCATTGACAAGAACTAATCGAGGAATTTGGAAGTCATCTAGCTCTTGCCAGAGCGAAATAGTCTGCTCATCAATTCCTGCACTCGGGTTGATAGCAAAGATTGCAAGATCTGATTCGCTCTCGGCGCTGGCCGATACGCTTGCCTGAAAAGCCGAAGCGATAGCGGCAGGGGATGCGCTGACGTGCCCATAGATATGTATGCGCTTTGGTGGGGAATTCACAGGCTCAGAATTGGGGCTTGGCACGCGGGTAAGCCTACGATGGTGCCGATGATTAGTAGCTCACTGAAACCAGCAGTCACTCGATTAATCAATCCAGTGGCTCGAGCCGCTGTATCTATAGGCGTGACGCCAAATTCCATCACTCTTCTTGGAGCTATTGGAGTTATTGCCTCTGCTGCCTGGTTCTACCCAAGAGAAGAATTCTTCTGGGGAACGATCTTCATCGTCATCTTCGCGCTCAGTGATCTCTTTGATGGAGCGGTAGCGCGCATCTCACAGAAGGGCGCAAGCCTTTGGGGCGGTTTCCTAGATTCGACCATTGATCGTGTCACTGATTCAGCAATCACTATTGCAGTCATTGTTCCTTTGATCGCCGCAGATGACCCTCTCTCATATCTTGGTTTGGCCACACTAGTAACAGGCTTTCTCACTCCTTATATAAGAGCGAAAGCTGAAAGCTTCGGAATCGAATGCTCTGTTGGAATTGCAGAGCGCACCGAGAGACTCATCATCATCCTTACAGCAGTGGGATTCCATGGGCTCGGAGTTCCTTACATTCTTGCGATTGGGCTCTGGCTCCTAGCGATTCTTGGAGTGATCACGGTTTTTCAACGTATGGCGGTTGTACGACGAGGACTTACAGCGCGATGATGGATCGAATGACTGCTGCCACCTATTTCACAGGATGGTGGATAGTGAGAACGCTTCCAGAAAAGAGCGCTTACAAGCTCTTTGCTGTGATTGCAGATTTTGTCTTTCGTCGCAATGGAAAAAGCGTCCAGCGCCTACGTAAGAATTTATCTCGGACGCAACCACATCTAGAACCAGCGGCTCTGGAGAACCTCACCCAAGAAGCGATGCGTTCCTATATGCGTTACTGGTGCGACACATTCAGAATTCAGAGTTGGAGCAAAGAACGCATTCTTAACTCCGTCACGGTCTCAAATGGCAACTTGCTTATTGGTCGCATTGAAACTGGTGACGGGGTAGTTGTTGCTTTGCCACACTCTGGTAACTGGGATTTAGCAGGCGCCTATTTCTGTGCACTGGGGATTCCACTTGTGACTGTCGCTGAACGACTCAAACCAGAAGCTCTCTTTCAACGATTCTTAGAACATAGAACCCGAATGGGATTTGAGGTTTTAGCTCTCGATAACCGATCTTTTGCAACTCTCATGAAGCGGGCGCGAGAGAAGAGACTCATTGCTCTCGTAGCTGACAGGGATTTATCTCGAGGAGGCATCGATGTCACCTTCTTCGGCGCACCAGCTCGAATGCCAGCAGGGCCTGCGCTCCTTGCAGTGAAAACGGGTATTCCGCTCATAGTTGCCCATGTCTCGTACACGCCTCACGGTATTCATATTGATTTCCATGATGTGCCCGTTCCAACTGTTGGTAGCGAAGATGAAAGAATTGCAAAGACAGTGCAGAAATGTGCAGAGCTCTTTGAAGAGGGGATTAGAGAACACCCAGAGGATTGGCATATGTTGCAGAGAATTTGGATTGATGGAGATTTCGTTGAAAGAAGAGTTTCATGATGCCCATTTCCAAAAAGCGAATTGGAATTGTCTGCCCATACGGTTGGGATACACCTGGGGGAGTGCAGAGCCACGTTGGTGATTTAGCGCAGTATTTGATTTCTGCTGGACATAACGTCTCTGTTCTGGCGCCCACGCTCTCTGACGAAAACTTGCCGGATTATGTTGTGAGCGCTGGGCGACCTATCGCTATTCCATATAACGGAGCTGTGGCGCGAGTGCTCTTTGGGCCAATTGCATTTGCACGCGTGCGACAGTGGATCTCACAAGGCAATTTCGATGTATTGCATCTTCACGAGCCAGCAATTCCGTCGATATCCCTCTTAGCCTGCTGGGCCGCAGATGGACCAATGGTGGGTACCTTTCATGCTGCAGCAAAACGTCAAAAAGTTTCATTTGCAGTTGTACCTTTTCTGGAGCCAGTGATTGAGAAGCTGACTGCACGTATTGCCGTAAGTGAAGCAGCCCGCGAGACCCTTACAGAACACCTCGAGACCGATGCGATTGTTGTTCCAAATGGAATTTACGCTGATCGATATCGCGATGGAGTTCTTGAACCACGCTGGTCTGGCAATACCCTCGGATTTATTGGTCGCTTCCAAGAACCACGTAAAGGCCTTTCGATTCTCCTGGACGCACTACCTCGCGTCGTAAGTGCATTTCCTGATATCCAAGTCTTTGTTGCTGGACCGGGTAGCCCGGATGAAGCGCTAGAAGTGATCGAACCCAATCTGCGAGACAGAATTCATTTCTTGGGTCGAATCAGCGAGAAAGAAAAGGCAAATTTTCTTACCTCAGTCGGCCTCTACATCGCTCCAAATACCGGGGGAGAATCTTTCGGAATTATTCTTGCTGAAGCGCTAGCAAGTGGAGCTAGCGTTATCGCGAGCGACATCCCTGCATTTGATTCACTACTAGGACATGGAAAATATGGCACGCTCTTTGAATCAGAGAACAGTCAGGATCTAGCAGTCAAAATTACGCAGCTCTTATCTCGACCTGATGAGCGGTTCAAGAAAGCCAAGTTAGGTAAGGAATATGCGCAGAGTTTTGATTGGGATGTGGTTGCCGAAAAGATCTTTGATGTCTACGAAATGGCGATGGCCGGCGGGCGCAAGGTGACGCTGGCATCTGAGAATCGCTCCTGGAACAAATTCCTTGGAAGGGATTAAGCCCGTATGAGCAAATATCTCGTACTAATTCTTATCGTCGCGTTCATCGCCTGGTATCTCTCTTACTCGGCTACCCGTCTTGATCGATTGCACCATCGTGTTGAAACGAGTTGGGCCCATTTAGATGGCCTGCTGCAGCGCCGCGCTGCCATTGCTATCGAGATCGCTCGCTCTGAAATCTCAGACCCTGCGGCTTCACTTCTCTTAACATTTGCCGCACACCAAGCGCGTGAAGCGAGCGTAAAAGATCGCTCTCAGGCGGAATCAGGGCTGAGTGGCGCACTCGGAATTCTCTTGGAGGGCGCGGATCAAATTTCTGGTCAACATGAGAGAGCGTTAGTCATCGAACTGAAAGAGTTAAACGCAAAGATCAAGATGGCTATCGCAATTCACGTAGATGCGGTCAATCGCACAACAATGGTGCGCGCTAAGCCAATAATTCGCCTCTTTCGACTAGCCGGTAACGCGCCAGAGCCGGTTGTCTATGAATTTGAAGATGATGTTCTTTAAGAAATCCCTCGCCTTGGTAGTGGCAGGTGCATCTGTTGCCATAGTCGCAGCAGCCTTTCTTGGGTCAGATACTCAGAACTTGATCACTTCTGTCTTTAAAGAAGAGATACGCAATTCCCTAAGTGGCAGAGTTGGGACAGATGGTCCAATTCTGATTGTGAAGATTGATGATACGAAGATGGCGCATCCTCAGATTGGATTAGAACGCGCAGATATTGTCTACATCGAACAAGTCGAAGGTGGGCTCACTCGTCTCGCTGCCGTCTACTCATCGCAAATCCCTAAAGAGATTGGGCCAGTACGTTCTGCCAGAATTTCTGATTTAGAACTCTTTTCGCAGTTCGGAAAAGTGGGCTTTGCATACAGTGGAGCGCAGCAGAAGCTTCGGTCTGAAATCGCAGCTGCCAACCTCTTTGATTTGGGCGCGCAGCGAATGTCTCCAACGATTTATACAACTGATCCCCAACGTATTCAGCCATATGCGATGGTGCTCCGCGCTGATCTACTCATGGAGTATGCGCAAGAGAAAGGTTATGCCTTTGCTCAGTCGAAAAGCGCGGGCTGGCAATTCTCCGATGAGACTGAATTGGGTACTGCAATAAGTTCTGCAAAGATTTCATGGCCGGCTGCTAACTACGAAGTTTTCTGGTCAGCAGAGGAAGAGTCCTGGCAGTTATCGCATAACGGCGCTCCTAATCTGTCATCGACAGGAGAACGGCTGACGGCAGATACCTTTGTCATACAACTCGTTTCAATTACCGATTCAATTTACGAAGATAAAGTGGGGGGAGTGACTCCATTCTCGGCCACAGTTGGAACAGGTAGAGGCTTCATCTTGAGAGATGGTAAGTACATAGAAGGAAATTGGAGCCGCCCAACTGAATCAGATGGCACTCGCTGGACCACCGTTTCTGGCGAGGAGATCCCCTTCGCTCGCGGAGCCTTATGGATTGCGCTCACCGATAAAGCGCCTAGTTTCACCGAAATTCCCGCGGATGCACCATAGAGAGAGACAAAGTAGACTCAATCCTCTACGTGGAATAGACCGTCTCACGTCTTTGTAAGGAGTTCATGGAATGTCACAGAACACTGGAAGCGAAGCAACAGGCACAGCGCGCGTAAAGCGCGGAATGGCTGAGATGCTCAAGGGCGGCGTCATCATGGATGTCGTCAATGTTGAGCAAGCCAAGATTGCCGAAGATGCTGGCGCATGTGCTGTGATGGCTCTCGAACGTGTTCCGGCAGATATTCGCGCCCAAGGTGGCGTCGCACGTATGTCAGATCCAGACATGATTCAGAAGATTCAAGCAGCTGTCTCTATTCCGGTGATGGCAAAGGTTCGCATCGGTCACTTTGTTGAGGCGCAGATTATTGAAAGCCTCGGAGTTGATTACATCGACGAGTCCGAGGTCTTAACTCCTGCCGATTACACCAATCACATCGACAAATGGAATTTCAAGATCCCATTCGTATGTGGAGCTACTAATCTTGGCGAAGCGCTACGTCGCATCAACGAAGGTGCGGCAATGATTCGCTCTAAGGGCGAAGCTGGCACCGGAGATGTATCAAATGCGATGACGCATATGCGCACTATTGGTGGAGAAATTCGCCGACTTACCTCCATGCGCGAAGATGAACTCTATGTTGCTGCCAAAGAACTCCAGGCGCCGTACGCGCTTGTGAAGGAAGTTGCTGAAACTGGCAAGCTTCCGGTTGTTCTCTTTACAGCAGGTGGAATCGCAACTCCTGCAGATGCAGCTTTGATGATGCAGATGGGCGCTGATGGTGTCTTTATCGGTTCCGGAATTTTCAAATCTGGCAATCCTGCTGAGCGGGCCGCAGCGTGCGTGAAGGCAACGACCTTCTATCAGGATGCCAAAGTATTAGCTGATGCATCCCGCGGACTTGGTGAAGCGATGGTCGGAATCAACGTTGCCGATATTCCAGTTCCTCATCGCCTTGCTGAACGTGGCTGGTAAACCTTCTTCGAATGATTGTTGGTGTTCTCGCTTTACAAGGTGATTTCCGCGAACATATAGCGGCAACGATTTCCTGTGGGCATAGCGCAATTGAAATTCGGACCGCTGCAGATCTAGCGAAGGTTGATGCTCTGATTCTTCCTGGCGGTGAATCAACCACAATCATTCATCTCGCTCAGCTCTTCGATCTTTATGCGCCGATAAAGTCCAGAATCGCAGAAGGACTTCCTGTCTACGGTTCGTGCGCTGGAATGATTCTCCTGGCAGATCGCATCGTAGATGGCAAAGAGGGTCAGAAGACTTTTGGCGGAATAGATATGACGGTGCGCCGAAATGCCTTTGGGCGCCAAGTTGATTCCTTTGAGTCTGATCTAAAATTCAACGGTCAGTCACTGCGTGCGGTCTTTATTCGCGCGCCTTGGGTTGAGGAAGTTGGCAAAGAGGTGCAGGTGCTGTCAGAGGCAGCAGGACATGCGGTTGCAGTCCGTCAAGGCAATCTACTCGCCACCAGTTTCCACCCTGAATTGACCGCAGACATGGCTGTCCATAGCTACTTTTTTGAAGAGATCTGCAAAGGCAGATAAAGTTCACGTAGGGCGCTAGTTGATAATCGAGGTGAATTGATGTCAGGCCATTCCAAATGGGCAACGACAAAGCATAAGAAGGCTGTGATTGATAGCCGTCGCGCCAAAAACTTTGCAAAGTTAATCAAGGCGATTGAAGTCGCAGCGCGTAATGGTGGACCCGATGTCGTTGGAAATCCAACTCTCTTCGATGCCATCGCCAAGGCGAAGAAGAACTCAATGCCCGCTGACAATATTGAAAGAGCAGTCAAGCGAGGCGCTGGACTTGAATCTGGAGGCGCTGATTGGCAGACGATTATGTATGAAGGCTATGGACCTAACGGCGTGGCTATCATGATTGAATGTTTATCGGATAACCGTAATCGCGCAGCTTCTGAAGTTCGCGTTGCAGTTACTCGTAATGGTGGGTCGATGGCTGATCCCGGATCGGTCTCTTACCTCTTCAATCGCAAAGGCGTGATTATTGTAAATAAAGCTGCAGGAACAACAGAAGATTCAATCCTGGAAGCGGCGCTCGATGCTGGCGTTGAAGAAGTAAATGATCTCGGAGAATCTTTTGAGGTCGTCTGTGAAGCGAGCGATCTTGTGGCAGCCAGAACTGCCTTGCAGACCGCAGGTATTGATTATGAATCTGCGGACTCTTCCTTCTTACCATCGATGCAGATTCCACTGGATGCGGAGGGCGCACAGAAGGTCTTTGAACTTATCGATGCCATTGAAGAGCTAGATGATGTGCAGAATGTCTACTCAAATTTCGATGTCTCTGATGAAGTTATGGCGAGCCTTTCCTAACCGAACGGCTCGTTAGTCCTAGGCTTGGAAATTATGAGCCATCCACATAAGCGCGTTCTTGGGGTTGACCCAGGGCTCACGCGATGCGGAATTGGCGTGATTGAAGGAAGTGTTGGTAAGCCAATCACGCTTATCGGCGTGGGAGTTATTCTCACCTCAAGTGATCTGCCCTTAGAGCGCCGCTTACTGCAATTAGAGACTGAATTAGAAGAGTGGATCGCAGCTCATCAGCCAGATGTAATCGCTATAGAACGAGTCTTTTCGCAACACAATGTCAGAACAGTTATGGGTACCGCGCAAGCTGCAGGAATAGCTCTCTTAGTTGCGGCTCGTCGAAATATTCCGGTGATAATGCATACACCGTCTGAAGTAAAGGCGGCGGTCACTGGCTCTGGTCGCGCCAATAAGGCGCAGGTGGCTGAGATGGTAAAGCGGCTACTCAATCTTGAAGTTATCCCAAAGCCAGTTGATAGTACTGATGCACTTGCACTCGCTATCTGTCATCTTTGGCGTGGGGGCGGCAATGCAAAAATTGATGAGGCGCTCAAGGCAGAGAAAGCGCGTATCTCAAAGTTGGTGAAGAGATGATTTCACTAGTTAATGGTGTGGTCCGTTCAATTGGGAGCGAGAAGATTGTGGTTGAAGTTGGGGGAGTCGGACTTGCAGTTTCAGTGACATCGCAGACAGGATCTCAGCT
>ENA-UPTL01000310-UPTL01000310.1-marine-metagenome-genome-assembly--contig:-NODE-310-length-12202-cov-7.367992_pt1 | contig 12202 bp, 1 predicted proteins | sample MGYA00238170_ERZ767106 | MGnify/ENA primary metagenome ERZ767106 (study PRJEB28938, sample SAMN06267160) | marine metagenome | isolation source: Columbia River Estuary | place: USA:Columbia River Estuary...
TTTGCCTTTTCATTGGCCTCACGCCAAGTGATCGTATCTCTCAGATAAACTTTCCTCATTCAACTGGTTAATGAGCCTGCGCGACAACATGCCTCGCGACGACAGCAAGCGCCTCCGGCTCAACAAAGAATTCTATCTCACCTTCCGTTCCAAGGTCAACACGTACGCCAAGAACCACTGTGAGAACACCGTCCGCATGGGAGTCTACCTGACTTCGCCCCTTGTCGACGAGACGGCCTACTTCGCGATGACCAACCCCCAGAAGGCGGCCCACGCCGAAGATGACGCTGCCCTCGGCGACGCCATCGAACATGTCATCCACTTCCAGGACGCGCACATCACCGCGCCCTTCGGCGCTAACGAGATGCGCAACGCGCCCCCGCCAGCCCAGCAAGATCCCAACGTGCCCACATGGTGGCCCTCGCCATCCAAAGCCGCCTTGGGCGCACTCCGTGCCAAGTTCGGGAGCATCACCACGTCGGCCGTGTCCCTCCTCAAGGCGAAGCTCATGGCCATGAAGCTTTCCGACTTCCAGGGCGACGTCCCGCTTTTCGAAGCTGCCTTTACAACTCTGCTTGCCACCTACCTCAGTGCGGCCGTCAGCGCTGGCATCAACACTTCATCGCTGGACCAAGATCTCGCGCTTCACCTTGTTGATTTGTTCACCCACTGGCACTCGCAGTACCACACCGCCATGTCCCTTCTCCGGCAGACCATGCCTCACACGGTCGAAGAAGTGTTCGAAGCGGCCAACATCGAGTACGCTGTGCACCCTGCTCAGAAGACTCAGCAGGGGCCGACCGTCCTTCAGTCCTCGGCCGATCGACCGGTCGACCTTGTTCGTCTGCTGTCCACCGTTCTCGAACGCCTCCCCGCTCCCAATGCCCCCGGCCACCGTGGCTCTGGGCGCCGCGACCGCCCCCCGCCGAGGGACCGTGCAAGGACGCTGGATCCTGAGCACCGCAAGCTCTACGAGAAGTGCATCGCCGCCGGCGCCTGCTTCAACAACGCTATCGGAAAGTGCGACCGTGGTGCCAAGTGCAGGTACTCGCACAGCGTGCTGGCGAACCCGATCACCTTTCGACCTGATGTCTCCGTGCTTGTGACCTCCGTCTCCTCCGACGACTTGTCCCTGCAACACGAGGGCAAACACGACAGCGACGACGAGGACCACGCCACTGATGATCATGTCGACCACGAGGACCACGCCACTGATGATGGGCGTAACCACCGCGAGCTCCACGTGCCCGTCGATGCTACTGAGTGTAAAGACGACACTGTCGTTGACGTAGTCGACAAGGTCCGCATCGCCACTATTCCCCTCTTCAGTGCGCGTACGCCCCCCTTGGATTCCCTCTCCGGCTCCTTGTCTGGCGGTTTCCAGCCCTCTTCTGATCTTCGCCGTCGTGCGCGACGTGAGCGCCTGCGCCGCTACCTCCCCGCCCAAGGCCACCGCCTGTCGGCCCAGATCGGTGAATGGCCCGTCTCTCGCCGTCGTGGCGGTGGTGTTTCGCGGCTGCGACGCTCTGCCAGCCTTGTTCCTCGGGACCGGAGAGACCTGCCAGTTGGTCCCTATGTTGTGAACACCGTTGTGATGAAACACCCGGGACCAGGCCACTGCGACGGCGTGTGCACTTGCTGTAACAGACCTGCTGGCTTCCTGTTCAGCCCCTGCAGTGGGCCCCTTCTGACCGGCAACGTCTGTCCGCACTGCGTCGACCTCGCCGCCACTGGCGTGCCCCAGGAGTTCATCTTCGCCTTCGCCGGTGTCATGGATCAGCTAATGCGCGCGCCGCCCGTGCTGCGTGGTTTGGAGCCCCTGCGTGCAGCCGAACCAAGCTCGAGGCCTCCCTCGCCGAGTGCTGCGGTCCCCACCGCGTCGTCCAACTCCCTGGCTTCGCCCGCGAGCTCGCCTCCGTCCCCTGCGCCGTCCCCACCTGTGGATGTGGCCCCTTCCCGCCGTGATGGGCGTCGTCGACAGCGACAACCTGACCATGCTCTGTGGGACAAGTGTAAGCGTGACAAAGTGTGCTTCAAGCATCTCACGGGCCAGTGCCAGCGTGGTGCCCGGTGTCGCTACCTCCACGTTTCTGCCCCTCCTGTCCTGCCACAGGTGCACCCTGACGCCGCCGTGTATGGAGCCTGCAACCCGGTTCGCCCCCTTGACGACTACGCCTGGATCGTCGGTGCAGCTGCTGATCATCGTCGTGACCACTACATCAGGTCCAAGCAGTGGCGCAGCGACCTTCGGAACATCGGTGCTCGCCTCGACCACGTGACCGCTCTCCTTCGAGGGTCCGCGGGTGTCCGCGCCTCGGCATCGACGTCGGCGTCACGTGTCCGCCTCCGTCGGCTTCTCCAAGAGGCCAGTGCCTTGGTGGCACAAGAGCTCGACTCTGACGTGTCCTGGGCCTGCTTGGCCCCGGATTTGCAGGAACCCCTGCAACCTCCTCGTCGGCGCGCCCCCTGGTGCGGTGAGGTTGGTTTCTACTCCATCTGTGGTGGCATGTACCCACACGAGGCCACCCTGCACCACCTCCGCACTCACCCCCGCCTTCGCCGCCGCCGTTGTGCACCGACGCAGGCGACCGCAGCCTGCGAGGTGACCATCCTTGCCGCCACCTCCACAGGCCGCGGCGCGGCGGACCTCTTCGTTGTCGACACCGGAGCCAATGGTATCGTCGTGTCCTCGATCGAAATGATCGGGCGCTCCACTAACTTCGTGCCCTCCGTCAACGCTCACGTGCGCTCCAACGCCCACAAGGACACCATCACGGGAACCTGCACCGTCCACGCGGTCTTCACTGACGTGGGCGGTCACCCCCACTCCTGCGACCTCACTGCCCTCGTCGTGCCAACGAGTCAGTGGAACATCTTGCCTCCCAAGCTCATCCCGGGCTTCACCCGCGCTACCATTGCAGCCGATGGTACCATCACGCTGTGGCTGCGACAGTTGTCACATCCTCTGCGGACCGAGACCTACGCTGGCTTGCAGGTGCTTCGCCTACGTTCTGTTGTTCGGGCCCTGGCCACCACCGGCAACGTCCCGCCCACACCTGCGCTCACTGTGTCTCCTGCGCCGTCTCCGACAATGTTGCGCTTGCACGAGACCCTGGCACACGCAGCTCCCTCCACCATTCATGCGCTCTTGCGTGCTGGCTTCCTGTCGTGCCCTGACCCTGCCACCCGCTCCCATCTGCTGGCGATCAAGGACGTGGAGTGCCGCCACTGTGCGATGGCCTCGCACCCGTCGGCCTCTGTCACCCCCAGTGGTCACGGACACTCGCCCAGTACTGCCGACGCTGGCCTGTGGTCGGTGGACCTCTTCGGTCCGTTTGAGCCCTCGGCTGGCGGCAACCGTTGGTGTTCGGTGTGGCTATCCCACCGGTCTAACATGGTGTTCCTGGCCTTCCACAAGCGGAAGTCTGACGTCTCCGACTACTTCCCACTTGCGGCGCACCACATGTCGACTGCTGCGGCCGACGAGTTCACTGTCCTGCGCTCTGATAACGGCACGGAGTTCTCCGGCCTGGCCGACTTTTGTCTCTCCCAGGGCATTCGTCGTGAGTTCACCGCTCCTGGCGCGTCTTTCCAAAACGGTCGTGTTGAACGTGTCATCCGCACACTCCGCGCGCGCGCTGGTGCCTCGCTTTCACGATCTGGTCTGTCTTCAACCTTCTGGGCAGAGGCGCTGCAGCACGCCGCCTACGTGATCAACCGGCTGCCCTCCTCGCGTGGTGACCTTTCCCCCTACCAAGTTGCCCACGGCACTCCGCCGAGCCTTCGACTTGTGCACCCCTTTGGCTGCCTGGCGCTCGCCCGTGTTCACCAGCCGGTCAAGGCCCGCCTTGCTACCAAATCACGCCCCTCCGTCTACCTCGGACCGTCTCCTGGTACAAAGGACGCCCACCGCCTGATCCACTTGGACACACGGTCCATTGCCAGCAACAGAAACTGTGTTTTCTTCCCCGACCAGTACCCGCTGAACCCCACGTCTGGCCCCGGTGCCGGACTCCACGCCCTCGATGAAGACACCTCTTCTCCGTCTGCCCTTCCTGGTTCGAGGCTGTCACCGTCTGACCTTCCCAACGACGTCAACCCCTTCGCTCGACTGCGTGACCTCGACGAAGAAGCCGCGTTGGCCCTGCGACGTGTTCCACGTGTGACTGCCCGCCCAGCGGTCTTCGACCCCGCGGCGTACCAGGCCCAGCGCGATCAAGATGCCGCCGGTGTTGTCGCCAACGTCGCCGTCCAGGAGGAGTGCCCTGAGCAGGAGGAGCCTACTTCGCTGGCTTCGGCGCTCCGCAGCGCACAGAAGGACAAATGGCTGGCCGCAGTGGCGAGCGAGCTGACCTCCCATCGTCACAACGGCACCTGGGAGGTGGCCTCGTCAGTGCCCAAAGGTCGCTCTCCCCTGCCCTCCAAGTGGGTGTTCAAGGTTAAGTTCGACGAGCACGGCAACATCGCCAAGTACAAGGCCCGCCTTGTTGTCAAGGGCTTCCGCCAGCGTGCTGAAGTTGACTACTATGACACCTTCGCACCGACCCTGCGCATCCCGACCTTCCGCACTTTCTGTGGAGTTGCCTGTGCGAATCGTTTCGTTGTTCACACGATGGACGTCTCGACAGCGTTTCTTGTTCCCTTTCTGCGTGAAGAAATTTTCATGGTGCTTCCCGAGCAGCCCATCGTGGACGAGCAGCTGCCTTCTTTCGCATCGCCCCCTGTCGTGAAGCTGGTCAAGACTTTGTATGGTCTCAAACAGAGTCCTCGTGAGTACTTCCTCAACTTCTGTGGCACTCTCGGCTCTCTCGGCTTCGTGCAGTCTACCGCGGACCCGTGCCTCTGGACCAAGGTCTCCGACGGTGTTCTGCGTGCCGCAATCGCATTTTGGGTCGACGACTGTGCGATCGCCGCCCCTGCCACCGAGATCTCGGAGATCAAGGCCGCGCTTCAGCGCTCCTACACCATGACTGACGGAGGCCTGGCCTCCTGGTTCCTCTCCGTGCGTATCACCCACGACGTCGAGCACCGCCGTATGACCCTTGACCAAGGACCCAGCATCGAGAGACTGCTGCGACGCCACCGCCTTGCCGACTGCAAGCCCCTCTCGACTCCGTGTGATGTGTCTGCCCAGCTCTCCGCCAAACAGCCTCCAGCTGACGAGGAGGAGCTGCACTTTATGCGAGACAAGCCCTACAGAGCTCTTGTGGGTGCTCTGCTGTACCTCTTGTTCACGCGACCGGACATCGCCTTCGCTGTCAATCAGCTGTCCCGCTACCTCAACGCTCCCCGTCGCATTCACTGGACTGCCGCGGTGCGCGTAATGCGGTACCTGCGCGGAACTACCAACCTTGGCATCGCCTTTTGTGCAGAGGAGGAGGAGGAGCCCGCCATTGTCGGCTGGGCTGACGCAGACTGGGCGAACGACAAGAACAGCCGCCGCAGCACTACTGGTTTCGTGTTCATGCTGTGTGGAGGGCCTATCGCGTGGAAGACCAAGCTTCAACCGAGCGTAGCTCTCTCCACCACGGAGGCCGAGATCATGGCCCTGGCAGCTGCCTTCCAAGAAGCCCTTTGGCTGCGACGACTTGCCCAAGACTTCCAGCTGAGCTGTGCAGAGTCCACCTTCATCATCAACGAGGACAACCAAGGTGCGATCGCGCTCGTTCGAGACCATCGTTTCAGCGACAGATCGAAACACATCGACATCCGCTACTTCTTCATTCGAGAGCATATCGAGCAAGGTGCTTTCGAAGTGACCTACTGTGAGACCTCCAAGATGCTTGCTGACCTTCTCACCAAGCCCCTTGGCAAGCTTGCCTTCGCGGCCATCACCAAGCTTCTCGGCATGGCCGAGGTGTCTGTCTAGCACGACTTCTACTAACCTCGCCGTCGAGGAGGAGAGTTGACGAACGAGAACGACAGCTAGTTTAGTTCCAGCCGGCTCAGATCGCGGCGAGCAACGCGAGCTAGATTTTAGATTAGTTATAGACGCAAAAAGGGCCGGCGTCATTCTTGGTGCAGAAATTTCCTTCCAAACAAAAATGACGTCATTGCTTTCTTTGCAGATATGACGCGAGCGAGATTGTGTGGTCACTTTTCATTGGCACTCACGCCAAGTGATCGTATCTCTCAGGTGACCACTGCTCGCTCTGTTTTGAACTGTTTCCTTTTCATTGGCACTCACGCCAAGTGATCGTATCTCTCAGATAAACTTTCCTCATTCAACTGGTTAAATGAGCCTGCGCGACGACATGCCTCGCGACGACAGCAAGCGCCTCCGGCTCAGCAAAGAATTCTATCTCACCTTCCGTTCCAAGGTCAACACGTACGCCAAGAACCACTGTGAGAACACCGTCCGCATGGGAGTCTACCTGACTTCGCCCCTTGTCGACGAGACGGCCTACTTCGCGATGACCAACCCCCAGAAGGCGGCCCACGCCGAAGATGACGCTGCCCTCGGCGACGCCATCGAACATGTCATCCACTTCCAGGACGCGCACATCACCGCGCCCTTCGGCGCTAACGAGATGCGCAACGCGCCCCCGCCAGCCCAGCAAGATCCCAACGTGCCCACATGGTGGCCCTCGCCATCCAAAGCCGCCTTGGGCGCACTCCGTGCCAAGTTCGGGAGCATCACCACGTCGGCCGTGTCCCTCCTCAAGGCGAAGCTCATGGCCATGAAGCTTTCCGACTTCCAGGGCGACGTCCCGCTTTTCGAAGCTGCCTTTACAACTCTGCTTGCCACCTACCTCAGTGCGGCCGTCAGCGCTGGCATCAACACTTCATCGCTGGACCAAGATCTCGCGCTTCACCTTGTTGATTTGTTCACCCACTGGCACTCGCAGTACCACACCGCCATGTCCCTTCTCCGGCAGACCATGCCTCACACGGTCGAAGAAGTGTTCGAAGCGGCCAACATCGAGTACGCTGTGCACCCTGCTCAGAAGACTCAGCAGGGGCCGACCGTCCTTCAGTCCTCGGCCGATCGACCGGTCGACCTTGTTCGTCTGCTGTCCACCGTTCTCGAACGCCTCCCCGCTCCCAATGCCCCCGGCCACCGTGGCTCTGGGCGCCGCGACCGCCCCCCGCCGAGGGACCGTGCAAGGACGCTGGATCCTGAGCACCGCAAGCTCTACGAGAAGTGCATCGCCGCCGGCGCCTGCTTCAACAACGCTATCGGAAAGTGCGACCGTGGTGCCAAGTGCAGGTACTCGCACAGCGTGCTGGCGAACCCGATCACCTTTCGACCTGATGTCTCCGTGCTTGTGACCTCCGTCTCCTCCGACGACTTGTCCCTGCAACACGAGGGCAAACACGACAGCGACGACGAGGACCACGCCACTGATGATCATGTCGACCACGAGGACCACGCCACTGATGATGGGCGTAACCACCGCGAGCTCCACGTGCCCGTCGATGCTACTGAGTGTAAAGACGACACTGTCGTTGACGTAGTCGACAAGGTCCGCATCGCCACTATTCCCCTCTTCAGTGCGCGTACGCCCCCCTTGGATTCCCTCTCCGGCTCCTTGTCTGGCGGTTTCCAGCCCTCTTCTGATCTTCGCCGTCGTGCGCGACGTGAGCGCCTGCGCCGCTACCTCCCCGCCCAAGGCCACCGCCTGTCGGCCCAGATCGGTGAATGGCCCGTCTCTCGCCGTCGTGGCGGTGGTGTTTCGCGGCTGCGACGCTCTGCCAGCCTTGTTCCTCGGGACCGGAGAGACCTGCCAGTTGGTCCCTATGTTGTGAACACCGTTGTGATGAAACACCCGGGACCAGGCCACTGCGACGGCGTGTGCACTTGCTGTAACAGACCTGCTGGCTTCCTGTTCAGCCCCTGCAGTGGGCCCCTTCTGACCGGCAACGTCTGTCCGCACTGCGTCGACCTCGCCGCCACTGGCGTGCCCCAGGAGTTCATCTTCGCCTTCGCCGGTGTCATGGATCAGCTAATGCGCGCGCCGCCCGTGCTGCGTGGTTTGGAGCCCCTGCGTGCAGCCGAACCAAGCTCGAGGCCTCCCTCGCCGAGTGCTGCGGTCCCCACCGCGTCGTCCAACTCCCTGGCTTCGCCCGCGAGCTCGCCTCCGTCCCCTGCGCCGTCCCCACCTGTGGATGTGGCCCCTTCCCGCCGTGATGGGCGTCGTCGACAGCGACAACCTGACCATGCTCTGTGGGACAAGTGTAAGCGTGACAAAGTGTGCTTCAAGCATCTCACGGGCCAGTGCCAGCGTGGTGCCCGGTGTCGCTACCTCCACGTTTCTGCCCCTCCTGTCCTGCCACAGGTGCACCCTGACGCCGCCGTGTATGGAGCCTGCAACCCGGTTCGCCCCCTTGACGACTACGCCTGGATCGTCGGTGCAGCTGCTGATCATCGTCGTGACCACTACATCAGGTCCAAGCAGTGGCGCAGCGACCTTCGGAACATCGGTGCTCGCCTCGACCACGTGACCGCTCTCCTTCGAGGGTCCGCGGGTGTCCGCGCCTCGGCATCGACGTCGGCGTCACGTGTCCGCCTCCGTCGGCTTCTCCAAGAGGCCAGTGCCTTGGTGGCACAAGAGCTCGACTCTGACGTGTCCTGGGCCTGCTTGGCCCCGGATTTGCAGGAACCCCTGCAACCTCCTCGTCGGCGCGCCCCCTGGTGCGGTGAGGTTGGTTTCTACTCCATCTGTGGTGGCATGTACCCACACGAGGCCACCCTGCACCACCTCCGCACTCACCCCCGCCTTCGCCGCCGCCGTTGTGCACCGACGCAGGCGACCGCAGCCTGCGAGGTGACCATCCTTGCCGCCACCTCCACAGGCCGCGGCGCGGCGGACCTCTTCGTTGTCGACACCGGAGCCAATGGTATCGTCGTGTCCTCGATCGAAATGATCGGGCGCTCCACTAACTTCGTGCCCTCCGTCAACGCTCACGTGCGCTCCAACGCCCACAAGGACACCATCACGGGAACCTGCACCGTCCACGCGGTCTTCACTGACGTGGGCGGTCACCCCCACTCCTGCGACCTCACTGCCCTCGTCGTGCCAACGAGTCAGTGGAACATCTTGCCTCCCAAGCTCATCCCGGGCTTCACCCGCGCTACCATTGCAGCCGATGGTACCATCACGCTGTGGCTGCGACAGTTGTCACATCCTCTGCGGACCGAGACCTACGCTGGCTTGCAGGTGCTTCGCCTACGTTCTGTTGTTCGGGCCCTGGCCACCACCGGCAACGTCCCGCCCACACCTGCGCTCACTGTGTCTCCTGCGCCGTCTCCGACAATGTTGCGCTTGCACGAGACCCTGGCACACGCAGCTCCCTCCACCATTCATGCGCTCTTGCGTGCTGGCTTCCTGTCGTGCCCTGACCCTGCCACCCGCTCCCATCTGCTGGCGATCAAGGACGTGGAGTGCCGCCACTGTGCGATGGCCTCGCACCCGTCGGCCTCTGTCACCCCCAGTGGTCACGGACACTCGCCCAGTACTGCCGACGCTGGCCTGTGGTCGGTGGACCTCTTCGGTCCGTTTGAGCCCTCGGCTGGCGGCAACCGTTGGTGTTCGGTGTGGCTATCCCACCGGTCTAACATGGTGTTCCTGGCCTTCCACAAGCGGAAGTCTGACGTCTCCGACTACTTCCCACTTGCGGCGCACCACATGTCGACTGCTGCGGCCGACGAGTTCACTGTCCTGCGCTCTGATAACGGCACGGAGTTCTCCGGCCTGGCCGACTTTTGTCTCTCCCAGGGCATTCGTCGTGAGTTCACCGCTCCTGGCGCGTCTTTCCAAAACGGTCGTGTTGAACGTGTCATCCGCACACTCCGCGCGCGCGCTGGTGCCTCGCTTTCACGATCTGGTCTGTCTTCAACCTTCTGGGCAGAGGCGCTGCAGCACGCCGCCTACGTGATCAACCGGCTGCCCTCCTCGCGTGGTGACCTTTCCCCCTACCAAGTTGCCCACGGCACTCCGCCGAGCCTTCGACTTGTGCACCCCTTTGGCTGCCTGGCGCTCGCCCGTGTTCACCAGCCGGTCAAGGCCCGCCTTGCTACCAAATCACGCCCCTCCGTCTACCTCGGACCGTCTCCTGGTACAAAGGACGCCCACCGCCTGATCCACTTGGACACACGGTCCATTGCCAGCAACAGAAACTGTGTTTTCTTCCCCGACCAGTACCCGCTGAACCCCACGTCTGGCCCCGGTGCCGGACTCCACGCCCTCGATGAAGACACCTCTTCTCCGTCTGCCCTTCCTGGTTCGAGGCTGTCACCGTCTGACCTTCCCAACGACGTCAACCCCTTCGCTCGACTGCGTGACCTCGACGAAGAAGCCGCGTTGGCCCTGCGACGTGTTCCACGTGTGACTGCCCGCCCAGCGGTCTTCGACCCCGCGGCGTACCAGGCCCAGCGCGATCAAGATGCCGCCGGTGTTGTCGCCAACGTCGCCGTCCAGGAGGAGTGCCCTGAGCAGGAGGAGCCTACTTCGCTGGCTTCGGCGCTCCGCAGCGCACAGAAGGACAAATGGCTGGCCGCAGTGGCGAGCGAGCTGACCTCCCATCGTCACAACGGCACCTGGGAGGTGGCCTCGTCAGTGCCCAAAGGTCGCTCTCCCCTGCCCTCCAAGTGGGTGTTCAAGGTTAAGTTCGACGAGCACGGCAACATCGCCAAGTACAAGGCCCGCCTTGTTGTCAAGGGCTTCCGCCAGCGTGCTGAAGTTGACTACTATGACACCTTCGCACCGACCCTGCGCATCCCGACCTTCCGCACTTTCTGTGGAGTTGCCTGTGCGAATCGTTTCGTTGTTCACACGATGGACGTCTCGACAGCGTTTCTTGTTCCCTTTCTGCGTGAAGAAATTTTCATGGTGCTTCCCGAGCAGCCCATCGTGGACGAGCAGCTGCCTTCTTTCGCATCGCCCCCTGTCGTGAAGCTGGTCAAGACTTTGTATGGTCTCAAACAGAGTCCTCGTGAGTACTTCCTCAACTTCTGTGGCACTCTCGGCTCTCTCGGCTTCGTGCAGTCTACCGCGGACCCGTGCCTCTGGACCAAGGTCTCCGACGGTGTTCTGCGTGCCGCAATCGCATTTTGGGTCGACGACTGTGCGATCGCCGCCCCTGCCACCGAGATCTCGGAGATCAAGGCCGCGCTTCAGCGCTCCTACACCATGACTGACGGAGGCCTGGCCTCCTGGTTCCTCTCCGTGCGTATCACCCACGACGTCGAGCACCGCCGTATGACCCTTGACCAAGGACCCAGCATCGAGAGACTGCTGCGACGCCACCGCCTTGCCGACTGCAAGCCCCTCTCGACTCCGTGTGATGTGTCTGCCCAGCTCTCCGCCAAACAGCCTCCAGCTGACGAGGAGGAGCTGCACTTTATGCGAGACAAGCCCTACAGAGCTCTTGTGGGTGCTCTGCTGTACCTCTTGTTCACGCGACCGGACATCGCCTTCGCTGTCAATCAGCTGTCCCGCTACCTCAACGCTCCCCGTCGCATTCACTGGACTGCCGCGGTGCGCGTAATGCGGTACCTGCGCGGAACTACCAACCTTGGCATCGCCTTTTGTGCAGAGGAGGAGGAGGAGCCCGCCATTGTCGGCTGGGCTGACGCAGACTGGGCGAACGACAAGAACAGCCGCCGCAGCACTACTGGTTTCGTGTTCATGCTGTGTGGAGGGCCTATCGCGTGGAAGACCAAGCTTCAACCGAGCGTAGCTCTCTCCACCACGGAGGCCGAGATCATGGCCCTGGCAGCTGCCTTCCAAGAAGCCCTTTGGCTGCGACGACTTGCCCAAGACTTCCAGCTGAGCTGTGCAGAGTCCACCTTCATCATCAACGAGGACAACCAAGGTGCGATCGCGCTCGTTCGAGACCATCGTTTCAGCGACAGATCGAAACACATCGACATCCGCTACTTCTTCATTCGAGAGCATATCGAGCAAGGTGCTTTCGAAGTGACCTACTGTGAGACCTCCAAGATGCTTGCTGACCTTCTCACCAAGCCCCTTGGCAAGCTTGCCTTCGCGGCCATCACCAAGCTTCTCGGCATGGCCGAGGTGTCTGTCTAGCACGACTTCTACTAACCTCGCCGTCGAGGAGGAGAGTTGACGAACGAGAACGACAGCTAGTTTAGTTCCAGCCGGCTCAGATCGCGGCGAGCAACGCGAGCTAGATTTTAGATTAGTTATAGACGCAAAAGGGGTCGGCGTCATTTTTGGTGCAGAAGTTTCCCAAC
>ENA-UPTL01000314-UPTL01000314.1-marine-metagenome-genome-assembly--contig:-NODE-314-length-12159-cov-3.934071_pt1 | contig 12159 bp, 13 predicted proteins | sample MGYA00238170_ERZ767106 | MGnify/ENA primary metagenome ERZ767106 (study PRJEB28938, sample SAMN06267160) | marine metagenome | isolation source: Columbia River Estuary | place: USA:Columbia River Estuary...
TGCCGCGGACGTCGCGCCGGTTGATAGCAAACTGGCGATGAAGCTCACCTGCAACACGGGCGAGCAAATCGAACTGACGAATGTCCACTTGATTTCCAACGGCGAATCGAGTGATGCGCTCAGTCTGCGGGCTGACTCACTGGCGTTCTGGCTGCAGATCCCGTGGATTAAAATCAGCAAAGTCACGGTGCGGAAAAGCGGCACCGACACCCGGCCCATGGGCGTCGTCACGCTTCAGGACGGAACCACCCACGAACACCTGATTCATAGCAGTGACATCCGCGGGCAAAGCGCGCTTGGGCAGATGCAGATCGCCATCCCCGATGTCCGTGAGATGGTGAACGTCACCGGACCCGAGAAACACTGATCCGTGAAAAAGTCCCATCGCCGTTGGTTTTTCATCTCGCTCGCGCATCCCTTGTTGTCGGCGACCGGCATCGTTCTTGGCAGCACGATTTCCGGATGGCTTGGATACACCACCGGTTTGTTGGCATTCCTTGCAAACCTTCCGGGCGTGATGTTGATCAAGCAGTTCTATCGATCCACGCCGTCGGAATCGGCAGCTGCGAAGTTCCTCGTGTATTTCTCCATGATCGGCATCGGCATCACCTGGTTGTTCGTCGTGGTTCCGGCATGTTTTCTGGTTTCACGGTTTTTATCGAATCGCGCGGGCCGGTGAGGCGAGTGCCATCGGTGGCCCGTGGAGCTCGCGCGCTGGGGTGGTGCCGCCCGGACTCCGGGGTGGGAACGCCCGGAGGTTGGGGATGTGGAAGCCAGGGTCCCGAGCCTAGGGAGGAAATCGAGGCCTCGAAGCATATAACTTATTCGTTGACACAATCATCTCCCCATCCACCCTGCCTCCGCAGATGAAACCCCTAGCGCCGTTAGCCACACCGCTATTCCGGCAGCCAATGCATTACAGGCCTTCCTGTTACAGCTTGATTCAACTCCCTACTCGCCGCTGCGGCCGGCATCCGGTTCCAGCAGCTACCAACCTCACACCATGAAAACCACCACCGTTCCCACGTCCATCGCCCTCGCCGCCATTGCCTGCGCTTCATTCGGCTCCGCCCTCGCAGGTTCTGCGTCCAGCACCGTCACCACTCCCCCGATCCAACCAACGCCATCCGCCAGCAGCCCATGGCAGTTCCGGCTCGAGCCTTATCTCTGGCTGCCCGGCCTCAACGGCACCGTCGGCGCGCGCGGCAGAACCACCGACATTGACCTGAGCGCGTCCGACATGTTCTCCGGCGGCAGCGGCCCTGCCACCTATGACCTTAACATGTATTTCGCCATGCAAGCCGAAGCCCGCAACGGCCGCTGGGGGGTTCTCGCGGACGCTGCCTATCTCGATCTAGGCATCGGTGGTGCCGCGCCCAGCCCCCGCCACTTGGCCGCCGATGTCGATTGCAAGGAATTCCTCGGCGACCTCGTCGTGGCCTACCGCGTCATGGAGGAACCTACCAGCTTCCTCGATCTCTACGCCGGCGCTCGCTTCAACTCGCTGTCACTGGACCTCCACGCCCAAGCGGACCTCGTCAATTTTCCCACCGAAGTGGCCATCAACAATTCCCAAAGTGAGACTTGGGCGGATCCAATCATCGGCGCGCGCGGCCAGTGGAACTTCTCCAACAAGTGGTTCCTCGCCGGCAAGGCCGACATCGGCGGCTTCGGCGTGAGTTCGGACTTGGTCTGGTCAGCCCAAGCCACCCTCGGCTATCAATTCACCGACATGTTCTCTACCGAAATCGGCTACCGCTACAACGACACCGACTACAAAAACGGCGGCTTCACCTACGATATGGCGATGGGCGGCCTGTACGCGGGCTTCGACTTCAAGTTCTGACGCCGCCATCCGCAGGGGTTCCGCGCCCCACTGGAGGAAATCCGCGGGAAGTCCTATCTCCGACTTCGACATGGAGCCATTGAAGAACGCGTTTTCCTATCCCAAGGCCCGGCTCATCGCGGAGGCGGTGAAGCGCGCGCATCCGGCGTTTTCGCTGCCGCAGTTCAGCAAGAGGCTGGAGGTGGCGTTGGAACCGCTGGAATTGGAACAACGGATGCGGCTGATCGCGGACCGGATCGAAGCCGGGCTGCCCGCACATCCGCCGGAGCTGTTTGCGATTTTGACGGAGGCGCTGGCGGTGGATGAAGGCGACCCGCACGGGTTGCGAGGATTTCTGGTCTGGCCGTTGACGGAAATTGTCGCCCGGCGTGGACTCGGGCATTTTCCGGAATCGATGGCGGCGCTGTGCGAAATGACGAATCGGTTCACCGGGGAGTTCGCGATCCGGCCGTTTTTGCGGAAGCACCGGGAGCGGACATTGAAGCAGCTGCACGCGTGGTGCGATCATCCGGACGACCCGCGCCTGGCGAAACTCGCGCGCCACGCCTGCCGCACGCTTTTGAAAAGCGGGCATCCCGGCGCGCTTGAATTCCACGGCTACGGCTCGGCCAAGGCACTGGAGCTTGAGGTTTTCGCGCTCGGGAAAAGTCGGTCATGCTGGGCGGGCAGTTGGACTACCGGCTCGTCATCCGCAATTCCTCGCGACGTGCCGTCAAGGTGATGCTCGACTACGCGATCCTCCACCGCAAAGCGAATGGCACGCTCAGCCCGAAGGTTTTCAAGGGCCGCACCCGCGAGCTGGCGGCGGGCGAGCGCTGGGAACCATCACCGGCCGCCACTCGCTGAAGCCAGTCACCACGCGGGTTTACCACGCCGGAATCCACGGTTTCGAGCCGCGGCTGAACGGCCGGGCATTCCCGGCGCTGGAGTTTCAGCTGAAATGTTGACAGCAAACCATAAACCCATATTTTGACCCATATGAAAACCACGCTCGAACTTCCAGACGATCTCTTCGTGGAGGCCAAGGCGGTGGCCGCACGGCGGCGGATCACGCTGAAGACGCTTTTCACTCGGGCGTTGGAGCGCGAACTGCGGCCCGAGGCACCCCGACCGACGACGGATCATTTTGAAATCGATCCCTACGGCTGGCCAATCCTGAAGCGCCAACCGAGCGGCAAAGTGGTCGTCACCGACGAGTTCATTAACGAGCTGCGGGATAGCGAGGGAATCTGATGATCGCGCTTCTGGATATCAATGTGCTCATCGCACGGGCGGACCCTGCCCACGTTTTCCACCAGCGGGCAGTGAGCTGGATGGCCTCGCTCAGGCATGCGTCCATCGCCACCTGTCCGCTCACGGAGAACGGATTTCTGAGGATTTATGGAAATCCCGTTTACCCGGAGGGACCGGGTTCGCCTGCGGCGGCCAGTGCGTTGCTTGCCGCGATCCGCAGGCTCCCGCAGCATGTTTTCCTGCCCGACGATATTTCACTGGGCGACACCGCGAGAATTACGACCCTCGCCGGAGCGGGGCATTCCCAACTCACGGATCTTTATTTGCTCGCGCTGGCGGGACGTCATTCTGCGGTTTTCGCCACGTTCGATCGCCGGATCGACCCTGCGATGGCGGTTGGCGGCGTGGCGGCGCTGTTGGTGATTCCCTGATGTTTCCGCCTTGCCCATCGGGTTCTCAAGCGCCATGTCCCCGGCATGGCGTTTTCCGCGGTTCTTTTTGATTTCGACGGGGTCCTGGTGGACACCGAGTGGGCGATTTATCAGGCGTGGCTGAAGACTTTCGAGGACCACGGCCATGACTTGCCGCTGGAAATTTACACGCGCTGCATCGGCTCGGATTTCGCCACGTGGTCGCCGAAGACCCACTTGGAAGAGCTCTCGGGACTGGACTTTGATTGGCACGATCTGGACGCGCGGCGGCAGGAGCGGATCATGAGCGACCTGACCCACGAAGGGACGATGGCGGGCGTGATCGGCTTGCTGGAACAACTCGGCCGCGGAGGGAGCCGGCGGGCGGTGGTTTCGAGTTCATCGCATCACTGGGTGGACGGCTGGCTGGGGAAACTGGCGTTTGCGCATCATTTCGAGACGGTCATTTGCCGGGGCGACGCGGCGCGGATCAAGCCGGCTCCGGACTTGTATCTGGAAGCGGCCAAGCGGCTGGAGCTCCCGCCTGCGGAATGCCTCGTGATCGAGGATTCGCTGAACGGCGTGAAGTCGGCGAAGGCCGCCGGGATGAGCGTGTGGGTGGTGCCGAACCGGGTGACCGCAGGGCTGGATTTCTCGGCGGCGGACCGGATTTTCCCCTCGCTCGTCGAGCTGGCCGGAGCGCTTCAGTAACCGGCCGGGTGGCGCATCACGTGGCCGCGGACTTGGCGGGTTTCGGGTTTCCAGAGCGGGCCGGATTCGCCGCCGGGGCCGCCGGTATCGAGGCGCAGGCCGGCGACGGTCATGAACACGTGGCCCTTGCGGATGTAAATGGTGATCCATTTTCCTTCGCCTTTTTTGCCGTAGCCGAAATAGCTGCGGGACGGGATGCTGCCTTTCATCAGGCCGGCTTCGCGCAGGACGTAGGAGACCGTGCCGGAGCAATCGTAGCCCGAATCTTTCTGCCGCGCGTGGCCGCCGCCCCATTTGTAGGGCTTGCCTTGGAGGCGGTTGCCGGCGGCGATGGCCCGCTTGACGGGAGTCGGCGCGTTGCGCGGCGCGTAGGCGAGTCCGTCCTTCAACAGCGCCGTGCGGCCGCTTTCAAAATGATAGGAAACCGGCCGCTTGGCTTTGACTTGGTTCGAGCAGGAAACAAGTCCGCTGGAAAACGGCAGGCCGATTGCCAGAACGAGAAGGAAATTTTTCACGACCGCCAATTTGCAAAATAATCAAGAGATGTAAATTATTTTGTCCCTTGCTCGGTGAGGAAGGCGATGACTTGGCGGAGGGCGCGGGCGCGGTGGCTGAGGGAGTTTTTGACCGCGTCGCCCAATTCCGCGAACGTCTGCTCGTGTCCGGCCGGGATGAACAACGGGTCGTAGCCGAAGCCGCCGCTGCCGCTCAGCGCGTCCACCAGCCTGCCCTCGACGGTCCCTGAGAAATGCGCCTGCTCCACGCCGCCGCGGGCGAGCACCATGGTGCATCGGAAGCGGGCGTTGCGGGCGGTTTTCCCGGCCATTTCCGCCAACAAGCGGGCGTTGTTTTTCGCGTGGTTTCCCTCCTCGCCGCCATAGCTCGACGACCAGACGCCGGGCGCGCCGGCGAGCGCGTCCACTTCGAGGCCGGAATCATCGGACAAAACCCAGCCCTCCACGCGGGCGCTGATGCCCTCGGCTTTGAGGCGGGCGTTTTCGAGAAAGGTCGTCCCGGTTTCCTCGATTTCCGGAAAACCCGGAAACGCGGTCGCATCCAAGACTTCGAAATCGCCGCCGATCATCGCGCGGATCTCGGCGGTTTTATGGGCATTGCGGGTGGCGATGATCAGACGTGACGGCGCTTGCATGGCCATTTGCTAAACCGAATGGGGTGGTCTGACGAAAAAATTTTGAATAATCCGGCGTTTGGCGGCACTTAGTAGGCACATGAAAGCAATCACTTGGCTCGCTGCCGTCAGCTGCGGCGCCGCCCTCTCCGCCACCGCCTTCGCTTCCACCCCTCAAGGCTGGACCACTGATCTCGACAAGGCCTTCGAACAGGCAAAAGCCGAGAAAAAGTCCGTGCTCGTCGAGTTCACCGGTTCCGATTGGTGCCCGCCGTGCATCGCGATGCGCAAGAACGTCTTTTCCACCAAGGAGTTCGTCACGGCGGCTTCGAAAAATTACATCCTCGTCGAGCTCGATTTCCCCAAAGGCGACGCGGCGGTGAAGGAGAAAAACGAGCCGTTTGCCGAGAAATACAAAATCGAAGGCTTCCCGACGGTGATTTTGTTCACGCCGGAGGGGAAAGAGTTCACCCGCTTTTACGCCTCCGAGTTCCCCAAAACCGCGGATTTCCTGACGCACCTCGACAAGTCGCTTGAAAAGAAGGACCTCGACTGAAATTGAACCGCCCCGCCCACCGATGAAATTCCTCTTCAAATCCCTCTCCATCCTGACGATCTCAACTTCCCTGGCCCTCGCGGGCGGGGAGGGCTGGCACACCGACTGGGAGGCTGCGAAAGCCAAGTCCAAGGCCGAGAACAAGCCGATTCTCCTCAACCTGACCGGCTCGGACTGGTGCGGTTGGTGCATCAAGATCGAGAAGGAGATTTTTTCCCAAAAAGCCTTCAAAGACTTCGCCGCGGAGAATCTGATTCTGATGGAAGCGGATTTCCCCAAGAAAAAGGAACAGCCCGCCGAGCTGAAAAAGCAGAATGCGGCGCTCGAAAAACAATACCTCGCGGGCGGTTATCCCACCGTTTACCTGCTCGATTCCGAGGGCAAAAAACTCTCCGAGGACATCGGCGAGCTCAAAGGCGGGACGGACGCCTACATCGCGAAACTCAAGGAACTCCTCGCTAAAACGAAGGAGTGAGGCGCAAAGGAAAGGGCCGGGACCGGTGGAATTTCTTCACACCGGCCCCGGCCCTGTCTGGTGGCGGATTTAAAACCCCTCAAGGAAGGGGATCAGCAAGCGGCGCCCCCCGGCACCGCTCCGCTGCAGAACACTACTTCGTTAAATGCCACGAAAAATTTACGGAGTGACACGCCGCCGAGCCCCCCGGCCCGGCGGTGCGTCGCGATCCGCATGGCGCCCTTGCCGATGACGGAGCTGAACGAGTGACTTGGCGAGCAGGGCCCCCCGGCCCCGATATTCGCGCTGCTGCCGTCGTTCCGCCCCGCTTCCCCCATCGTGCGGGCGGGTTGTTGGTTTTTCACATGAACCCGCCCGGCATTGCCGGTGGGAAAGAGGGCGAATTCACCCAACCCTAACCCTCGCCCCTGGCGAATCGTTCCCCCCGGATTTTCATCGCCGGTCTGCGGGGTTGGGGTTGGAGTGAAGTTCGTCATCTCTTTACCAATCGCAGCCCGCGCGCCCTGATTTCCAAATTAGCTAAACTTTTTTGATATCCGGATTTTTCGTCGGCGAACGCTTTACGGAAAACGGGACTACCTTCCGGGCTAATAGGTCATTTGGAAGCCGACATGCACCTCCGAACCGGAGTCGTCCAAGCGCCAGCCGTGATCAACGCGCAAGTCCACCTTGTCGGTCATTTTGATCCGCGCGCCCAAGCCGGCGCTCGACAGCGAGACCCCGTCTTCGCCGCGGTTCTGCAACATCGCCTGATCGTAAAAGCCCAACACCCTCATCTGATAGCGCGCCCGGATCGTGAGCGCCGGAGCATAGAGTTCCAGGCTGCTTTGCCAGCCGTTGTCGGCGTAATACTCGCGCTCGGTGATGCCGCGCACCGTCTGATAGCCGCCCGCCGCGAATTGCTCGACGGGGAGCAGTCGGGTGTTAGCGACTTGGCCCGCGGCGCGCAGGGCGATCCGCCAGTCCGCGCCTAACTCCCACCAGCCCTGCGTCGCCATCCGCAGGATTCCGTAGTTCGCCACCGCTTCGGGGTCGTAGATTTGGAAGTCCTCGTCGTCGTTTCCCGGGATCACCCCGCCGGGCGCGCCTAGCAGGGTCGTGTCGATCTGGAAAGCGCCGTCATCCCAATCGCGGGCCAAGCCGTAATTGAGCCGCGCGTTCACCAGCCTCACCTCGCCGGGCGAGTAGGGGGCTCCGCCAAAAAGCACGAATTGGTTCGTCGCCTTGACCTCGACGCCGGCCGTCAGCCGCTGCCGCCATTTCCCGAGATTAGGTAATGACAGCTTTTGAAGCGCCGCCACCGACCATGAAATCCCGGTGTTCTCCACGGGCAGCCCGCTTTGAATCGAATACGACAGGACTTCCGCATAGACCGCATCGAGCTGGAGCGACTGATGGATGCGGTGAAACGGGATTTCCCAGCTCAGCGCGTGCGCTTGCAGCGAGGAAACCGGGTCGCCGAGGACCGTTTGCCACGCCAAGACATGCTCGTTTTTCGTCATTCCCGCCGCTCCGACAATGAAGCGGTCCTTGCCTAGCTGGTCCGGCCCGCTGTTCTCGTAGCCGAGCGTCGCCCGCCACGGTTTTTTCTCGGCCAGGCCGATGAGCAAATCCGCGGTCGCTGGCTCGCTGCCCGGAGAAACCATCAATTTCGGCTCCCGGAACACGCTGCGGCCATACCAAGCCATCTGCTCGTCGAGTTCGGAGCGCCGGATGATGTTTCCGCGCCTGAGGCTCAACCCTTTCGTAATGGCCTTGGGATTGCCGTATTTCGGGCGGGTGACTCCGACGTTCCCGATCCGCCCCAGCTCCACGAGCAGCCGCAAAGTTCCCGACTTGAAATCCTGATCCGGCGCGTCGATGCCCACGACCGGGTAGCCCTCGACGTCGTAATGGGCCAGAATCGTGTCCGCGATGGCGACGAGATCGCCCTCCGCCAACGGCCGCCCGCTCCAAGCCGCGAGCTTCGATCCGAGCGTGACCGGAGACGGCACGGGCAAATCCGCCGCCACGCTCAAGCCGGGCGCGACTGCGGCACATCCCGCGCCGCTCCAGGATTCCAAGCGGATTTCCCGGAGTTGCGGACAGATGATCGCGCCGGTTCCCGCCACGCCCGCGTCCACTTTTTTCGCAGGAAGCGACTCCACCGGCTTCGCTTCCGGGACGCGCGGGTCGATCCCCGGCAGAAATTGCGCATGGGCTGCGGAGGTGAGGAAAATTGCCAGTAACGGGCGCATTGCAGGTCGCTTTTCGGAGCCGCGGAAGGGTGACTTCCGCCGTCTCACGGCTCATGCTTAACGGAATCGTAATACTAAGCCAATCTAAACAATCTGCGCCGGATCAGCGTTTCGCGAGCGCCGCCTCGCCGCCGCGCATTCCAAAAAACGAGGAGCGCTGAAGGATCAGCTTGGCAGCGCCTCGTTGCGCCATCCGCTTTTCGACCCGCTCGGTGGCATCTCCGCGCGTCGCGCCCGTCGAGCTGACCGGCTGTCTGTAAGTGGCGGTTTCGCGCTCCAAGCTTGCGACACTGGCCACCGAAGCGCCATCGCCACGGTTGGAATCCCGCCCGGCATCGCTCGACGCGCTCATCGAAGTGGTCACATTGAGCGTCTTCGGTTCGGAGTTCACTTGGGTTCCGTCCGGCCGCGAAAGTTTGGGAAGGGTCAACACCGCATCTCCCACCGGCGGAGCGATATCGGCTTCATCAGGAACGAGAACAACCCCGTCCTGCTGGAAATTCCCGTTGAAAACCAGATCGCCGACGATCAGGCCGCTGGATTCGTTGGTGATCTTTCCGCCCTCGCCCACCTCCAGGAAAATCCGGCCGTTTCCTGTCTTGAGCGTCCCTTGATTGCGGATTTCCTTGCCGGCCGCCACTTCGATCCGGCTGCCGCCGCTCTCGCCATTGTGAAGCACAAAACCCAACCCGCTGGTTTCCTTGAGCCTGCGATCGCCGGCGGCGGCCACGGAAACTTCCGTGCCACCCGCCATCAACACATCCCGCGAGGCCTTGATCTGCGCGGTGTCGCGAATGTTGACCCGCTGACCGCCCAGGACCACGTCGCCGCCGGTTGCCTCGACCTGGCCATAAACGGATAGCGACTTGGATCCCGCCGGGCCGCTCATTTTGTAGCCGTTTCCAATGGAGAATTCATTGGCATCCGCATTGAGCGTCGCAAGCGTCACTCCTTTCGCGATGATCGAGCCATGGATTTGCAAACTCGCGGAAGGTGAGAAAAAGGCGACGATTCCGTTCGAAGTCACCGCGCCGTCGATCAGGTGGGTCACGCTGCCGCCGAGGAAATTCACCACGCTTTTGCCGTCCGTGAAATTAAACACCAGCTCGCTGCCGGTCTTGAGATCGAGATGCTCCCAGTCGAGCACCGTGTCCTTCGTCAGCGTGAAAACCGTGCGGGTTCCCGTGGCGGTCGCTTCCGTCGTCCACGTCGCCGTGCCGGGCGTGGTCAGAACGGGATCCTTCGCATGAAGAATGCCTGCGAGGGTGCCGAGAAGAGCCACTCGAACGGGAATTGGAATAAGTTTCATGGGGACAGGAGGAACTGAAACCCCGATAATTAACTAATTCTGACTTTTTGGTATTACGGGATCGCGTAACTCCCCCGCGCCCCGGCCGGGAAACAATTCAGGCCGAAACCGCCGTTCCCCCCCGGGTTTGGCAGATTTCGGCCTGATTTTGGCAGGGATCTATCAACACATCAAATCGTCTGGAAAGCGGCTGCCCCCCGGCGTCCGCCTCCAGTCACGATGAACTCGCTCGACCGTGCCGTGTGCGCCGATCCCACCCGCGCTCCGCCCGGAGCTTGGACTGGGCTTGTTTCAGCGGCGGCGATCAAGTTTGTCATCCCTACTCCAATCGCAGTTGAAATTAACGATTTCCAAAAATTGCGAAAAATTTTACATTCCGGCGAGACAGAGTTTCTTCCCTCCTGATCCCGCATGCGCCGCCTCTTGCATTTTTCCCGCCTCCTGGCCGCGGCCGCCACCCTGTCGTGGACCCCCGCGACCGCTCTCGATCTCGCGCAGCTGGACACTGCGGAGGCGGAGCTCGAGTCGCTGGTCGGCGAGTGGCAGACGGAGTGGAACCAAAAAGCGGAGCCCGCCAGCGCCCGCGAACTCGCCGCCAGCCTGCAAGCGCTCGGCATGGTCGAGCGCCAGGCGGGCAAGCCGGACGAAGCACTCGAGCATCTCACCGCCGCCTGCGATTTGATGGCCGCCCACGCGCCGGAAATGCTGGCCGACGCCCGCGAGGCGCAAGCGCTGACCCTGCAGGACCTCGGCAAACTCGCGGAATCGGAAAATTTCCTCCGCCAAGTGCTCGCCAGCCGCCAAGAAATTCCGGCTGGCCCGAAACTCGCCGCCACCTTCGACCACCTCGCCCTCAACCTGCTCTATCAAGCCCGCTATCCGGAAGTCGCGCCTTTGCTCGATCAAGCCGAGGCCGCCACCGCCGCGGAGGATCTCGGCTTCCGCGCGCGGTTGGCGGCCCACCGCGGGCGTCTCTATCACACGCTCGGCAGTCACGCCCGCGCCGCCGCCGTTTTCCAACAGGCTCTCGCGACGCCCTTCGAGGACCCCGAACTGCGGCTTTCCCTGAACAGCCAGCTCGCCCTCACCCAGCTGCGGCTCGGGAAAATCCCGGAAGCCCGCGCGGGCATGGAAGCCGCCGCCGCCGAAGCCCGCCGGCTTTTCAAAAGCAACCACATCCGCGCCGTCCCTTATCTAACCAACCTGGGCGCCATCGCCCTCACCCAGAACGAGCCGGTCATCGCAAAATCCTCCTTCCAGGAAGCCCTGCAAATGCTCGAAGCCACCTTCGGCCCGGATCACCCCGGCTTGATCGCCCCGCTGAACAATCTGGGCGTCGCCGAGCAGGCCCTCGGCGACTATCAATCCACCCGCACCCACCTCGAACGCGCCGCCGCCCTGCAAGCGAAACACCTTCCCGCCACTCATCTCCGCGTCGCGGAAACCGAGCGCAACCTCGCCCGCAACGCGCTTCTATCCGCCTCGCCCGACGCCCGCGACCACATCGTCCGCGCCACCCGCATCGGCCTCGATCTGCTCGACCGCCTGATCCGCGAGGGCAGCGAAAACGAGCGCCTCAATTTCCTCGAACGCTTCGATCTCGTCTCCCTGCCCTGCGCCACCGGCGACGCCGAGCTCATCGCCGACGTCCTCATCGCCACCAAGGCCCGCCTGCTAGACGCCATGCTCGCCGGGAGCGTTCCCGCCACGCGGCCGACCTGGCGCGACGTCCAAGCCGTGCTTCCGCCCGGCTCCGCCTTCATCGACACCTGCCGTTTCACCATCACCGCCGTCCCGCAAACCAAACGCTACGGCGCGATTGTCATTCTCCCAGCCGGCCCGCCGAAATGGGTTCCGCTCGGCACCGACGAAAGCCTGGAACGCTGGCTCGGCGCTTTTCACGACCGCATCCGCTGGCGTTCCGGTGCGCTTGCAGGAAACCCCGGCTCGCCGCCGCCCTTGAAAATCCGGGGAATCCTCCGCGCCCTCGAGCGTGAATTCTGGGCTCCCCTCCAGCTCCCGCCCGGCACCGCCCACATCGCCTTTTCCCCGGACAGTCGCCTCCATTTCCTACCTCTGCCAGCCCTTCTGGATGGCGAAAACCGCCCGCTCAGCGCCCGCCACCTGCAAGTCACCACCGTCACCAGCGCCCGGGATTTGATCCAGCCGGCACCCACCACCTCCCTTTCCAACACCCCGTGGACCATCCTCACCGTCTCCGACTTCCCGCAGCCAACCGCCAAAACTAGCGAC
>ENA-UPTL01000317-UPTL01000317.1-marine-metagenome-genome-assembly--contig:-NODE-317-length-12113-cov-4.790678_pt1 | contig 12113 bp, 9 predicted proteins | sample MGYA00238170_ERZ767106 | MGnify/ENA primary metagenome ERZ767106 (study PRJEB28938, sample SAMN06267160) | marine metagenome | isolation source: Columbia River Estuary | place: USA:Columbia River Estuary...
CTCACTCTGGGAATCGCTTGGCGGCTTAAAAAAATCAACTCCTCCGAAGTCGGGCCTCTTTTAATTGCGGGACTTTCGGCGGCTTATTTGATGGCGTTCAACCCTCGAACAGAGACCGTTTCTTATGTGATCATAGCGCCTTTTGTGGCGATGTGTGCGGGATTGCTGATTCGACAGCAGAAATCACTGACCGTTCTCACTGCGTTGCTTGTTTTTCTTTGCATCGGTTTTGGTGCGGATTGCTATGGTGACATCTACAAACTGACCCGAATTTGGTTCAAACCCCTATTGGCCCTCTTGTTTTTTGGACTTCTTATGGTTTGGGGTGCTCGCAAATACGCTCCTATCGACCACAGGAATGTGCAGGCGCTTTAGACGTGTTTGATTCTTGCATGCATTTTGGGAGCGGAGTAAGGCTGGAATAGTTCCTTGTAGGCCCGATGAGCTTCAGAGTTGTCACCTTTAATATTCAGAACGGGGAGTCTTTTGACGACACCACTTCCGCTCCTCCATCCATTGATCTCGATCGGACCTGCGAGTTCATTAAAAGTTTGGCCCCCGATATCTTTTGTCTGCAGGAGGTCGAGCGGGGATGGGATGGTGGCAGGCAGGTCGAACCACCCCCGAATTATATCCGACTGAAAGAGGCTTTTCCGAATTACGATTCGGTTTTTTCGTATCCCATTCCGAATGACAAAGAGATCCCTTTCGGTCTTGGGTTGGCCATTTTTTCAAAGACGTCCCTTCGTGATTTTGAAAAAGTCCATCTACCCGCAGCCAATCTGGAATTTGAATTTGAGGGGAAAACGCGCCAAGCCTCATCGCGCCTTCTGATCGAGGCTAGCACGACGATCGAGGGGCGAGATGTCCGGCTAATGAATACGCATCTTCAGGCCTTTTTTATGATCGGTGGCTCGAGTGACTCACATCCCGATCAACGCAATATCATTGAGGAACGCCTTAAGCTGTATTCCGGTGGGGCCGCAATCTTGACGGGCGATATGAACTCAGCGCCAGGGGAGACGATCGTGCGGCAGTTTGAAGACTCAGGCTACCAGACAGCTCAAAACTCCGAGGTGACATGGCGTCGACGTCCCTACATTACGGATCACATTTTTTATAATTCGAATCTGGAACTGAAATCTGGGCGAGTCTTTCAAACGCAAGTTTCCGACCATCATGCCGTGGTGGCCGATTTCGATTTCCATTAACGCTCTTCCGGCTTTTTCGCAGCACCCCCGCCGAAGACTGGAATACGAGGGATGATTTTGGGACTCCATTTAGGGTCTGCCATAGTGCCATTGGAGTAGTATTCAAAGAGTTTGCTCACCGGAAAAAAGACCAAGCCTGGAATTCCTTGAGCGTTGATTCGCATGCTCATGTCCAATCCTCCAGTCAGGAGCTGGATACTGCCATCACCATACATGCTGAATCCGCGGCCTTGAATCTCGATATTTTTCGTGCTGACTTTTTCGTTGCCGACAGTGAAATCCGCTGTGGCTATTCGAGCGTTGTTGTAGACAACGCCTGGAATCACTGTTCCAAGGATGTAGGAGAAAGGCCCTAGGAGAGGTATCGCAAAAACGTTTCCATCTTCGATTTTGAGGCTGCCCTTGCCGATCATTTGGGACTCTTCCTTCATTCGGGCATTAAATTGGAACTGTCCGCTAATGACGCCCTTGGAATCATCGTATCCAAAGTATAGGTCGGTGAGTTTCGAAAAATTGAGCCGAGAAAGAGTGATGTTCGCGTTGAAAACGGGATCCTTGGGATTGATCGAGACGTTAGCTAGGACGGCTACGTTTCCGCCCATTAGGTCGCCTCGCTTGACGTCGGCAACGACACGATTGTTGAGGATGTCGACTTTGGCCTTCGTGTGCCCGAAGGAGAGCGTTTTTTTGAGGAGATCGTAATCCAAGCCAGTGGGAGCATCGACCTGAATGCCGAGGTTGTTTTTTGTGGGATCGTTCATGTGGACTTTCCCTTGAACAGCGAGGCTGGGAGGAGTGTGAAAACGATAGGGAGTGATGGTTCTGGCGATTCTGGGATCGATCCAAGTCATGACGTCGACTGGAACGAGGGTGGAACGTATTTTGTCGAGTCGAACCTCCTGTTTTCCGACATCATAGGCGACGCTGCCGGTGGCGCGCCCGTCTCCAGAGGCAACAAGAATGTTTGTGAATGTGGCGCACGCATTGGCGATTTCAAAATCCGACTCCACGCTATCCATCCAAGCGCCGCGCATGGCGGTGCGACCGAGTTTAAGGTGACCCTTTCCTAGCATATTTGCGAAATCAAGATTCGAGGATCGGAGGGAAACAGTGATGTCTGGAGTCTCAGTGAATTCAGTGCTGGCAAGAACATCGCGTGCCTTCGGGCCCACCAAACCAATGAGGTCTGTAGGCGGGATTGTATTGTGGAGATCGAGGCGGAGATCATCCTTGGCTATCCATAAATTTCCCTCGAGTGAGCCGCGTTGTGTCCTCACAAGAATGTCGCGGGCATAAAAAACCCCGTCTTTCCATGCAAAGCTGCATCCGACATCAGTGAAGCCCACATGATCAAAAAGCACCATCGGAGCCGCAAAGCTTCCGGTGACGTGAAACTGAGGTTTCTGAGATTCGAATTGGATCTCCATTTCGGCGTCGAGGCGGGGAGGTTCTGTGAATTCGAGTTTTTGAATTGCGGGGCTGGACGGCATGAATCCGTGCAGAAAGGTGGTCGGATTGAGCGTGGATATCAGAGATGCCACCGCCTTGGACTTGTGAAGATCCCATTCGCCAGAGGCTTGTAGAGTTCCCTGTTTGTCTTTCAATTGAATGATAGGTAAACGGAGGGTTCCATTCGTGAACGAACCCTTGATTTCCACTCCCTCAAGGGTGCCTTTTTTGTGAAGGATGCGCGAGGAGGAGAGGCGGAATTCGGGCAGGTGAAGGGATTCTGGATGGAGTGCATCGACTTCAAACTCGGCCATAAGGGTGGGCGGACCATCTGGAAATGTCAGTTCTCCCAAAGCGCGGGTGATGGTATTCAATGCGGCGAGGGGATCTTGTTTGTCAGGGCTTCCTTGTGAAGGGGCCAAGCTGAAAGCAAGGTGGTTGAGAATTTCCCCGCTGACCTTGATCTGGATGCCTGCAATCACACCCTCAAGCAGGCTCAAACGAAGACGGTCGCCGAGTATCACGATCTCGCCATGGATGTCCTGGATTTTCAAGCGGGCGGTCGGGTCGGAATCCGTGAGCGGAATTGAGGCGCTGGCATTGAACAGACTCACACGGTCGATGATCAGAGCCCGGCGCATGAGTTGGCTCAAGTTGATCGAGATGGCGAGATTGTCCAGCGAACCAAGTGTGCGATTGGGCGATTGCGTCTCACGCACCACCACATTTCTTGCCAGCAATCCATTGAAGGGGTCCAAGGCCAGCTTACCTATTTGCACTTCGATTTTAGGACCGCTCAGTGCCGCTCCAAGGGCTTCCTTTGCGCCGAACCCGATCCCCTGCACCCTCAAGTAGTAGGCGGCCGCGGGAACACCTACAAAAATCACAACCAACAAAAGTCGGATGAAATTTTTAAAAAAATAATAAATAACAGGATGAACTCGCATCGATCACATAAGATGAAGCGGATCGATGTCCACAGCCACAAAAACGTCCTCGGGCATGGTCAGGGTCTGCAATGTTTCTTTCGCAAGTCGGGATAAAAGCATGGAGGAATTTCCCCGCATCGAGACTTGGAAGCGATGGTAGGTCTTGGCTTTTTCGAGGGGTGCGGGAACTCCTTCGCCGATGGTCATGCCCTCAAGGGCAGCGGCCTTCAGTTTGCGTGAGAGCGTCTGAGCGGAAAATTCCACCCGCTCGCGCACGGTTCCACGCAGAGTGATCATCGCCATTTTTCCAAACGGGGGGTATCCGAACTTTTCTCGAAATTCCATTTCCTGCTCCATGAATCCTTGAAAGTCATGATGTCGTGCAAACTGAATCGAAGGGCTGAATGGGGTGAATGTCTGCACAAAAACCTCGCCCTCCATCTCCCCCCGTCCAGCTCGTCCGGCGACCTGGGTGAGCAACTGGAATGTCCGTTCCCCAGCACGGAAATCGGGTACATGCAGGCCAAGGTCGGCATTGATGATTCCCACAAGCGTCACATTCGGAAAATGGAGGCCCTTGGCGATCATCTGTGTACCGAGCAGGATATCGATTTTCCCCTCCTTGAAGGCTCCAAGGGTCTCGCGGTAGGCATCCTTACGGGTCATGGAGTCGGCATCCATGCGGGCGATCCGTGCTTTTGGGAAAATCTTTTTGAGCACTTCCTCGACCTTCTGGGTTCCCATTCCAGCGAAACGGATTTTTGGATCGGAGCATTTCGGGCAAGACTTCGGAGCTTTCCTTGTGTGCCCGCAAATGTGGCAAATGAGACGCTCGGCAGCGCGATGGTAGGTGAGGGAAACGCTGCAGTCCGGGCATTGACAGACATGGCCACAGGCTTCGCAAATCATGGATGTGGAAAATCCGCGACGATTGAGAAAGAGAATCGATTGTTCTCCTTTTGCCATCCTGCCCTCGATAGCCTCGGAGAGCGGGCGAGCTAAAATGCCGCCCTCTGGCGTTGATCGGGATTGACGTCGCAAATCTACCACCCGGACGACCGGCATGCTTTTGTCGTCCACTCGCTGATTGAGGCGGACAAGCCGATATTTGCCTGTTTGGGCATTATGCCAACTTTCGAGGCAAGGAGTCGCGCTGCCGAGGATGACAGCGGCGCCTTCTCGCGACGCACGAAGAACAGCCATATCACGGGCATTGTAGCGCGGGGCTTCGTCTTGCTTGTAAGAACCTTCGTGTTCCTCATCAACGATGATTACGCCGAGGTTTTCCAATGGGGCAAAAATCGAGCTTCTTGCCCCGATCACAATTCGAGCGCTTCCATCGTGGATTTTATGCCACTCGTCATGGCGTTCTCCTTCGGAGAGGTGACTATGAAGAACGGCTATGTTGTCCTGCATATCTGCAAATCGCGACTTGAAGCGTTCCACTGTTTGCGGAGTCAGTGCGATCTCGGGAACCAGCACAAGAGCGGTTCGGCCATGATTGATCGCCTCGCGAATCGCACGGAGGTAGATCTCCGTTTTGCCCGAACCCGTGACTCCGAAAAGCAATATTGGCTGGCCGGGTTTAACCATCGCTTCGCGCACGGCCAGCATGGCTTCGGCCTGTTCGGAATTGAGGACCAGCTCGGCATTTGCCACGAAGCGCTCGGAGTAGGGGTTGCGGGCCACAACGCCAGCCTCGATGACAACTAGGCCATTTTTTTCCAAACTACGGTAAACGCTATCACTCACTCCGGCCTGGTCAGCTGCTGTGGAGACGGGTAGGGGGCCGGCAGCCTTAATCAGCACACGAAGAGCATCCGCTTGACGAGGCGCTTTGCGAGAGAGTGCTTCGAGCTGTTCCTCAGTTATGGGTGCAATCAGACGGACCGAGTTTTGTTTTTTGACAGAAACGCGACCGTCGCGCACAGCCACAGGGAGCACACTGCAAACGGCCGTTTCCAAGGGGCAGCAATAATAGTCAGCCATCCATCGAGCGAGTTCCAAGAGAGCCGGACGAATCATGGGTTTCTCATCCAAAAGCTGGCTGATATCTCGCACGGTATCATATTCACAGGACGAGAGGACCTCAATAACAGTGCCGGTGAGCAGTCGAGTGCGAACCGGTACTCGGACCCGAGATCCAACGCCAATCGAAGATGTCATCGATTCGGGAATTCGATAATCCAGCAATCGACCAGCAGCCTGATCGGGTAATACTCTCGCAAACATCCAGCGGAATATCGCCATCCGTGGGGTCCTTCGCAAGCCCGCTCATACCTCTAATCCTGATTGGGAATTTATTTTAAAAAATAGTTCTTGTCATAAGAGGAATCCCAGATACCTTCATTTTTGTTCTGGGGGGAACAACTGCCCGTTGTAGCATTCGCTGCGACGGGCAGTACTTTTTTTAGGGCATCGAAAAATCTTAAAATTCCCGAAATGCTTGTATTGACATTACCCAGATGCCCGATACGATTTGCCTCCCGTTTATTTAAATCATTTTATGGCCTACACTGAAGTTATTCTTACCGCGAACATTCCGAACCTCGGCGCCGAAGCAGACATCGTTAAAGTCCGCCGTGGCTTTGCTCGCAATTTCTTGCTCCCACAGGGCAAAGCTCTTGAAATCACCGCTGGCTCGACACGCCAAATCAATCACCTGAAGGCCAAGCGTGCCGAGCGTGAAGCCCGTGAGGTTACTGCCGCAGAGGAGCTTGCATCCAAAATCAATAAGCTTTCGCCTGTTTTCACACTTGAAGCAGGTGCGTCCGGCAAAGCATTCGGATCTGTGACAGCTAAAGACATTCATGATCGCCTTGTGCAAGATCTCAAATTGGATGATCTTCCTAAGCACGCCGTTGTTCTTGAGAAAGCCATCAAAGAAAGTGGTGCCCATACTGTGAGCGTCAAAGTCCATGGCGACGTCACCGCTACACTCAAAGTGCAAGTGAACGTGCATGTCCCCGCGAGCGCTGAAGCCCCCGCCTCCAATGAGGAGTCTGGCGAACGCAAGCCCCGCCGCAAAGTCACCAGCAAAGAATAATTTTCACTCGATATTGCGGGAAAGTTGTCTCACCTTGAGATGACTTTCCCGTTTTTCTTTTGAAAAATTCGCGTTATCTTTTTTAGAGCCTTAACTCCCCTCAGTTTAATCCTCATCATTTCTCCTAATTACATCCATGCCTTCACCAGCTGCTGAGTCGACCGCAGGCAACAATCCAACCGCAAACGGAGCTGGAGATGGAAAGGGGAAAAAGAAAAAGCCCGTCGATTACAATCAGCGTGCCAGCGCTTATCTCCCCGATGTCCATCGTGCGCTTCCTCAAAGCATCGATGCGGAGAAAGGTTTGCTTGGTTCGATTTTGCATTCCTCGACGGTTCTGGATGATTGTATTTCGCAGATGGAGGCGAAGCACTTCCACCTCCCTTCCCATCAAAAGATATTTGAAGTTCTGGTGGAGATGCGGAATACCGGTCGCCCGATTGACCTGATTGCGCTCACGCAAATTCTGGAAGATCGACGAATGCTAGACGAAGTTGGGGGCGCTGGGATTGTCACCGAGCTTTTTACTTTTGTGCCTACTGCGGCCAACGCGGACTACTACCGCGAGATCATTCGCGAAAAGTTTCTTCTTCGGCAAGTGATTGGGACTTGCACCGAATACGTGGCGAGATCCTATGAAGAGCAGGGCGATGTCAAAATCCTGCTCGACGAAGTCGAAGCCCGAGTTCTCTCGATTGGTGAAGAGCGTTTCCGTTCCACGATGCCCACGCTGAAAGAAATGGTCGATCAAGCGATTGATGGCATTGAAAAACTAGTCACCACACGCGGCAGTATTACTGGGCTTCCAACCGGGTTCGCCTCCCTTGATCGGATGACCAATGGTCTTCATGAGGGGGAAATGTTTGTTATTGCGGCCCGTCCCTCCATGGGCAAGACCGCATTTGCCATGAACATCGCGGAGCATGTTGCGATCGATGGAAACAAGCCTGTGGCTGTGTTCAGCCTGGAAATGAGTTCCCAACAACTCGTGCAGCGTTTGCTTTGCTCGCGCGCGCGGGTGAACGGACAGAAAATTCGCGAGGGATTCTTCGGCAAGCATGAGATGACAAGCATCAGTGTCACCGCGGGTGTCCTCTCGAAAGCCAAAATCTTTGTCGATGACACTCCGGGTCTCAGTATTTTGGAATTGAGGGCGAAGGCTCGGCGTCTGCGAAATCGTGAGAAGATTGAGTTAATCGTGATTGATTATCTCCAGTTGCTCCGCTCGAACTCGAAAAGGGGGCAGGACAACAGGCAGATTGAAATTCAAGAAATTTCGTACGGTATCAAGGCGCTTGCCAAGGAGTTGAAAATTCCGGTCATCGTTCTCGCTCAGCTCAACCGAAATCCGGAACAACGAACTGGTGATGGGAAGGGGCGTCCGCGACTTAGTGATCTCCGTGAGTCTGGGACAATCGAGCAAGATGCGGATGTGGTCGGATTGCTGGTCCGTGAAAAATATTACGCCGAGGATGATGAATCCAAAAAAGAGGCCGCAGGAAAAGCCACTCTGATCATCGCGAAACAGCGTAACGGCCCGACGGGCGATATTAATCTCACCTTCCTTGAGGAGTACACTCGATTTGAAGAACGCGCCGATGACCGGCGCGAAGATCAATAATTCGAGATAGGAGTCGTTAAACGGGCGGCGGAGCTCTTACTCAAAGTCCACCGTCATATCGCGGAACTTATTGATGTCCGCTTGTTCGGCGAGTTTGGCTGTGATACCGCGGATTCGCTGGCTTAGGGTGGTGGCTAGACCGATCATGAGCATGATTCCAGCGGCGTTGTAATTATTCAGAAAATCTTCCAAATCTTCACGGGTGATCTCCCAGTATTGCGACGGTTCTACCGCGACCACGGAGCAAACGGCGCTCGAGGGATCAAAGAGATCGATTTCACCGACCCATTCACCGGATTCGATTTTGCCAAGAAGGATATCATTTCCCTCATCAACGCGACGCGCATGCATCAATCCCGACAAAGTAAAAAAAAGTTTGCCACGGGATTGGCCTTGCTCGATGAGGACGGCTCCGACGGGGGCGAGGTGAAACGTTCCGTAGGAACTCAGTGTATCACGGTCTTCATCAGAAAGATTGGCAACGATGCCTACGGCTGGAAGTTTCGGTGTGGAAAAGGACATATGCGGTGATATTCATCATCATAGCCTCGAGTAGCAATCCAATTTCAGCGTGAATTTGAAGCTCCACGTTGTTTTTGGGGCGCTGGGTTGATGTCAGTTTCCAAAAACAAGGCGGCAGATGACAATCGAGGCGATGACACCAGCTACATCCGCAATCAGACCCGCTGGGACGGCGTGGCGGCTTCGTCTGACTGCAACCGAACCGAAATAGACCGCGATCACATAGAATGTCGTTTCCGTGCTTCCAAGGACAGTTGCCCCCATTTTTGCGAGGAGGCTGTCCGGCCCTTGGCTCTGTATTAATTCCGCAAAGATGGCGTTAGATCCACTGCCGCTTAGGGGACGCATGAGAACGAGAGGGAAAAGCTCTGTGGGGAGTTGGATAGCAGCCAGTAGTGGCCCCAAAGCTTTTGCCATAATGTCGATTCCGCCTGCTGCTCGAAACATGGCCACGGCCGTGATGATGGCTATGAGATAGGGGATGATACGAACCGAGACTTGGAAGCCTTCCTTCGCACCCTCAATAAATTCCTCGTAGACTGGGATGCGACATAGCGAGGCGTATAAAGGAAAAAAGGCGATAAGAAATGGGATAGCCAAGTAGGAAACGGCCTCCACCACGCTCACGAGAAAGCTTTTCGACTCGTGGGCAGTGGCGATGAAGTTCCATCCGAACCAAAGAAAACAGGCTGCAAATAAAAAGAGAGCGAGATTTCCCCACCATTTTGGCGAGGCGAATTTCTCTTCGCTACGAGAATCCTCAATCACGGCGTCGGGAATCGGATTCTCGCATGCAGGCAGGGCATAGATCGGTAAGCGCTCGAGGGATTTCACTGCGAGAATTCCCGCCAATGTTGAGCAGCAAGTCGCAAAAAATGCGGTTCCGATGATCGCGGTCGGGTTTTTCGATCCGGCTGCGGCAAGGAGGGCGACTGTCGTAGCAGGTATGAGCTGGATGGAACTCGTGTTGATGGCCAAAAATGTACACATGGCATTCGTCGCCGTTCCGGGACGGGGATTGAGTTTTTCCAAATCTTGCATCGCCCTGAGTCCAAGCGGTGTTGCGGCATTGCTAAGCCCGAGCATGTTTGCCGCCATGTTCATGACCATGGATCCCATGGCGGGATGATTTGCCGGCACATCCGGAAAGAGCCGAGAGAGGAGGGGACGCAGGGCCTTTGCCAGGAGATTTACCAGTCCCGACTTTTCGGCAATCTTCATCAACCCCAACCAGAGCGCCATCACTCCGGCCAAGGGTAGGGCTATCGTCATAACGGCATTCTTGCAGGCATCAAATGCAGCTGTTGTTACCTCCTGCAAGTGGCCGGTAAAACCACCCAGAAGAACGGCCATGAGCACGAGGGTGAGCCAGATGTAATTGAGCATCCATTCAACTTGCATGAAGACAGGCCTTGGCGAAAAGAGCAAAACAGCAACGGATGATGCAATTGATTTTCTGAACCCGGCAGAGTAGCATGCTTTCTATGATTCGTTCTGTACGGGTTGGGGTGCTTGTTGCCCTATGTGTTGCCGCCAGCCTGTCGCTTGTGGCCGGCTACTTTTATATTCGCGGGAGTGCGATGCGCGACTATCTCGTCCAAGAGTTTGTTTTTGGTGAGCGTTTCGCCCGCTATGATTCTCTGATCGCGCAAGCTGGGGAACGCCACGGCGTGAATCCTGCATTGGTGAAGGCCGTGATTTGGCGTGAGACCCGCTTCCAGCCTCAAATGCAAGGAAACCACGGTGAGCGTGGACTCATGCAAATCACGGAGGTGGCTGCGGCAGATTGGGTCAAAGCAGAAAAGGTGGAGACATTCGTGCCAACGGATTTATTCGATCCGAAAACGAATATTGAGATCGGCACTTGGTATCTCGGGCGAGCCATGAAGCATTGGGCGCACAAGGACGATCCGATTCCTTTCGCCTTGTCCGAATATAATGCGGGGCGCACTCGTGTGAAACGTTGGGAAAAAAGTTCCGGAGACATTTCCGAATTCACCGCCGAGGACCTCAGGGGAGCAATGGATTTCCCTCTCACCAAGCAATACGTCGCAAGTATTATCGAGCGCTATGGTCATTATCTCAAGCGAGGGGAATTTGGCAAAAAGTCATCCGAATCTGCATCCCCGACCATTCCTTCAAAAGGGTGAAGCTCAGGCTGATTGAGGCAAAAACGTTTCCAAAACAGCACGAATCCAATCGGGAATCGCTGAGGCCCCTGGCTGACCGGGAAGAATATGGCATTTGACCATTTTACCTGAGAAGACCTTGGTTTGCTCGGATGCTGTCGTCTGGAATGCTTGGAACTCGAATGTGACAGAGGTGCGACCGATGGTGGTCACGTGCAATTCGATGGCGATCAGATCTCCAAACTCACACTTGCCCACATAGTTCACATCTAGGGCGATACACGGCCAGGCCGAGGATTCCGTGAGGATGGGGATTTGCAGAGAGCGCAAAAAATCATGCTCCGCCTCCTCCACCATCACGAGTAGACGGGAAAAGTGAGCGACCCCTGCCGCATCGGTGTCAGCAAATTGGATCCGTCGGATGAGTCTGTATGCGGCAGGGCTTGTCATAGCGTGAATAGTGATATCTTTTATTCACTTTCGGAAATGATTCCACACCTTTGAGAGGTCTCCTATCGTAATATCTTAAGAATGACGCCCGTTTTTTCACATCCTTCGATTCGCTTGCGTGCCGGGGATTGGCCCGATTTGCTCGGGCCATCCGCCGAAGATTTTGCCAGCAAAGAGGGGATTTTGCGGCGCGAGTGGATCATGAGCGATGATTTTTCATTAAGTCCGCGTTGGCTGGAATCCGCCCCCCTTTTCCCTAAAATGTTTTGGAGGTCGCGAAGTGGCGGGTTTCCAATACTGGCATTCGGTCAAGTGGCATCTGGTAGCGTGTCCGAGCTGTCCGACTTGCTGGCCAATTCGGACGCCGGAATTCGACTTTTCGGGGGGGCTCGATTTGCTCAAACTTCCGACACAGATCAATGGCCGTTCCCCACTAACTTCTATTTTGTTCCGAAGGCAGAAGTCACGCGGGTTGGGGCCTCGACCATGCTCGCCATTCACTTCACGCGAGAGGATTTGGAAACATCCGCCGTGGCTGCCTGGATTGCTGGTCTCGATGGCATGGCCAAGCTAAGAAAGCCTGGTGTCTTGACCCGAGGTGACCGCCCGCCTTTTTCGCAATGGTCCGAGGCCGTAAATCTCGCCCTCCAAAAAATCTCCTCCCGCTTATTGGAAAAGGTCGTTCTGGCTCGTCAATCCACCTTTGAGCTGGCGGAAAAAATCACCCCTTATGCGCTCTTGGGATTGCTGATGGGG
>ENA-UPTL01000320-UPTL01000320.1-marine-metagenome-genome-assembly--contig:-NODE-320-length-12062-cov-5.528525_pt1 | contig 12062 bp, 31 predicted proteins | sample MGYA00238170_ERZ767106 | MGnify/ENA primary metagenome ERZ767106 (study PRJEB28938, sample SAMN06267160) | marine metagenome | isolation source: Columbia River Estuary | place: USA:Columbia River Estuary...
GGCAGGGTAGAAGCGTGTATAGCATCCGTAGCAGGACGGACATATACTTTTTCTGACTTACCCTTTCTTTTGTATGTATGCAATTGAAATGATTTATTGCAATTATGGCAAGTACCCAAACCACGTTCCCAATCGTAAGAAGCGCACTTAGCTTTCTCATTCTTAGGTTTTCTATCGGAGGAACAAACAGGGCATGTACCCTGTGTCTTGCCTTCTTCAAGACCGTATTGATTGAATGTATCAATCAAGAATCCATTGATTTCTGTACTGTTTATTTGCATAAGTTAAATTAAGTTATTAAAATGGTAAATCATCATCATAAGCAGCCGGTTGTGCAGGCTTAGAAGATTGTTGAGGTTGTTGTCCTCCAGTCATTGGTGCAGCACTAACGTTATTGCCGTTAGTCCACACAACTTTTACATTACCAAGATAAACTTTAGCAGCTTTGGAATCGCGTTCTTCTTTTGATTGCTCAACCATTACTGGTCCTTGATTTCCAAACTGATCTACTTCGTCATTAATAGTAATTGTAATTGGCAGGTACTTGCCTTTTTTGCCGTCGATAATCTTGTGTTTTGGTATCTCGTTTAAGTTGATACTTGCTTTAATAATACTTGCCATGTTACAGGGTTTTAGTTAATAAAAATTGTTGTGGATCAAAATCCTCAGTCTTGTAGAATAATTCATAAGCTTCTACTGCTCGTCTAACTTTGTCTTCTCCTGAATTCAAGAATGCTTCAGAACAATCAAATACACCAATTTGGTGAGTTTGTTTATCAATAGCTAAGAATATCATATCATAACCGAATAACTGTTTATATATGTATGCTTGACTATCATAGTTATATTTCTTTGCGGAATATGGGAATGATGATAGATCAGATGTTGTTTTTAAATCTATAATTAATCCTTCATCGTGGTTTAAAATATCTGCCTTACCTTTCCAAGTTGCTCCGAATATTTCTGCTACTTGAGGAACTTCATACTCAACATTGAATCCTCTGATTAAATCATGACAGATATTATTACTCATCATCTTGTCTTTCATTAATTCTAGCTGATCAGCTTCGTGTTGTAATAAACATATTTCACCGCCTGATAACTCTTTGTAAACGTTAGTATTACGAGTAGATGCTTTAATAATCTTAAATTTGTGCAACTTGTCAGGTTCTAATATTGCAGTGTGAAAGTAACTTCCAATAACAAAGTTAGGGTTTGGTGGGCGTGGTGCACCCATCATTAATGGATTGGTCAGAAGGTCAGATATGTTTGAATTACTAAGGAACTGTTTACCAAAATCTCCGTAGTAATGTTCATCATTTCTTAACTTCTCTAAAATCTCATCTTTCATCATATTACAATTGTTTTAATAGTTTTTCTGCTTCTTTACTAACATTATATTTAGTAAGTATTGTTTCTAATTTACCACCACCTTTAACAAATTCAACAGCTTTATTATATGCTTCTGAATTTACATCAATGCTTGGCTTTTCTTTTTCTGGCTTTGCAGCCGGTTTATTACCATGGGAGTTTGTAGCGTCAGCATCTTGAGTATCATCAATTAAAAGTAAATTACCTAAAGCATACTTTTTGCCGTATGAGCTTGCTGATCCGAATGCTTGAGGTGTTTGCATTCCTTTTTGTTGTAGATCTACGCCAACAACAGCCGTTGCTTCAATAAAATCTGTTCCATTACAATCGTGAATAGTGGCTGTGCTGATCATTGTTGGCACTACGCCGTTTACAATTGTCTCACTTATTACAAAAAATACTTTGTACTTTTCATTGAATGGCTTGAGACCTTCTAAGATGTCTTCGGCCGATCTGAAATTGTACCGGCCGAATGAATTGTATCTGCTTTTGTTTGCTTTAAACTCTATCTGTATTGCAGATAACTTTTCGAATAGAGTCATTTCTTTTTGTGCCATATTTGATTTAATTTAATTAAGATTCTTATTTATATAATTACGTATTTTAGACATTAGTTAGACATTATTTAGACATTTTTTTCACTTAACTTATAGGAAATCAAGTACTTGTGAGGAATCGACGTTTTCAACTAATTTCTGGATTGCTTGCTTTTTCATCTCTGAAACTTTAACATGAGCGCTTGTGCCTCTGATGCCGAGTACTTCAGCAATTTGATTTGCAGAGTGCTTATCACAATCTAATCCATAAGATAATCTTAGTACTTCAAACTCACGATCATTCAAATGTTTTTTCAGTAATGATGTTAAATACATGTTCAATAATCCTACATTATATGGTTCGGATTGATCAGGTATCTGATACAACATGTTGTCATTATCATCATCACTTATTTGTTCATCAATGCTTAAGAATATCGAATTGAAAAACATTGCAACTAACGCCTCATCTTTGCCATTGTCTTTTCTAATATCAATTAACTTATGCTCTGGAAGTTTAATACTACCTCTGTGGATGTCAATAGCGCGTCTAATTGAGCCTTTAATTCTTTTTGATAGAAACGACTTTATTGTTTTTTCTGGTTCATTAGAATTTGTTATGGACTCCCATTGAATTCTGTCTATTGCTTGTATTAAACCAATTGATCCATATTGCATTAGATCCGTAATATCTAAAACACCTGATGCTTGCTGTGTTGTTGAAAACTTCTTGGCAATATTCTCTACTAATGGTAGGAAAATAGCTATTAGATCGTCTCTTTTATATAATTGCCAATCGGTTTTATTAATGTTTTTGTGAGTTTCTTTGATGTCTTCTTTATATCTAATATAATTTTGAATGTTGTAACTTTTCATATTATCTGTTTATTGCATATTGACTGCCTTTAGCTAAACTCAATATAATTTTCTTTATTGTTTTCATAGATCTTTGTTTAATAATTCTTTTTCTTTTTTTAGTTCATTACTCATGTTACGGTGAATTGTCCGGGTTGTGCATTGTAATTGATCAGCAAGTTTTGTAATGGTTATTTTTTGGCCGTTGTCATGCATGTATAGCATAACATCATAAATATCATAACTCGTAACCTTCTTGCTTTTACCAATCAATTGTCCTACAATAGACAACTTCTCATTAAGCGTTAATGTGCAACTGTCTTTAAATATTATTTTACGCTGTTTGTTTGATGGAGCTTTCTCCAAGTCTTGTAGACTAACTTCATAAACCATGCTTTGTAACAGTTGCTCACTAACATTAAATGCAACAAATCCATTATTCTTATTACATATATGACTTGCGGTATCCATAAACTGATCCTGAGTCATTTGAGGATTAAGATACCACAATACATATAGATGCCATTTTAAAGACTTATAAGTAGTTATTTTAGCTTTGCTTCTGAATAATTCATAACATTCATATGTACCTTCTTCGTAGAAACTACCCCATTCAAACTGTTGGGTTGGTTTATCATTGATCGGAGATCTGCGGTATATTATACGTTTCTTATTCAAGTATCCTAAATTTCTATCATGCGACATTAGCCTGCTACTTTATTATATTAATTAGCTGACGTCACATATTTCAATTATACCATAAATGGTTTCATAAATTATTTTATCAGCAATATATTCTTCATTCAATTCAATTATATATTCTTTTGTTCTTCTCACATTTATATTATCAATTGTTAATCGTGTTAGTTCTGTAGATCGTTATACCTCAATTAAAGAGCCGTCCCATACATTACCATTCAAGTACCACTCCCATTTATGTTGGTGTATTCTTACATTAGGTAAACCATTTAGTCTTTCTTTAGTAGTTTTAGAGAACCATCCTGCATTACTTACTTTTAATTTGTCATTTGAGTGATCAAATACTGCAATTAAATTGCCAAATAAATACATTTTTGATATATTATCTACTGTTCGTACTAAAGTATTGTTAAATTGTTTTGTTCCGCCATTTAGTAGGCAATCGACACTGTTCATTGTTACTTGTTTCATTTTTTTCTATCATTATAGTTAATTAAATAATACCACAACCAAATTAATTTTGGTCTAGCTACTTCATATAGTAGTAAAATAAATATATAATCCATTATTTATCTTTTAAATGGCTTTTGCCGTGCTCATAATAATTCCAGTATGCTGCAACGCTATCGCCTGGTATTTTGTATTCATCCGGCATGCACTGGGGCATAGGTGTTAAGCCAATGTCTTTTATATTTTTAGGGAAATTGCCAAGTGGACTTTCGCATTTTAAAATTGTTAAATGGTTTTTACCATAGCGACGTGTATATTCTTTACCAATAGCCATCATGTGATCATATAACCATGCATAGTTAGATGCTGACTCACGCGCCCATATTGCAGACGGATGGTTTTTATGTGTTGATTTGTATGGCACATTAGCTTCATCGCCGTCTAAAAGTAAATGAGCAGTGCATAATAATTGTGCAGATTCTAAAACCATCTTGACAACATGTTTATTGTACAGTTTTGTTGCTGCTTTTACAGGATCTTGATCTAAATAAAATATGTTCATAGTTAATTATTAAAATTATTTTTTAATAGTTCAGAAAAGTTTTTACCAGTTTTTATTGCTTCTTTAAAATTATTGGATCTACCCCATACTTCAGCCATGCCGGTATGGCCACATTTATTTGTTACGGTATATTGCACGTCACCGTTTTCAATATCACATATCCTGAAATCGTCGTATAGTGGTCCAACCATAGGGCAATTGTTTTTAAAGAATACATAATGAGTATTAAGATCAATTTGTGGATTGGCTTTTAAAAATCTTTTTGTTTGGTTAAATAATTTAGTTGCTTTTGATTTTAATACTTTATCCGAGCAAAACCAATCATAAAAATTGTAGCACCAAGACGTTTTTCCGTCGCTATCTAAAAATATATTATTTTCAAACGCTTTTAGTTGTTCTGTTAATGTTGTTTTCATAAGTTTGATTTATTTTTCATTTATATTATCAAATAGATGTCGTGTTTGTTTTGTAAGGATTATTCTACCATTTTCTGTTTGTAAGAATTCACGACCGTGCTGATCTAAATATACTTTACCATTCTGTTTGTTTGGTATTTCATTAGGTTGTTCTACAATACCTGTTTTAAAATGAGGGAATCCCATATTGTCTGGCAATTTGCCGCATATTGTTTCTTTTTCTTTCATAATATCATTGTTACTTTAATTACTGGGCAGCTTAGTTTATGATTACCATTTTCTAAGCCGCAATGTTTACATTTCTCGTTATCCCAAAACATAACACAATTATCCGCGTCAGCTTCTCTATTAAATTTACCATAAGTTTGGTATTTATCATTCGCAGGTGCAGTATATCTATAACATTTTTCTCTCGATGGACACGTAAAGTCCTCACATTTAGTTATATCACTCATAAATAAAATATATTTCCGTTACTAGTTAATTTGCCAAATTTACCGTCACATACAACCGATCCGTTACTAAACACAGTTTCATAAGTACTAAACTTAAATGTGCCAGCATTAACAATGTCTTCACAGTTATGTATGTGCCCGAACAAAGACAACTTTGGTTTTAGCTCAAGAATACGGTTTAATAAAGATCGATCGCCACACATTTCCATTGATCCATCTCGATTATAGGATTTGTCAAGCACACCTTTTGGCGGACCGTGTGTAATAATCACGTCGCATGGTTCGTGTATAGCATTTCGCCAGAAACGCTCAAGCTTAACCCTGTCTTTCATAAATGCCCAATTATTAAAATGTGGCGTATGAGGTGAGCCAAATAATTTTAAACCATCAATTTCAACATATTCATTTTCTAAATAAATAATGTTGTAATCGGTAAAATCTTGTTTAGTCACTAATCGCTTTTCAATAGAGGTATCATGGTTGCCTGCTACATATACTTTATGCTCAATAGGTAAATCTTTAAACCAATTAATGAACTCTCTTACTTCAGGTTCATTGTTGTATGGATCACGAGGATTACTACAGTCGCCAGAGTGGATTACAATATCAATACCACCCGGCACTTTTAATAAATCGTGATAACCGTGTGTATCACTTATGTGCCATATTTTCATAATCTTATATCTGTTTTGTTTCTGCAATCATAGATCGCAATTTGATTGCCTGCTTTAGCAAAGTTTATAGCTTCTTGTAAATCAGGTATATGCATGCTAACATCTAAGCAAACAACCGAGCTTTGCTTATCTAACCAGCCACCCAAGAATGTTTCACCATCAGATAAGATCTCGCTGTATCTTACTACATAATCCCGCACTACATGGTTAAGAATGTTAGAACACTCGTGTCTTTCTTCATATCCATCAATGCTAACCATATAACCTGTTTTAGGGGTGGTGTCACCAGTTGTTATATTGTAACTGGCTCCACCCTTCGCTAATACTGTTGGTAAAAAACTATTCAGGTTCATTTTCTTCTGTATTAAAAGTTTGTTTAAATGCATCTCCAATTGCTCCGTCTAATGCTTCAGCTATTTCTTGATCATTCAAATCAATTCTAGTGATGTTTATTCTACGATCCCAATCTAATTCAAACTCAGCTGAGTCAAGATCAATGAACTCTCTACGACCATTATTCAATTCAGTCTCAAAGTTTTCGCAAATAAGCGTGTGCAAATCAACCAATACTTTCTCATCAATTTTAGGAAATTGCACGATAGTATTCTTTTCAATAATTTGTAGGATCTCGGGTAGTAAGCCATTGTAAATAGCTTTTACGTCATCTTTAGAAAATACGCTGGACATACATACATTAACTTGGTTATCGCAAGTTAGGAATAAATCAAATAGTTCTTCTTTCATTTTATTTAGTTTTAATTTGTTACACTTATATTATCAATTTTATTTCGTGTTAGTCTTGTAAACTAACATTAGAAACCGGAATAGGATTCGAACCTATATCTATTGGTGCAACCCAACACGTTACCCTAGGTGGTATTCATTCCCACTTACGCCATCCGGTTTTGCTTCTAGCGGATTATAAGTTCCGGCGCTTTACACAGCTTAGTTATTTGTTAGTATCAGGTGATGCTTGTTTCATTTTTATTCTTTTGTATACTACTTCAGCATTAGCGTCACCACTAATTAGACAAACCATAGTATCTTTGTTGATCATTATAAACTTTGATTGTGTTGCCCACTCATTAGGCTCAAATAATGTATCAACAGTAAGGGAATAGCGGCGTAACTGAACGTCTAATACGCGCAATTCTTTTTTTGACGTTGAGCTGCATGCGTCGACGTGTATAGCATTGAATTCATTTTCAGTGATCACTAGATCTAATGCAACACCATTGCTAGTCCATAAACCAGCAAGTGTTCTTGCTTTCATTTCCATTTGAGCAGTCATACTCGCGGTCGCTAATAAAGCGGTTATTAATAGTTTCATAATTGGAATGTTAAGTGGTTAATACCTGATTTTACTTCTTCGTTGTTTATGCTTATTGAGATGTTGGCGGTCACTGAAACATTAGCTGCTCCATAGTTGTATTGATTGTCAATACTATAGGATTGTCCAAGCACGGTTACAACATCATTTTTTTCTATAACCGTATTAACAACAGCTGTATTGTATTTGCGGGTGATTCCATCATGGCTTATAAAGCATTCAGGACTACCACCAGTGTTAGTAACTTTTAGGTTATATACCGGTGCTTCAATTGGTTGGTCGTTTGAGCAGCTTGCTAATGCAATTGCTATTGCTAATGTGGTTATAAGATTTTTCATGTTCTGTCTTTTTCTATTAATGTTAGTATATAATTGTAAACGTCAACGTCCATAAGATCACGCTTTTTAAATGCTTCTGCGCGCTCAGAGTCAATACTCCAATATGGATCTTTGTCATCTGTCTTTAGTACGCAAGCTAAGTACATGGATCCAATCTTATCGGATGCACGTCGTTTTATTTCATTAGTTAAATATGTCATCTCCATAAATCCAGTTTAAATAAGTTCTACTATGTCTATCAGTCTCGGTGAATGTAACTATCAGATCAAGATCATGCACGGTTAGTTCAGAGTAATTGTCGGTTGATTCTAATTTAAGAATAACATGGTCTACTACGAAAGAGTACTTAGCTCTATTGTTTAGCAGCTTTTCGCTTGCTTCGGGTTTTAGCCGAGTTAATAATGTTCTACGCATGTGATTAAAATTTTTCAAATAAAGTTAATATATAATATCCTAAGTTTCGTTCGTCGTCAGTTAGATCTTCGCTATATTCTAATAGGAACTCATCTAAGCTGTATGGTTTTAGTTGTTTAAATTGATACATAAACAATCTCGCTAATTCGTGTATGTTTTCTTCGCTCATGTTATTTGTTTTTAGTTACATTTATATTATCAATTATAGATCGTGTTAGTCTTGTAAATAGTTTTTGTATTGCGTTTGGTTGTTTGGGCATACCATGTTTTTCTATATATTCGGCTAAAGCTTTATTCATTATGCGGTAATAAATTTAATCCAGTCTTTAACGATCAATGTTTCCGAACCGTCATATTCTTCGATCATAAATTCAAAACCTTGTTGAACCCACTCGATACACAAACCGCTTAATCCGCCAAACCATCCGTTATCATAGGTGGCGGCTAAGTAAGCGTCAATTCCATCATACTTTTCTTTATCATATGGAATACCGTATAGTGGATTAAGGTAATTAACCATAACCGGATCAAATAACATTTGAGGGTAGTCTTTATTCCATGTAAACCAGCCTGCTCCATAATCTGTTGATAATAAAACGGCTACATATACTTCACCGTTGTCAGCTACTCTTGTTACTTTATTCATTTAGATACGCTATTGTTAGGTCACAAAATTCAATTATTTTTTTACACATTCCTGCTTCAGGACAGAATATATCGCTAGAGTCATTTCTAGTTAGGTCATGAAGTACGTCTTCCTGATGTTCCATCATATGTGTTAATGCTACTGTTACTATATTAGCTTCGAATAAATCTAAAGTTAATATGTGTTTTACGGTTATTTCTTTTTTATGTTCCATTAGTTTAAGAATATCTGGTTTTTAATAAATGTTGTTACTATTTGTTTTTCAGGGAATGATAGGTATTTCATAGGTATACCATTTAAACACCAGTAGCCATTTGAGACCTGAATGATCGCTACAATTCCATTGCTTTCGATTACGTCTTCTAACATATTAATATAGATTTAAGAGTTGTTGTTTACTAAGATTGTTATGGTTCCATAGCGCTTTGTGGCTGTGGTTTTTACCTTTCATATAGGTTTGCTTTTGCTTTGCCTTAACTTGCTTTGCCTCACGATCACTGAACGATTTGCAATAACCATCGGCTGCTACTTTGCTTGTGTGTATAGCAACATTCGCTAACCGTTTGTTTTGTACGTAAGCACACGCTTCTTTCATTGTCATCATTAGTCTTTGTCTTTAATGTAAGTTAAACCTTTGAAGTTAAAGAATCTGCTAATACCATATTGATCTTTATCTACATCATGGATAAAACCAAAGCGTTGCGGTAGTTCACCAACAGTGTAGGGGTTATACAATACACCGTTTAAAATAATTTTGTTGTACTTTAGGAATTTAATTTTATTCATAGTTATTTGTTTTAAGTTCAATTATATTATCAAACGGTGATCGTGTTAGTCTTGTAAAGTATTAAACTTTGCCTCTTGTTCCATCCAGAATTCATGGCCTTCAGCGGATTTAGCATATACAAAACCGCCGCCAAAAGATCGTACCGCATGGGTATTATGTAGCATCCAATCGGTATACCCTAACGCAACCGCATTCGGATTATTACACTCTGATAAGTTAGCAATGTACTTTTGTTTTACGTCTTCGCCAAGTACGTCAAGACGGTCAAATAATGTTTTCATAGCGTATTGTTTTAATCGGTTAAATAGTTAATTACTATATAGTCAAATGCTTCGCTTAAATAGAATGACGCTTCGTCAATCACATCTTCTGGATATCCTTCAATATCACTTAATGATATATTTTCTAGCAATACCATAGCCAATACTTTTTTTACTTCTGATTTCATAATATATATTTTTATTAGTTAATTATTAGTTACAACCGTATATCGCACACCAACTTGATGCAGCTTGGTACTCTAGATTAGCTTGCGTTTCGTAGTACTCAGCGTTAGCTTTTCGATCTAATACGAACATGACGCAATCAAGGTAGTCTCGGGATGAGAATGTCACTTTGTCATAGGTAACCCGAAAGTGAGGTACATCAGGAAAGAAATGGTTGGTAAACTCTTGAATATCATACATAGTTAGTAAATTTTAAGTGGTTATTAATTGTTGTTACACATATATTATCAAAAGGCAATCGTGTTGGTCTTGTAAAGGGTGTTAGTTATTAGTTAGTTAAAATATAGGGCAGATGGTTATAGAAGACATCTTGTCACCTTTTTGTCATTTTGTCATGACGCTATGTCATAGTTTTAGAAGGGTCTACCACCTAGCGGACCGAAGTAAATAGTATCTTTGTCTACTATTTCGACTTCTACGAGCTCGCCGGGTTCCGGGATACTTTCCCAATCGTCATTCCAGATCATTACCGGAGTATCGTCATCATCTTGAACGGTAGAGTTAGTCCATGCATTGTAATAACCGGATCCTAAGATACCGATAAACACGCCAATAGTCAATGTTATTATTTTATTCTTCATATTACTTGGTTTTTGTTACACATATATTATCAAATTGAGATCGTGTTGGTTTTGTAAGGGTCGTCGCGGTGGATGCTATACGCGTTTCGGTGATATTAGAGAAAGGTGACATTAGCTAATTAAGTAATATAGTAGTAGGCTAACGTCGCACTTTTGGATATGGGGTAGGGCGGAGTCTACTCTTCCGATTCTATTTCAAAACCAGGCCAATTATATTATCAAAAAAGGATCGTGTTAGTCTTGTATGCTATACACGCTCCGCGTGCGCCCTGCGGGCTTGTTGCAAAAGAGTGACATTAGCTAGTTATATTAGTATAATAACAGGCTAACGTCGCACTTTTTATACTAGAAGTTGTTAAACAACTCTAATATATAGTAACCAATCGCTTTTTGATCCTCAGTTAGCAGTTCATCGTACTCTAATAGGAATTCATCTAGGCTCAATGGCTTCAATTGTGGGAAATTATTCATAAATATTCTTGCTAATTCGTGGAATTGATCTTCATTAATAGTTTTCATAGTATTTATTTTTAGTTACATTTATATTATCATTGTTTACTCGTGTTTGTTTTGTAAAGAACGCTTATTCAGCGCTCTCTACATTCAAATTATCGATAGTAGCCAAGTGTCTTACATTAGCTGGCATATCAGTTGACTGAGACCAGTACTCACGCTTGATCCAACAAGGCATTATGCTTAGCTTTGGCAACATTACTTTGAGTACTTCATCATGGTTGTAAGTAACTCGTTGATTTTTGTTGTTCACAAAGGTTATTACTTGGTTACGACCTAACCAATTCTTTCTCACTACAAAGTTTTGACGTTCGATTGGCGGATAGATCGCTGCCAACTCTTCAGGACTCAGCTTTGCAATCGCTTGAGCGATCAATTCTTTGTTTGACAATGTAGTTTCAACTACTTCTACTACTTCTTCTGATTGTTTTTTAAACTTATTCATAATTTATATATTTAGATTGTTATTTAGTTACATTTATATTATCAAATACTATTCGTATTGGTTTTGTAAGTCATTTTATTTTATTTAATTTAATTATTTACTTTGTTACTTACAATTATATTATCAAATTGACTTCGTGTTGGTTCTGTAAATGCTATACACGTTGCGCTGCTCGCAAGCTCGCATGCTCCGCCCTGCCCATTCCGCTTCTTGAGCAGAGTAAAGGATCCACGCGGGACCCTTAGACGCTATATAAGCCGTTATTCAGCCTGAGACAACGCTTGGCACACTTTGCCTAACAATTCATCGTATCGCGCCATCTCGCTGTCGGCATAAGTAGCATCTTTCGCAGCCCACAATGCGTCTACCAATCTCTCTAATTCTTCTTTGCTAAATTCTACGTTCATGATCAATATATTTTGGTTACATTATTATTATCAAATACCGTTCGTGTCGGTTCTGTAAGCCTCGGTGCAAATGCTAT